>Ga0105099_10002851_pt1 | contig 10112 bp, 6 predicted proteins | sample PPLLak3cmMay2015_2_FD_79138 | JGI IMG/M metagenome (GOLD analysis project Ga0105099, IMG submission 79138) | Freshwater sediment microbial communities from Prairie Pothole Lake near Jamestown, North Dakota, USA - PPLs Lake P8 Core (1) Depth... | ecosystem: Environmental > Aquatic > Freshwater >...
ACTTCGTCCACGCAGACGAAACGTACGCAGGTGGCCTTGCCGGTTGCCTTGTCCACTTCCACTTCCGCCAGGTTGAGGGCGTAGGTGTAGGCCGGGCTGGGATCGCCGATGCCTGTGTTGGGATCAAGGCGGCAGAGGCCTGGGGTAACCACGGTCTGATACTGGCCGAAATGCTTGGTGGGAATGCCTTCCTTGACCATTTCTTCGTAGCTGCGGTAGGTGCCATCGGGCTTCTTCATGGCCTCAATCAATTTTTCGCCGGCGATGCGGGAGGCGTGGCCGCTCATGTAGTGGGACCGGCTGGCGGCTGACATGCCGCTATCGGGACAGAGCTTGGTGTCGCTCTGGACCAGGCGGATCTGCTCCGGAGTCACACCCAGGGGTTTGAGGGCTTCCAGGGTGACCATCAGAGAACCAATGTCGCCACCTTGTCCCAGTTCCTGCCAAGTGTCATATTTGGTGAAGCTGCCATCCGGGTTGAGCTCAATGGCCACGGTGGCCTGGTCAGTTCCGCCTTCGGTGACGTTGAAGGCGCCCCAGGCGATGCCCACGCCGCGCTTCACTTTGTCATTGCTCTTTTCACTGGCTTCCTTGACAGCATTTTCGTAATGGGGTCGCATTTTGTTCATCATTTCTTCCATAGGGTACTGCTTGAAGGGATAGCTGTTGATGTTGAGTTCTCCGGGGCGGGCGATGTTGCGGTAGCGGAATTCGAAGGGATCAATGCCTGCTTTCTCGGCCAGCATGTCCATCAGGGCTTCGCTCATGGTGTAGGCTTGGGGTGATCCGTAGCTGCGGTAGGCCGTGCCGAAATTGTGGTTGGTGTTGGCAATACGACAAAGGCCTGCGGCGTGGGGCACCACGTAAGGGAAGAAAGCGAAGCGAACCGGTTTGGTCATGATATCGTCACCTCCCCAAGAGTAGGCGCCGTGGTCCATGCCGATATCAAATTCGGCTGCGGTGATTTTGCCTTTTTCGTCACAGGCTACTCTGCCATTGGAGTGTGCCGGGCAGCGCTTACCAGTAAAATGCATGAACTCTTCGTAAGTCATGGACAGGGCCACAGGCATTTTGGTGACTGCGGTGGCGGCTGCGCTGAGGCATAGGTCCCCGGCGTTGGTCGACCAACCGAAACTGGCGCCGGTTGGGTTCATGACTATGCGCAGTTTTGATTTGGGTACACCAACGGAATTGCCGATACGCCCCAATGAAGAGTAGACGCCCTGGGATTTGCAGTGGATAGTCAGGAAACCGTCTTCGTCGAAATAGCTCTGCACGGTGACGCCTTCGATGGAGAGGTGGGGCTCGCGTGAGGAGTAGAAGCTGCCTTCGGCATTGTATGCGGACTTTTCGATGACTTCTGCCACTTTGGCGGGTTCTTCAATGCCGACTCCCTTCAGAACGGGTTGCTGTGAAAAGATATTGGGAGTGTCCTCATGAATGCGGATGGCGTCGGGCATGACGGCATCGAGGTAACTGAGGTACTCGGGCAGGCGCTCGATCTCGACTTTTACCTTGGCGGCGGCGGCGCGGGCGTGATCCTTGGTGTCGGCCACGGCCAGGGCCACCACATCGCCGTAACGGAAGATCTTCTCTTCGTTGAGAACCTGACGGCTGGGCGCCATGACTTTGGTTCGTTCATGGAACTGCCCTTCGGCCATGATGTTGGTGCCACCGGCTTCTTTGATTTCCTTGTGGGTGATGATCTTCACGACACCTGGCATTTTCTCGGCCTCGGTGGTGTCGATTTTCAAGATTTTGGCGTGGTGGGCGATGCGGGGCTGAACCACTGCACAGTGCAGGGACTCGTGGGGCATCTTGAGCTCTTGGTCATCACCGTAATCGGCCAAACCACAAACCTTGGCCAAAGCGGTAGGGCGATGGACCGGTTTGCCATAGTATTCTTTGTCACTGGGTTCCTTAAATTCGAGGTCGGCCATGGTGCCTTCACCACGCATCACCTTTGCTGCGGCCATAACGGCATCGATGATTTGTTTGTAACCGGTACAACGGCAGATGTTGCGGTTTTTCTGGAACCAATCCCGGGCTTCCTCCCGTGTTGGATTCTTATTTTCCAGCAGCAGGGCGTAAGTTGAAATAATGAAGCCGGGGACGCAGAATCCACACTGCACGGCGCCCAGATGGATCCAGGCTGCCTGGATGGGATGCAGATTAGTGGGCGAGCCGATACCCTCTATGGTCAGTACACGGCTGTATTCCTCAACAGCAGTGATTTTTTTGGTGCAGGAGCGGACCAGTTTGTCATTTAAGATGATGGTGCAAGAGCCACAGACTCCCTTACCACAACCCACTTTGGTACCAGTCAAGCCCATACGACGCAGCACATCTGCCAGAGAATCCTTTTCCGGATTGCAGATGAACACGCGGTTGGCTCCGTTGATATTGAGCCACATCTTTCTAAGCTTCATGCCTGAATCCTGATCCATTGCTTTTTACCTCCGATAAAAAATATATATGAACCCACTTGCAGGTGGGTTTAAGATCATTCTTCACTGGCAGTCGATGCCATTGTATTCAATAAGTTCTCTGGCTTTGAGATAGGTGGCTTCGATCACTCCGGGGCAACGTGTGGTTCTGTTGATGGGCGAGCTGTCCAGAATGGCTTGGCAATCACATCCACCATATTCAGTTCCTATAGTTTCAACAAACCAATGACTGAGTTGAGAGATCATTTCTCTGTTGACCTGGTCTGGAACCAGGATGCTCATCATGGCTGCAGCCCCTGTCAGGGCACCGCAAAGCAACCCGGCTTGGACTCCATTGCATAGTGTGCTCATAGCTTCCAGGAGTTGATTGTTTTGTTCTCCCCTTTTTTCAAGTGCCATTTTAACGAGGGCAACGGCGCAGCAGTTGCCTTTCCGTAACAACTCATGCAAATGTTTAAGTTCTTCTGATGCGCTTGTCATGGTGAAAAAAATGGAAAATGAGGGCGCAAATCACTTTTCTGTTGATCAATGTTATTGCCTTGTCATTTCCTGAAGTAAAAAAATTATAATGCCCTTGAGTGTATAACTCAAATTCAAAATGGTCATTACAATTGTGAATATAACTCATGAATGATTGCCCCCCAAGTCTATTGATTTGATATGGGTTTAAACACGGGCAAGCCAGGCTGGAGAATCTGCTTTCCGGCTCTTGAGCAACGTGAGTCATTTTTCTGCTTTGTTACTAAAGGTGTATTAACTCAAGCCCCTGGGCCAATTCCAGGGTGCCACTATAGTTGATGGTGTTGGTCTGGCGGCGCATGTAAGCCTTCCAGGCATCTGAGCCGCTCTCCCGCCCTCCACCGGTTTCCTTCTCTCCTCCGAAGGCCCCGCCGATCTCGGCTCCGTTGGTGCTGGTATTGACGTTGGCGATGCCGCAGTCGCTGCCCAAATCACTGATGAAACGTTCGCTTTCCATCAGGCTGTCACTGATAATGGAACTGCTCAGGCCCTGGGGTACGTTGTTGTGGATGGCAATGGCTTCCTCCAGGGTTTTATATGAAAGCAAATAGAGAATGGGTGCGAAGGTCTCTTCCTGGATGATCGGCATGTCGGGATGGGCCTCAACCAGACAGGGGCTGACGTAGCAGCCACCGGGAAGCTTGAGGCACTCACCCCCATAAAGGATTGTACCTCCCTCTTTTCGGATTTGTTTAATGGCTGTCATCATGACAGCGACGGCGGCCTGGTCCACCAGGGGGCCCATGAAATGTTTGCTGTCACGGGGATCACCGATTCGGGTGGCCCGGTAGGCTTCTAAGAGTTTCTCCTTGAATGGTTCATAGATGTCTGAATGTATGATGGCTCGGCGAGTGGATGTGCAACGTTGACCTGCAGTGCCCAGTGCACCGAAGCTTATCGCTCTCTGTGCGATGGTCTGATCCCCCTTGTCACTGACAATGACGGCGTTGTTGCCACCCAGTTCGAGAATGAGCTTTCCGAAGCGCTCCGATACCAAGCGGGCCACGTGACGTCCGCCACGAACAGATCCGGTGTAAGAGACCAGGGCCACCTTTTTGCCGCTTGTGAGTATATCGCCTATTTCACTCCCTTTGCCGGTGACCAGGCTACAGATGGCTGGGTCAACCCTGTGTTTTTGCAATATATGAGCTGCGATTCGGGTAACGGCTATGGCGCACAGTGGCGTTTTATACGAGGGTTTCCACAGGATCACATTGCCGCATACGAGGCCCAGTGCTGCGTTCCAGGCCCAGACAGCCATGGGGAAGTTGAAGGCGGTGATGACGACCACCATGCCCAAGGGGTGCCACTGTTCAAACATGCGGTGCATGCGACGCTCGCTCTGCAGGCCCGGCCCCGAAATCTGGCGACTCAGCCCGACGGCGTAATCGCAAATATCGATCATCTCCTGCACTTCACCCCGCGCTTCCTGGAGTGTTTTGCCCATTTCTATGGTGATCAGGTAGGCCAGGTTTTCCTGATGATCCTGTAGTGCTTCACCCAAACTCTTGATGACTTCAGCCCGTTTCGGGGCAGGTATCTGACGCCATGATGAAAATGATTGCTGACAGCAGGCCATGATTTGTTTGCATTCTGCTTTTGTACAGGTCTTGATCCTGGCCAGTTCAGTTCCATCCACAGGGGTAAGAATCACCTGCTCTGGTCCTTGCCCGTTCCATAATCCGGCAAAACCGCCGTTGTTTATTGTCTGCAAACCCAAATCGAGTAATTGTTGGTCCATTGTTTTCTCCTTTTTTTTGCAAAGAGGATCTTATAAGAAAAATCAGTATTTGTTAAATTCATTCGTTTCAAAGAAGTAATGAAAAATATTCATATTACCCCAAACTTGAATAGTAAAGTGATTTGATCGGACTTTCAACAAAAGCAACAGGTGAAACAACGCTGTTGACAGTTTTGCTTTTTTTTAATATGGTTTATTTATGGCCGACCAATCATATGCGGAGACTCTTTACCTCAACAACATGTGGTCAGTTTGGCCTTGTCGGTAAAGGAGGGCTGGGGGAAAAGTCCCTGCAAAGATGAAAGATATGTCAACAACAAATGAAAAGAATCGGTGTTCAGACATTGCTTCGCAGCTGACAAAGCTGCTGGATGGCCGGGCCCGGGAAGTTCTGGTCAGAGATGTACGGATTGGTCTGGGTTATACAGCAGTACAGCTTGAAGATCATCGGACCGGGGTGGCATACACCTTCAGAGAAAGCGTGAAAGGGGGCTGTACCGTTTTTCAGTCTTTTCGACCGATTGCCGGGAGGTCAGCCATCGACCTGCTTGGGTTAATCCATTCGCCAGATCCTATTGAAGCGTCTGTGGGCTTGGCTTGTGTCAACGCACTATGCAATCAGGAACAATCCGGGTTTTTAAAGGGGGATGTCTTGGAGCAAATAGACTTGCAGCCAGATGATCATGTGGCCATGGTGGGACTGTTCGAGCCTCTGGTTCAGACCGTCACCAACCGGGCTCGCTCGCTTACGATTTTTGAGAAAATGGACCGACCGCATCCCTTGGTCAGGCCTGCTGAGGAAGTATGGTCTTATTTACCGAAATGTCAGGTGGCCCTATTCACCGGGACTTCAATTATCAACCATACCATTGATGCGCTCCTTGATGCGTCCTGCCATTGTCGGATCGTGGCTGTTTTGGGTGCTTCAACCCCTTTGCTGCCAGAGGCTTTTGTCCATGCTCATGTGACTGTGCTGTCGGGAATTGTGATTGAAAATCCAGCGGGGATTATGCAAGTGGTCTCCGAAGCCGGAGGAATGAAGTTTTTTAAACCCCATATCCGTAAGGTCAGTTTGTTGCTCGGCCAATTGGTTTGAAAAAGGCTTGTCAGGTTAAAGAAAAGGCTTGACGCCAGTTTTTTCTGTATTGACTTTCACAGGCCGCTATTATAATCTCTAATCTTCATTATGCAAAAAAATCATAGCCTATCAGTCTGTGGACAAAATGCAGTGCCCTGGCTGCCCTGTCTCCGGGGTATGGAATGAGTTTTCTGTTCATAGATTTGTATCCTAAAAAGCAAAGATCTTCATCCCTTACATTTTACAACCGTACAAGGAGGACATTATGGAACAGTCCGAGGTCCACGTTCCGGACAACGAGCATTATCGGGAGCTCAAAGCGTTCATCGAAAAAAACCGCCACATCCCCGGACCCCTGATCCAGGTACTGCACAAGGCACAATCGATTTTTGGTTATCTGCCACCGGAGGTGCAGCACTTTGTTGCCAAAGAGCTGAATGTCACCTATTCCCAGGTCTACGGAGTGGTGACGTTTTACAATTTTTTCCGAACCGAGCCCATCGGCGACCATATCATCAATGTGTGTCTGGGGACAGCTTGCCATGTCAAGGGCGCCCAGGGCATCATCGAAGCTTTGAACAAGGAGCTCAAGATCGGAGTCGGCAGCACTACGCCGGACAAGTTTTTCACTTTATCGACGGCTCGCTGCTTCGGAGCCTGCGGATTGGCTCCGGTTCTGCTTATCGATGAAGAGGTGTATGGGCGGCTCAATCCGCAGAAGGCAATCGAGCTGGTGCGGCGTTTCAAGCGGGACAATCAGGTCAATTGATATAAAGGAGGATCAGGATGAAACTCGAAGATTTAAAGAAGATTCGTGAGAAAAGTCAGATGGATATGCGCCTTCGTGACGGCAGTGCCCGGGTGAAGGTGGTGGTCGGTATGGGTACGAGCGGGATAGCCGCCGGTGCCCGCGATACCCTGAGGACCTTTCTTGAAGAGGTGGAAACACGGTCTCTGAAGGATGTGCTGGTGACACAGTCGGGTGAGCGTGGCCTCAGTTCCCACGAACCGGTGGTGAGCATTCAGGAAGAGGGCAAACCGGAGATGGTCTATGGGGATGTGAATCCAGACCTGGCCCGCAAGATAGTGGCCGAGCATATCGTCAACGGCAACCCTGTTTCCCGGCATATCATCGAGACCAACTGACCGGGGCATGACCATGGCCAGACGGATAGATGTATTGATATGCGGCGGCGCCGCCTGTCTTTCCTCGCACAGCCGGGAGCTGAAGGCGAAGATCGAAGCGGTGGTGGCGGACAGAGGTTTGACCGACGAGGTCAGCCTGGTGGAAACGGGGTGCATGGGCCCGTGTGAGATGGGGCCCGTAATGGTGGTTTACCCGGAAGGGTCCTTCTATGTGAAGATTGGCGAAGGCGACATCGAGCGCATAGTGGACGAGCATTTCCTGAAAGGTCGTCCGCTGCAGGACAAGTTGTGGAAGAGCCCCGAAGCACGTAAGATTGTCGAAGAGAAGAAGCAGCTGCCCTTTTTTGAAAAGCAGAACAAGATTGTGCTCTCCAATTGCGGCATCATCGATCCCGAGAGCGTGGAAGAGTACATCGGTCAGCGGGGCTACGAGGCCCTGGGGATGATCCTTGGCAGCATGACCCCGGAGCGGGTGGTGGATGACATGGTCAAGTCTGGCCTGCGGGGCCGCGGTGGTGCGGGCTTTCCCACCGGGCTCAAGTGGCGTTTTGCCGCTCAGAACAAGGCAGACCAGAAATTCGTCATCTGTAACGCCGACGAGGGAGACCCAGGTGCCTTCATGGACCGGGCCCTGCTGGAAGGCGATCCCCACTCGGTCATAGAGGGTATGGCCATCGCCGGTTACGCCATCGGTGCCAGCATGGGTTATGTCTACGTACGGGCCGAGTACCCCCTGGCCATCGAACGTCTTGATGTGGCCATCCGCCAGGCGCGTGAAATGGGTCTCCTGGGTAAGAATATTTTTGAAAGCAATTTCTCCTTTGATCTGGAAATTCGCGTCGGTGCCGGCGCCTTCGTCTGTGGTGAAGAGACGGCCCTGATGTCCTCCATTGAGGGCAAGCGCGGCACACCGCGGCCCAAGCCACCCTTTCCGGCCCAAAAGGGACTCTGGGGTCAGCCCAGCATAATCAACAACGTCGAAACCCTGGGTAACATCCGCCACATTTTTCTCCGGGGCTGGGAATGGTTCGCTGCCATCGGTACCGAGAAGAGCAAAGGCACCAAGGTCTTCGCCCTGTCGGGCAACGTGCGCAACACAGGCCTTGTAGAAGTGCCCATGGGCATCACCCTGGGTGAACTGGTCTACGAGATAGGTGGTGGCATCCCCGGTGACAAGGGCTTCAAGGCGGTCCAGACCGGCGGCCCCTCGGGGGGCTGCATCCCGGCTAAGTTCCTCAACACCTCCATCGATTACGAATCACTCAAAGAGCTGGGTTCCATCATGGGTTCCGGCGGCCTCATCGTCCTCGACGAAGATACTTGCATGGTCAGCATGGCCAAGTACTTTCTGGAATTCTCCCTCGAGGAATCCTGCGGTCAGTGCGTTCCCTGTCGCGTTGGACTGCGCCACATGTACGACCTGCTGGAAAAGATCACCCACGGTGACGGCACCCATGCGGACCTCGAACAACTCGAGTCTCTGGCCCGGACGGTGGGCGCCACATCTCTTTGTGGTCTGGGTCAGGCGGCACCGAACCCGGTGCTGTCCACGCTGAAATACTTCAAGCACGAATACCTGGAGCATATCGAAAAGAAACGATGCTCTGCCGGTGTCTGCGCAGCACTTTTCGATGCCCCTTGCCAGAACGCCTGCCCCTCCAATGTGGATGCGGCATCCTATATATCCTATATGGGAGATGGCAGACTGGAAGAGGCCTACCGCAAGCACATGGAAAACAACCCCTTCCCCATCGCCTGTGCCCGGGTCTGTCCGGCGTTCTGCGAGAGCAAATGCTCCAGGGGGAAGTACGACCAGGCTATTTCCATCCGAGAAGTCAAGCGGCTCTTCGCCGACTGGGCCATCGAGAACGGCATGGGCTTCGCACCCCCGTTGCATCCCAAGAAGCAGCGGGTGGCCATCATCGGGGCCGGTCCGGCGGGTCTGTCCTGCGGGTTTTACCTGACCCGTCTGGGGTACAGACCGGTGGTCTTCGAGGCCTCGAACTGCGCCGGTGGCATGATGAAATGGGGCATTCCCGACTACCGTCTGCCAAAGGATAAACTGGCAGCAGAGATCCGGGTCATCGAACGGGCCGGAGTGGACATCCAGCTCAACCATACGGTCAAATCCCTTAACGAGTTGAAGGCTCAGGGCTACGAAGCGGTGTTCATTGCCGCCGGGGCCCACGTGGCCACCCGCCTGGACGTGTCCGGAGCCGACAAGACCGGGGTCCTCGGCGGCATCGACTTCCTCTATCGTGTAAACGGAGGAGAGTGGTTCAAGGTGGGCAGGAAGGTGGTGGTTATTGGTGGTGGTTCGACGGCCATGGATGCGGCCCGGACGGCTAAGCGTCTGGGGGCAGAGGAGGTACGGGTCATCTACCGTCGCACCCGGGCTGAAATGCCTGCTCTGGCAGAGGAGCTCATCGAAGCCGAGGAGGAGGGCATCCTGCTCGACTACCTGGTGGCTCCCCTGGAAGTGTTGGGCAACGGCAAGGTTAGTGGTATCCGTTGTCAGCGGACCGCCCTGGGAGACTTCGACAATTCCGGCCGTCGTCGGCCCAAACCGATCGAGGGTTCTGAGTTTGTTCTGGAAGCCGATATTATCGTGCCTTGTCTGGGACAGAAGATGTCCGATAAACTGAGCCACGGGGCGGTGACCATCAACAAGTGGGGCTTTGTGGACGCAGACGAGACATCCATGGCCACCAATGTGGCTGGTGTCTTTGCCGGTGGCGACAACGTGAGCCCCTCCACAGTCATTGAATGTGTGGCCCAGGGGAGACGGGCGGCCCAGGCCATCGATCGCCACTTTGGCTACGAGGGGTCTCTCGACAAGCCCCATCAGGTGGTGGAAGTCGCTTACGACGAGGACGCCTATCTGGTCAACCTGCCTCGGCGCAAGCCGGGCCATAACGACATCGCCGAGCGCATCCGCAGCCTCTCTCTCGAGGTCAACCGTGGCCTGAGTCTGGAGAATGGCATTGAGGAGGCCCGTCGCTGTCTGCACTGTGATCGCAAGCAGGAGCAGGAAGCCACTGTGCTCCCGAAACGCCGGCTTGAACTCGACGAGATGCTGTGAGGTCAGACATGAGCCGTGAAGAAATACTGAAAAAATTTCCGGCCAGCGGTGATCAGCTGCTGGCCATTCTGCACGAATTGCAGAACAGCAATAAACAGA
>Ga0105099_10002852_pt1 | contig 10106 bp, 1 predicted proteins | sample PPLLak3cmMay2015_2_FD_79138 | JGI IMG/M metagenome (GOLD analysis project Ga0105099, IMG submission 79138) | Freshwater sediment microbial communities from Prairie Pothole Lake near Jamestown, North Dakota, USA - PPLs Lake P8 Core (1) Depth... | ecosystem: Environmental > Aquatic > Freshwater >...
CAAGCTAGAACCGTCATCGGCCGCTCCCGGCGCAACGGGCCTGGAATCATAGTGGGCCATGAGCATGACCGCCGGTCCCTCTTGCCGCCCCGGCAAGCGGGCCAAGACGTTTTTGACGGGCGCACAAATCTGAAAAGCTCCACAGGCAAACGTTTCCTGGAGTTCGACTTCATAGCCGAGAGTTTTAAGCTTGCCGACAAGGCGATCCCGCACCCCGGTATTGGCGGCGCTGCCGGTGGGATGAGGTTCTCCCCCACCCAGCAAGTCTTTGAGCACATTCATGGCCCGACCCGCCGAGTACTGATCTTCCGAAGCGTTAACTCCTTTCGGGCGGGGAGGCTCCAGCCGCAGCACCAACACCACCAGCAGTAAAGCCATCAGGCCTAAAGCGATTGCCGAGATTCCGGGACGCGCTTCCATAACAGGGTTTGACGTATTCGAAAATTTTTGCGATGGATCATTCATTGGCTGCCTCCATTTCAATGTCTCCGAGTTGCGGATCTTGTTCGGCACTCTCGGGTTTTAGCGTTGTATCCGGAATCGCATCCGGGATTTCCTTCTCCACCAGTCGCAAGCGCGGGTAAAAATAAGCGGCGACCACTACTAAGGCGGCTAAAATACCGGCCAATATGAATATAAAGCCGATGCCGCGTCCCGGTCCCACGCCGATGATTTGACCGATCGTCCCGGCCCAAGCGCCATTCACGGCAAGGAGCGGCTCAAAAATCTTGTCGCTCAGCGGTCCGGCCAATAAAAACGCCAGGGGAGCGGTTGCGCCGGCAATCATGACTCGGGTGGAAAAAACACGGCCTTGCAGGTCCGGCGGAATCTTGACCTGCCAAATAGCCTGGCTGCATCCCAGGATCATCGGAATACAGAAGAAAGCCATAAAACCCGCCACGGTAATCAACCCCGTGGAGGCCTGGAGCCCGATAAGCAATACCGAGAGCCCGAGCAGCAGCTCGAAACCGAACACCCCGATGATCCGGCGTTTTGGCCCGCCCCAAACACTCATGGTGACGCCGCCTGCCAGCATACCGAATCCGGCAATGGAGAGGACCAGGCCCGTTACCCGCGGGGTGTTAAAGGTCAGCAATAAGGGTAGGAGTAAAACCGCACCGAGTCTGAGCATAAAATTAGTAATGGCAAAAAAAATCAATAAACCGAACAACCCGGGACGCGTGGCGACATATTGATAACCGTGCAGCGCTTCCGCCCAAAGCGACCCTTTTCCGACCGCACCTTCGGCGCTGGCCATCGGTCGGGGAATCCGCACCAATAACAAAGTGCCTATTGAAAACAAAAACGTGAGAAAATCAAACAGGATCACGCCTTCTATTTGAATGAGCACGATCAAGACGCCCGCCAACACCGGTGCCGCGATCTGGGCCACGGCCCCGGCGGTTTGCACCATGCCGTTGGCCCGGCCGATTTGCTCCTTAGAAACAAGCAGGGTTACGGCGGCCGAAAAAGCCGGAAATTGCAGAGCTGCAAAACTCGCGCTGATCGCCACCAAAATATAAATGTGCCAGATCGCGAGTTGATCGGTCCAAAGCAAGAACGCCGCGCAGAGCGGCAAGATCGCCGATCCTAAATCGCCGACAATCAGAGCCGTGCGCCGGTCCCATCGGTCCACCAGCGCGCCGGCCAAGGGCGACAGGAGAACACCCGGTAAGCTCGCTGAGACCGCGATCATGGTAAACAGAGTGACTGATCCGGTGCGTTGATACACCCATACGCCCAACGCAAAACTTGTGAGGCCCGAGCCGATGAGTGAAACGAGCTGCCCAAACCAAATTATGGTAAAAACCCGCATACCCCGAGAAGCGCTGCGTGGTGTCATTTCATCCTCCTCAAACATATGTCATATGTAATTTTGGTGTAATTCTGACGCTATTAAAGCGTTTGAAAATCGCGAAACATTTCTTAAGTCTTAGCCTGCAAAGAATCGACTATAATCTGCGCCAATTCAGAAGCTCTGTGCTTGACAAAATAGTGCTCGCCTCCTTTAATAACGGCCAGTTCGACCGCATTGCTGAAAAACTTCCACTCTCCGAATCTCTGCCGATAATTACTGGTTAGAGGGTCCTGGTTTCCTGCTATAAACATGATCGGAGCTTTCAGCTTCTCAAACCGTTTGGCTTTGTACACCCGCGTGAAATATTCCTGCGCACACCGAACATCATGCCGAAAATTTCTCATGAGAAGCTTTAATTCGGCCGGTTCTATGACCTCTTCAAATCCCCCCAGAGATTGGAGATAGGCATGCAGTCTTTTATCTGATAGCAACCGATTATATCCCCACTGTAGTTTGAGGGTTAAAAAATTCCTTGACGGAAACGGAACGGCGCCACCCAGGAAAACGGCTTTAATTTCTCTCTTGGCCTCTTCGAGCAATCTGGCTATTTCAACTGTTAAAGCGACCCCGACACAGTGCCCGTAAAGCGCAAGAGGCCCATTGATCTTACGTTGAATCTCCTCCACACAAATTCTTGCAACTTCTCCCGCCGATTTCAGGCCTTCATCTTTACGATTAAAATCATGTCCAGGTAAGTCCACCGCCCAGAGTGCAAAATCCTTGGGTAGGGCTTGAGCCAGCGGTTGATACACAATCGCACTTCCTCCACCATAAGGCACACATACCAGCGAAGCCGCTTTTGTTCCAATTCTCACTGTCAACTCATGAAGTAAGCCGCTATCTCTTTCCTTAAGCGCTGCAATAAACTCGGCCAGTTCCCGTATAGTGGGGTTTTTGAACAGGTCCATAACTCCCAACAATTCTCCAAACCGTCGCACGACACGGATGGCTTTAAAAGAATCCCCGCCCAGTTCAAAAAAGTTGTCGTTTAACCCCAACTTTTCTACTCTTAAAACCTCACGCCAGATATTTGCCAGTTTTATTTCCATTTCGTTTCGCGGTGGCACAAAGGCCTCGGCTAATTCTGGCCTGACTTGTTTCGGCTCAGGCAACGCCTTACGGTCCACCTTGCCGTTCGGAGTGAGCGGCAGAGCATCCAGAATCACAAAAGCTGCAGGGATCATGTAGTCCGGCAGGCTGGTCTTGAGATAAGTACGTAGGTCCGTGATCTCTGGAGTGATCCCATCTATGGGCACCAGGTAGGCCACCAGGCGCTTATCCCCTGGGCTATCCTCTCGGGACAGTACAATGGCTTCCCGGACTTGGGCATGGCGGGTCAAGGCAGTCTCGATCTCGCCCAACTCAACCCGGAAACCCCGGATCTTGACCTGGAAGTCGGTGCGGCCCAAGTACTCGATATTCCCATCCGAGAGCCAACGAGCCAGATCCCCGGTCTTATACAGCCGGGCATTGGGATCGGAACTAAAGGGATCAGAAATGAACTTCTCAGCTGTCAGCTCCGGGCGGTTCAGATAACCACGGGCCACTTGCGCGCCGCCGATGTGCAGCTCACCGGCTACGCCGATCGGCATTGGCTGGCTATGGACGTCCAGTATATAAATCTGAGTGTTCGCGATGGGACGACCGATCGGAACCTGGTCGTAGGTTTCCGTACGACAATCCCAGCAAGTGACATCTACGGCGCATTCCGTTGGCCCATAGAGGTTGTGCAGCTGCACATGGGGAAGCTCGGATAGAAACCGGTTGACCAAATCAAGGGAGAGGGTCTCACCAGAGCAGAACGTCCGTCTCAGGCTTTTACAGCCCAGAGGAGTGGACTGGTCCAGGAATACTTGAAGCATGGGGGGTACGAAATGGAGAGTGGTGATACCTTCCCGCTGGATGAGTTCAGAGAGATAGGCACTATCCTTGTGTCCTTCAGGACGGGCCACAATAAGCTGGGCGCCCGTCATTAGTGGCCAGAAGAATTCCCAAACAGATACATCGAAACTGAAAGGGGTCTTTTGCAGGACACGGTCTGTAACGTTAATAGTGTATTCATCTTGCATCCAAGCCAAGCGGTTGACCACTCCGTGATGACGATTCATGACACCCTTGGGCTGTCCAGTGGACCCTGATGTGTAAATGACGTAAGCCAGATTTTCGTCTTGCACTTCCACCATTGGGTTAGCTAAACACTGTTCGGTGATTCTTTCCCAATCCGTATCCAGGCAGATTATTCTCAAGGACGAAGGATGAAGGATGAAGGATGAAGTTAGAGATGATTGAGTCAACAAGACCTGCGCCTTTGAATCATTCAGCATAAACATGAGCCATTCTTGCGGATAACTGGGATCCATGGGTATATAAGCCCCGCCGGCTTTCAATATTCCCAACAGCCCGATGACCATCTCCAATGACCGTTCCATGCAAATACCCACCGGCGTCTCCGGACCCACACCCAAGGTCCGTAGATAATGGGCCAGTTGGTTGGCTTTGCAATTAAGTCTGTCATAGGTCAGAGCCTGGTCCCCAAATACCAATGCCATAGCCTCAGGCGTTTTAATCACCTGCTCCTCGAACAACTGGTGGATGGTTTTACCCTTGGGATACCTCGTCGCGGTGGCATTGAATTCTTCTACTACTTTCTGGCGCTCGGCCTTTGACAGCAGCGGCAACGTATCTATGGGTATTTCCGGATTCGACACGATTCCTTTCAATAAGGTCCGAAAATGGTCCGCCATCCGCTCGATCGTCTCTGCACGAAACAGATCCGTGTTGTATTCCAACGAAGCATACAACGCGCTTTCGTACTCCGTCATGTTCAATGTCAGGTCGAACTTGGCCACGGTGTGCTCTGTTTCCACATATCCGATTCGGAGACCGGGTAGGCTGAAGTCGACTTCCCGGTTGTTCTGGAGCACGAACATGACCTGGAACAACGGGCTATGAGAGAGGGAGCGCTCAGGTTTGAGCTCGTCCACCAGGCGTTCAAAGGGCACGTCTTGATGGGCATAGGCGTTCAAGCATGTCTGCTTTATGCGTTCCAATAGGCTAATGAACTTCGGGTTGTTCTCCAGGCCCACGCGTAACACCAGGGTGTTGACAAAAAACCCAATAAGGTCCTCGATCTCCTTACGGGTACGATTAGCAACGGGGGTGCCGATAGCCAGATCGGTTTGGCCTGCATACCTGCCCATTAAGACGGCAAAGGGACAGACCAGTGTCATGAATAGTGTAGCACCCGATTTTTTCCCCAGGGCTTTAAGTCGTTCCGTTAATGCGGCATTGAGCGTAAACGAATGTTTTTGTCCGGCAAAGGTTTGCACTGCCGATCGCGGAAAATCCGTAGATAGTGTCAACAAAGGTGGCAATCCCGCTAGCTGGTTTTGCCAGTAATTGAGCTGTTCCTGTAAAACCTTGCCGGTGAGCCAGCTTCGCTGCCAGACAGCGAAATCGGCATATTGGATCGGCGACTTGGGCAGGGGATTTACTCGCCCTTCAACATTCGCGACATACAATGTCACGATTTCCTTCACCAAAATGCCGATGGACCAGCCATCCGATATGATATGATGCATGTTTACCAAAAGCACATATTCCTCACTCCCCAGCTTCAACAGGTCAAACCGGATGAGGGGACCTCGGGATAAATTAAAACCGGTCTGCGCGTTCTCCTGAGCACGTCTCAGAGCTTCCTGCTCCCGTTCCTCTGTAGATAGGTCACTTAAATTTGTCATAGGAAACGAAAGCTCCAGAACAGGGGCGATCACTTGAATGGCTGCGCTTTGCTCCTGCATGGCTACACCATCCTTTTGGATGGTTTCGCCATCTACAGTGACAAAGGTTGTGCGGAGCACCTCGTGGCGGTTTACTACCTCCTGCAGGGACAGGCGCAGGGCTGGCACATTGAGCCTGCCTCTCAGACGCAGAGCAAAGGGCATCAGATAAGCCGTGGCGCCTTCGCCTTCAAGTTGATCCAGGAACCAGAGTCGCTGCTGGGCAAAAGAAGGAGGTAAGAAAGCGTTACGGTCTGCTATCGGGATCTTGGTCAGCGTGGTTAGGGCACAGGTTTTGTCAAGGTGAGCGGCCAGATCAACGATCGTAGGAGTCGTGAACAATTGGCGCAGCGCCAGTTCAGAACCTATCGTCTGTCGGACTCGAGAAACTATTTGGGTTGCTAAAAGAGAATGTCCGCCCAAATCAAAGAAGCTATCATTGATCCCGGCTTGCTCAACACCTAAAACGTCCCTAAAAATCTTTGCCAGTGCTTCTTCTGTAGGTGTCCGGGGAGCCACATAGGTCTCGGTAGGAGTCTGATACTCAGGTGCAGGTAATGCCTTGCGGTCCAGTTTGCCGCTTGCCGTCAACGGCAATCGATCCAATATGATAAAAGTCGACGGGACCATGTGTTCCGGCAATTGGGCTTTAAGATGAAGACGCAAATCCGTTGGGTCCGGAGATGCCTGCCCGTCGACCGGCACGCAGTAGGCTGTTAATCGCATGTCGCCTGCATGATCTTTCCGAGCCTGCACAGCCGCCTCCCGAACCTGAGGATGATCTGCGAGCACCGCCTCAATTTCTCCAGGTTCAATACGGACGCCTCGTACTTTGACTTGTAAATCCATCCGCCCTAAATACTCTAATGCTCCATCCGGCAGATGACGCCCTAAATCTCCGGTTTTATAAAGCCGTTCGCCGGGCTCAGAACCGAACGAATCCGGGATGAACATCGCTGCCGTGAGGCTTGGCTGATGCAGGTAACCGCGGGTAACCGGCAGACCTCCAATGTGAATCTCTCCATCCACTCCGATGGGCACCGTCCGGCCATGGAAATCCAAAACATAGACCCGAGTATTGGGAATAGGTCGTCCGATGGGTGGAAACGGATTGTGGTATTGTTCACGATCGGGTGTCATGACATGATACGTACAAATCCCGCTGCATTCAGTCGGCCCATAACCATTGATCATCTTGGGTCGTGGAGTGCGAAGCTCCGACAACTTTGCCGTCCGCGCCGACTCGCCGCCTAAAACCACCTGCTTTAATTTTCCGAGCGCTTCAGCCCCCGGAGAATCCATCAGTGCATAAAACATGCTGGGTGTTAAATTGATCATGCTGATGGATTCTTGAGCCACCTGAGTTAAGATAGCTTGCGGGGAAAAGGGCTCATCAGCCAAATGCAGTCGTCCCCCGGCAAGCAAAGGAGCAAAAAAATTCCTTTGAGTGAGGTCAAAACCGTACGAGGTCACGATCAGCATCGCATCTTCCGGTGAAAACCGGCTCTCTTGGATATACCAATATATCAAGTTAGATAAACTGCGGTGTATGGCGCCGACCCCTTTGGGTCTGCCGGTGGAACCTGAAGTATAGATAACATATGCCAAGTTTTCGCCTTGCACGGCGATATTCGGATTTACGGAACTGTGAGTCGCAAGGGTTACACCATTCGCATCTCGAATGGTTTCCCAATCCGTATCCAGGCAAACAATCTTTAAGGCTGATGACTGGCGACTGGTTCCGGATGACAGCTTTTGGTCATCCGTTTTCCCTGATGACATGTTTTGGTCATCAATTATGACCGGCAACTGAGCTGACTGATGACTGATGACTGATGGCAAGCTTGATTGGGTCAGCAGAATCTGGGCTTTAGCATCTACCAACATGAAGGCAATCCGTTCCTGGGGATAAGCGGGATCTACGGGCACATAAGCTCCGCCGGCCTTGAGTATGGCCAGAAGTGCAATCGACATCTCCACCGAACGCTCCATGCAAAGAGCCACTGTGCTGTCCGGGCCAACACCTAATGATCGCAGATAATGGACCAATTGATTGGCTTTGCGGTTGAGCTGCTCATATGTCAATCGCTGTTTTCCAAACGCTAAAGCAACGGCTTCCGGAGTACGGTCGACCTGTTCTTCGAATAATTGATGAACAAAAAGTCCTTGAGGATATTCAATATTTGTTCGGTTAAATTCATCGACGATTTGCTGGCGCTCCGCATCTGGAAGAATATCAATCTTGCCGACCGCCATTTGCGGCGTTTGTTCAAGCGTTTCGCAAAGACGCTCCAAGGCAGTATGCATAAAACCGCAAAGGCGCATGGGATCCACCGGTTTCTGCACTTGCGCCGTGAGATTAAATCCCGCGCCGAGATCGTCGATTGAAATCCGAAAGGGATAATTAGTAAAAGTTTCGCCGTACTGCGCTTCTATTCCCTCCCAGGCCCGTAGAGCTTCTTCGGAAGGAACTTGCGCGAGACCCTCATTATAGCGGTAATTCAAAAGAGCCGAGAAAAGAGGTAATGGCGCCGGAACCTTACTGCAACGCTGCGCCAATGCCAGGGAAGCATGCTCGTGGCGCATCAATTCCGTCAGGAGGGTGTACGTGGCTCGTACGCTGATCTTTGCGCTTTCTTCGCCGACGCGGATTCGTATCGGCAGCCCGTTGATAAACATACCCATGACCCGGTCGGCGCCTTCTCCGCCTTGCATACGACCGAACAAAACCGTGCCAAACACAATGTCCTGTCGTCCGGAAAGCCGTGATAAAACCAATGCCCAGGCTAGGTGAAAAAGGCTTGCCACACTCACTTTCAGTGTACGCGCCTGTTCCCGCAACCGGCGTGCCAGACTTGCATCCATGGTCATGCGGGTTTCCGTAACTTTACCACCGTCGCTAAAAATTTCGGTCAATCCCAAGGGAATCGTCGGTTCATTCACGTCGCCCAGCATTTTATGAAAAAAGGCTTGATGCTCCTCTTGACTCATGCCAAAACGGGCTTGAGCCACAAAATTTCTGAAAGGCAAAGGTTTTAAAAGCCGATCGGTCCGCCCGAGCAAATGCTCCTGCATTTCCTGCTGAATCACATCAAGGGTGGTGTGATCGCCCATCAGATGGTGAAACAGCAGCAAGAACAGCCATTGCCCCTGGAGGGCATCTTGGGCGATATACCCCCGCAATAAGGGCGCTTGACAGACGTCAATCCGGTGATGCCGCGGATCAAAACGCTGAGATAGCTGTTTAGTCACGTCTTGGCACGGGTTAACAGCTATTTCTTCTACCGCTAATGGTGCATTTCGCCATACGACTTGCACCGGCTCAGCTATGCCTTCCCATATCACGGAAGTGCGCAGAATGTCGTGCCGATTGATCACTTTTTGAAGTGCCGTTAGGAACCTTTCCAAGCGCAGCCGCGTATCGAAACGGAACCGACAAGTCATCAGGTACGCATCGCCTTGCGTGGTCATGCGGTAATGGAACAGAACACCCTCCTGAAGGGGAGCAAGCGGATAAATATCTTGGATATTCGACGCGCCTCCTGGGATTTGTTCAACGATCCGTGCGATTTCGGTCTCCGACAGATTCACCATCGTTAACATTTGCGGCAAAATGGTTTCGCATTCGGTCGGTATCAAATTTGGCGGCGCTTGAATGACTCTTGTCTGGCTTTTTACGGCGGCGGCCAAATCGGCGAGTGTCGGTACGTTGAAAAGATCGCGCAGGTCGGCATGCAATCCATTTTGGCGCATTTGTTCCAGCAGTGTTACCGCCAATAATGAATGACCTCCGAGCTCAAAAAAATTGTCATGAATGCTTACGCGTTCGATATGCAAAACTTCAGAGAAGATCATGACTAAGGCTTCCTCGACGGCATTGCGCGGAGCCGCATAATGCGCCGTAGCGGTCTCGTATACCGGTTTGGGTAGAGCCTTGCGGTCCAGCTTTCCATTAGAGGTAAACGGAAAAGAATCCAACACGACAAAGGCTGCCGGCACCATGTATTCCGGAAGCTTGCTCTTTAAAAATTCCTTAAAAATTCCCGTTGATACCGTAGCCCCTTGCTTCACCACGATATAGGCCGAGAGCTGCTTTTCCTCCAAGGGTCCTTCCCATGCCACAACAACTGCTTCACGCACAGCGGGATGTTGCGCAAGGACTGCTTCAATTTCGCCGAGCTCAATCCTGAAACCGCGGATTTTTACTTGTTTATCCATGCGTTGTAAAAACTCAATCGTCCCATCAGGCCGTCGCCGCGACAAATCACCGGTTCGATACAAACGCTTACCGTAGACTCGACTGAAAGGGTCCGGGATGAATTGTTGAGCGGTTAAATCCGGCCGACCCAAATATCCGCGTCCGACACCGACACCGCCCACATACAACTCGCCGGCGACTCCCACGGGTAAAACGTCCAGTCTGTCGCCTAAGATATAGAGGCGCATGTTTCCGATCGGGCGGCCGATGG
>Ga0105099_10002855_pt1 | contig 10098 bp, 7 predicted proteins | sample PPLLak3cmMay2015_2_FD_79138 | JGI IMG/M metagenome (GOLD analysis project Ga0105099, IMG submission 79138) | Freshwater sediment microbial communities from Prairie Pothole Lake near Jamestown, North Dakota, USA - PPLs Lake P8 Core (1) Depth... | ecosystem: Environmental > Aquatic > Freshwater >...
CCGATCACCAGCGCGACCCCGCTCACATTGGCCAGCCACTTGACCGGGTTGATCTGTTGATACGGTCCGTGGATCCCGAAGCCGTAGAGCACCACGAAGAAGATGTTGGTGACGATAAACAACCCGACAAAACCGAAAAAGACCATCATGTGGGCCGTGGAGCGCTCGTTGTTTTCGGTGCACTCCGAAAACTTGCGGTGCTTCAGGATGGTCGGCAAGATCCGGATAAACGCCTGGGCGAAGCCGACGGGGTCGATCTTCTGCTTGTCGGTTTTGCCTTCCAGCAGCGCGTTCTGGTGAATATCGTTCAAAAAGCGTTTCAGCCCCAGGGCGAATACCCCAACGCCAAAGAGAAAGGTGGGAATCATGATGATGTCCACCAGGGTGGTGTGGATGAAATGGGAATGCACGATCTCATCGCCACCCGGGGGGATATTGAGCCAATCGATTCCGAGCAGCTTGAACAAAAACCCCAGGCCCAGGATGATCACCGCCGGAATCGCCGCCAGGATGGGCAGCTTCTTGGGGTCGTTGACCATCTCGGCCAGCTTTTTGGGTGTCGCGTAGGCCTTGATGGCGTATTGCCGGATGGCCGCCAGAACCTCCCCCGGTTTGGCCGTCCGCGGTCACAGGACATTGCAGTCCCCGCAGTTGTTGCACAACCAGATATCGGCACTGCCGAGCAACTTGTCTTTCAGCCCCCAGGAGGCGGCAATCATCTCCTTGCGGGGAAACGGTTTGGTATCGGGTGAAATCGGGCAGGCAACCGAACAGGTTGCACACTGATAGCACTTTTTAAGGTCTTCACCCCCCAACGCGCCGACTTCCTTGATAAAATCCAGATCAGGTTCAACAACGTAGGCTTCGGCCATTTCTTTTCCCTCCTAACGCAGGTCAGCTCTGGCGGCGGGCCGGCCAGGCGAACGCCCGCCGCCAAATGGTCATCGTCACTAGAATCCCTTGAAGGGGTTCGGACCGAGTTCTTCAACGCTTTTCACAAAGGAATTGATCATTTCGGGCAGCTTGTGGTAGTCGTCGATGGCCACCTCGAACTGTCTGACCCTTTCCTCTTCCAGCGCAAGGCTGGCGAGGGCGTCACCGATCTTCTTCATGCGCACTTCCGCCAGCTCGCTGCCTTTGACGAAGTGGCACTGGTAGTCATCCCCGTGCTTGCAGCCCAGGAGAAAAACGCCGTCCATCCCCTGGGAAAGAGCGTCCTTGATCCAGATGACGTTGACCGACCCCAAACAGCGGACCGGGACAAAGCGCACATCGGCGGAGTAGCTCAGGCGGTTCAAACCCGCAATATCCAGCGCCGGGTAGGCGTCGTTCTCGCACACCAGCCCAAGGATCCGGAAGGGCGGCTCGGCGTAGTCATCCTCGGAGGGCACGCGCACGGCCTTCACCATGGACCCGACACTGTCGATGTTGTAGTCGGCAAATCCGATGATCCGCTCGGGGCAGGCCCCCATGCAGGTGCCGCAGCGACGGCAGCGGGTGTGATTGGGCTTCGGGGTGCCCTTGGCATCGTCGTCCAGGGCCCCGAAGGGACACTCCGCGGTGCAGCGCTTGCACTGGGTGCAGCGCTGAAAAAAGAAATCCGGGAAGCTCATGTCGCCCGAACGCGGATGGACAGAGACCCCGCGGTTGACGGACTCCAGGCACTGAATGGCCTTGAGGGCGGCGCCGCTGGCATCCTCGATGGACTCCTCGGCGGTCATGCTGCGCCGGACACCGCCTGCGGCGTAGATACCGGTTCTCTGGGTTTCATAGGGAAAGCAGATGAAGTTGGAGTCTGCATAGCCGTTGAAAAGCCCGATATCGCGGAAGCCGGGGCCCTGGCGATAGGCCAGGTTGATGACCGGGTCGTCGGCGGTCGCGGGCACCATTCCGGTTCCCAGCACCACCATGTCGGCATTGACCTTGATCTTTTCGCCCAGCAGGGTGTTGTCGGCTTCAACCATGAGGCCGCTGCCGCCCTGGGTCACCGCGACCACCTCGCCCTTGGTCAGGAAAATGCCGGGGTCCTGCTGAATGCTCTTGTAGAAATTTTCCGACAGGCCGGGGGTCCGCATGTGCTGGTAGAACACGAAGGCCTTGCCGTCGCTAAAATCCTCGCGGACATATTTGGCCTGTTTGAGGGCCACCAGGCTGGTGACCGATCCGGCAAAATCAAAATCCTTGTCGTTGCCCTGCCCGGGGCTCTGGATGAAGACGACCGACTTGGCCTCTTTGCCGTCGGAGGGCCGGGTGATCTTGCCCTTGGCGGCCAGCTCTTCGAACTGGTGGTTGGTGACGACGTCCGGGAACTGGCCCAACCCCAGGTGCGCGAACTCGCCGTCCGTGGGCGCGTATGGGCGCCAACCGGCGGCGAGAATGACGGCGCCATAAAGCTCGCCATCGGGGTCGAGGGTCAGGATGTCTTTTTTGCCCTTGTTGTACTCCATGTAAACTTCGTGAAGCTTTTCGGCCTCCAGCTCTTTTCCGCTTTCATCGACCTTCATGTCGTCGGGCAGCGGAAAGGGAACATCGAATTCGATCTTTTCCGTGGGCTTTTTCAGGCTGACGGTAAATTCACCGGGCTCCCCGGCAATACGGGCCACCACGGTATTGGTCTTGACGGTAATTTTGGGGCTGGCCGCGACCGCTTTGACGAGGTCGCCAACGATCGGGGAAATCAGGCGGTCGTAAGGATTGGCGATCGGCAGTTGTTTGCGCCAGTGGTTGGCGTGACCGCCGAGTTGAGCCGTTTTTTCAACGATGGTGGCCTCGTAGCCGGCCTTGGCGGCATCCAGGGCGGCGGACATCCCGGTGATCCCGCCGCCGATGACCAGGATCTTGCGGCTGAGGTTCTCGAGCTTGTGCGGCTCGGGCAGAGTGATCTTCTCGACCCGCGCCATTCCCATTTTGATGTAGTCTTCGGCCAGCATCTGGACGCGGTCGAAGTTGTCATCGTCTTCTTTCTGCTCTGCCGTAAGGGCCGGGAATTCGGAACGCGGGTGGGACCACACGACCTGCTCGCGCAGATTGACGCGGTCGACGATGCAGCCGTCAAAGCGGAAGACATCGAAATTCACCCGGCGGGAGCAGGCGGCGATCACCAGGGTGTTGATGCCCTTTTCGCCGATGTCTTTTTTGAGCAGCTCGACCCCTTGGGGACCGCAGAGGCAGGCGTGGGTTTTTACCGGCAGCCCCTCTTCCTCCGGAATGCCCTTCAAGGCCTCGATGTCCAGGGATTCTCCAATGCCACAACCTTCGCAGATGTAAACACCATACTTCTTGTCCATGAATAAACCTCCTACCGCTTCAGGGTTTGAATCGCCTTAAGGGCCATACCGGTTGCATTCTGGTTGCAGGAGACGACGTCGGCCGGCTTGTTGGCACACCCTGCTGCGAACATACCGCCCTTTTCAAAGTCGTTGATGATGAAACCATCGTCGGTATACTTCAGGTCAGCGGGAAGTTTTACATTGGCCGCGGTCGGCTGCATGCCGGTGGCGAGGACCACCATGTCAACCGTCTGGTGGATTTTTTGGCCGGTCACGGCATTTTCGGCCACCACCGTCAGGTTGCCGGTGTGCGGGTCTTCGCTGACCTCCGCAACCTTGCCTTTGATCAGGAAGACATTCGGGTCCTCCTTGATTTTCTGGTAAAACTTTTCATAGCGCTGGCCCGGCGCCCTGAGATCGATGTAGAAGATGTAAACCTTCGCCTCCGGGTACTGCGCCCGGACGTAGGTGGCGTGCTTCAGCGAGGCCATGCAGCAGATGTAGGAGCAGTAAGGGAGATGGTTTTCGTCCCTGGAACCGGCACACTGCACGAAAGCGATGCTTTGCGGTGCCTTGTCGTCGGAGGGCCGCTGGATCTTGCCCTGGGTCGGTCCGTTGAAGGCCGCCATGCGCTCGAGCATCATGTTGGTGACAATGTTCTGATAGCGGCCGAAGCCAAGGTTGTCGATCCGGCTGGCATCGTAGGGCTCCCAGCCGGTGGCCCAGACAATCGCCCCGACCTGCAGGTCGAGGGTTTTGGGCTGCATTTCGAGGTCGACCGCATCGTACTTGCAGGCCTCTTTGCAGCGCTGGGCGTCTTCGGTGCCGATGATTTGGGGGCAGATCACGAACCTGGCGGGAAAGGCCATGGCGTGGGGCAGGTAGGCGCCCTTGGTGCGGTCCATCCCAAAATTGAAATCGTTGGCGATCTCGGTCTGACAGGCTTCGGCGCAGGCGCCGCAAGCCGTGCAGTTTTCATTGACGTACCGGGGGGTGATCCGCACGGCGACATCATAGCTGCCGGGCGCACCACTGACCTTTTCGACTTCGGCGAGGGTCAGAACTTTGATCCTGGGATTGTCTTTGATCCGCCTGAAATTGATTTCGAGCCCGCAGGTCGGGGGGCATAGCTTGGGAAAATATTGGTTCAGCTGCGCAACTCTGCCGCCCAGGTAAGGATTCTTTTCGACCAGAATCACCTCGTACCCCACCTCGGCAGCTTCAAGGGCCGTGGTCAACCCGCTAATCCCTCCTCCAACAACCATAATGCTTCCGTTTGCAGGGGCTGCGTTGTCTAGTGTCATGCTATCCCTCCGTGCATAGTGTGTTTCCGTTGATTAAGGCGCTGACTGGCATGTGCATGAACTTCGAATTTGCCATTGGAGGGCGGGATCGATCCAGACAGGTAATGGTACATAAAAAAAGCATTCCCAGGCTTAAGAAACCTTTACTTTCCCCTTGCGGGAAACCGTTCCCCACGCCCTCTCCGAGACGTATCGGCTCCATCGTTTTAATGAAAAACCTCCAGGTATCCAAAGATACCTGGAGGCAGCTGCTGCTATACCGTTACCGGCATGTCATCAATCCGGGATAATCTTGATGTAGTCTTTCTTGAAGATATCCCATTTCTGCGCTTTCGGGTCGTACTTGGAGTTGACGAAGCAGAACCAGTTCTTGTCGTCCTGCCCCGGATGGTCGCACTGGTAGTAGAAGCCGGGGTAGCGGGTTTCTTTGCGGAACTGGATGTGACGCAGGTGAGATTCCACCGTCCAGATGCGGTGGTAGATTTCCCAGCAGCGCATCAGTTCGTGCAGGTCACCGGCCGCCAGCTTCTCGCTGTCCTCACGCATGGTCTGGAGCAGATCCATGACGATCTCCAGGTTCTTGCTGGTGGTCTGATAGAAGGTGGCGGTTCCGCCGCCGTATTCGTTGGTGGCCTTCATCAGCCGCATGGCCATTCCGGAAGGTTTGAGGTAGTTGGGGTTGATGTCGATGGCGGTGGTGTACTGGGAGTGCTCCAAGAAGGTGCGGACCGGCTTGTAGACGATGTCGACCAGTTCTTCCTTGGACTCTTTGAGGGATGGCTTGAAGTCGGCGTGATCCTTGGCGTAACGAACCATTTGCTTGGCGGCCATACGGCCTTCGGCGTGGGAGCCGGAGGAGAACTTGTGGCCGGAGCAGCCGACGCCGTCGCCGGAGGTGAACAGACCGTTGACGGTGGTCATGCGGTTGTAAACCTTGCCGTTGTCGGCTTTGATTTTGTAGGCATCCGGGACCCAGTCATAGTCCGGGCCGGAAACCCAGAAGCCACAGCAGCCGGAGTGCGAGCCCAGCAGGTACGGTTCGGTGGGCATGATTTCGGAGTTTTTCTTCTCCGGTTCGGTGTTGGTGGCGCACCACAGGTTGGCCTGACCGCAAGTCATGTCAAGGAAGTCTTCCCAGGCTTCGGACTCCAGGTGCTTGAGTTCCTTCTTGTCCATGGTCTTGCCGATTTCGGCCAGGGCGGTCACGGTGTCCATCATGATCGGCCCGCGGCCTTCCTTCATCTCGAAGAGCATCAGGTGGTTACGCAGACAGGTGGGGGTGATCGCGGCCGTCCCGTAAGGTGCATAGGTGGCCAGTTCGGCCTTGGCGGCATCGCTGGCGGCGAAGTTTTCACCCAGACCGTTGAGGGATTTGGCCTTGAACAGCAGGAACCACGCACCGACCGGGCCGTAACCGTCCTTGAAACGGGCCGGGGTGAAACGGTTTTCCATCATGGAGAGTTCGGCGCCGACCTGCATGCACATGGTGTAGGTGGAGCCGGCGTTCCAGACCGGATACCAGGCGCGGCCCTTGCCCTCGCCGACGCTGCGCGGCTGGTAAATGTTGACCGCACCGCCGCAGGCCACCATCATGGTCTTGCACTTGATGATGTAGACTTTGTTTTCACGCACGGAAAAGCCGACGGCACCGGCGATCTGGTTTTCACGCTTGGCATCCAGCAGCAGCTTGACGATAAAGCAGCGCTCGATAATGTTCTCGTCCCCGATCGCCAGCTTGGCGGCTTCGGCGACGATGCGCTTGTAGGACTCGCCGTTGATCATAATCTGCCATTTACCGGTGCGGACCGGGGTGGCACCGGCTTTCAGGGTGCCCATCTTCTGGCCTTTTTTACCGTCGAGGGTCTTCCCGTCCTCGCTTTTCTTCCAGATCGGAAGCCCCCACTCCTCGAACAGATGAACCGAGTCATCCACATGGCAGCCGAGATCGTAGATCAGGTCCTCGCGCACCAGGCCCATCAGGTCGTTGCGCACCATGCGCACGTAGTCCTCGGGGGCATTGCTGCCGACGTAGGTGTTGATCGCGGAAAGGCCCTGGGCGACGGCGCCGCTGCGCTCCATGGCGGCCTTGTCGCACAGCAGAACGGACTGTCCGGGCTCCATCCATTTTTTGATTTCGAACGCGGCGCCGCAGGCCGCCATACCACCGCCGACGATCAAGATGTCAACTTCGCGCTCCTCGACTTCCGGGTCTTTCACGGCTTTGAGTTCACCCATCGCTTTATTGGGAATTGCCATATTGCTTCCTCCTTAAGGAAATTGGGATTTTTAGTGGGTCATTCGGACTGCATCGTTTCCGCAAACCTGATTAGAGGCCCTTCGGTCTGGGAACCTTGTAGCCGTCGGCCTCTTCGGTGGACAGCAGGTCGCTTTCAAGATCCTTGCCCTTGAGTTCCTTGTAGGCGTTGGCTGCGCCTTCGGGGGTGGTCCGGATGGGGAACTTGAAGCGCTTGATGAGGCCGTTTCTGAATTTACAGGTCCACATGACGTCCTCGGTCCCCAGCATCGGCATAACGCTGCTTCCCAGGGGCACAAAGTCGGAGTACCCGCGAACCTCGATCGCCTGGGTCGGGCAGATCTTGACGCAAGAAAAACATTCCCAGCACTGATCCGGCTCCTGGTTGTAGGCCTTCATCGCATTGGGATCGAGGACCATCAGGTCGTTCGGGCAAATGTACATACATGCAGTCTTGTCGCCGCCCTTGCAGCCGTCACACTTTTCCTGAATTACATAAGTTGGCATCGAGTATACCTCCTGATTTTCGTGGTAAGAATTTCCGTTCTACTCACCTGTGCGCAACAACCAAACGAATTAAGCTTTTCACACCTCCCTTCGTCGTGGTGGCCGAAAAATTGCTGGCCAACTAAAGATTTTATCCCAAAGGTGATGACCCTACCCGGTAAATTTTTTATCTGCTTACCACCAAATCCCGGGCCTGACAATCGGAATTTTCAGCACTGAAAACCCGCCGCGGCGAACAAAATTCCAATAATTAGCTTACCCGAATTTAATCGACCTCAACGCCCTTTCGCCCCCACGCCGCCGGGTTAGGCCTAAACACGCCTGCCCCGCCTGGCATTGTCGACCAGCTGCAGCAGCTTGTCCTCACGCCCCTTGGCGGCGGTCCTTTTGATCGCGCGGGAAGCGGTGGCATCACCCTCGGCCAGCGGGGCCGCCAGGAGGCTTCCCGGGCGATAGCCCAGCCGATTGAGGATATTGCCGATGGTATTTTCACTGGGCAGCTGGTCGTCGCGGTAGCCGAAACGTTTGACCAGCACCCGACGCACAGCGCGCGCGGTGATCTTACCATGGGGAAATTCTGATTTGAATTCGGGAACCAGCTGGCCGTCCTTATCAAAAATGGACTGAATATCGGCGATCAGTTGGGGTGTCTTCTCTTCGGTCTTCTTTTTTCCGCGAGCCGAATAATTGTCCAGACACTCGATCCCGGTCGCCAACTCGCGGATTCCCTTGTGAACCGTCGCGCGCCCCCAGCCGAATTCGCGTTCGGCTTTGCGGGCACTCCCGCCGAAGAGTTCATTGGTGATTTCCGCAATGAACTCCCGACGCTGGGAACCGGTGAGTTTCTTGGCCGTTTTTTTGATAATGGCTTTGACTTCTTCCGATATTTCGCTCAATTCAGGCGATCCTGTTGTGGATTTTCAGGGTCGTTGGTCGCCCCCGATCAGTCGGTCCTGAATCGCTCATTTGGTGCAGGCAGATACATCCAGGCATGGGTAAATTATTTTGTGGATTTTCTAGTAGCACCCACCAACGCCGATGTCAATAAGTTTCAAAGCGCCTTCGCCAAAAAATTTCAATGGTTCCAGCCCCCTAATCGAAAATCACCATATCTGGATGACGTTTTTTCGGCACACACTACATATGGCCTTCCTTCGCCCACAGCGCCCCCAAACAAATTCATTGACAAGCGGTCTGAACCTGCTACCAACTACAAAATTTTTGGCGGCGTCCTGCCCGTCAGTCCGAAACCCTTAAATAGCCGGAAGCGCGATGGCGACCGACAACTGCGAAATAATACCGCTTTCCCTGGAGGACCCCTTCACCTTTGCCTGCAACCCGGGGGTGCCGTGCTTCAACGAATGCTGCCGGGACCTCAACCAGTTCCTGACGCCCTACGACGTGCTGCGTATCAAACGGCGCCTGGGCCTGACATCCGGCGAATTTCTAAAAAGGTTTACCGCTCAGCACACCGGACCGGGGTCGGGGCTGCCGGTGGTAACCCTGAAGCCCAGCGGCGGGTCTCAGCTGAGATGCCCATTTGTCACCCCGCAAGGCTGCAGTGTCTATCCTGACCGCCCGGCGGCCTGCCGAACCTACCCCCTGATACGCATGGTTTCGCGCGTCAGGGGCGGCGGCCAGACAACGGAACGCTTCTTCCTGATGAAGGAGCCCCACTGTCAGGGCCACCTGCAAGCCCGGGGGCAAACCGTCCGGGAATGGCTGGGCGATCAGGATTTGGCAGTTTACAACCGGATGAACGACCTGCTGATGGCGGTCATCGGCCTCAAAAACCGCCTGGCGCCCGGGCCGCTCCCGGTGGCCATGCAGCGCCTTTTTTACCAGGCCTGCTACGATCTGGATGCCTTTCGACTGACAATCCGGGAAAAGCGCCAGACCCCATCGGCGGCCGGCGACCCACCGCCCCTGGAAAGCCTGGAAACCGACGACGACGCCCTCCTGGCGTTTGCCCTGGACTACTGGAAAAAGGCGTTTGCCGGCCATGCGGCAGGCCGATCGTAAGCCCCAGCACCGCTTTGGCTGACGGTTCGGGCGGAAGCCGACCGCCGAGCGGGGTGGCGTCAACAAGGAAAGGAGGATCGCCATGGCCATCACCGAAAAGGTCGCCCTGGTGTTGGGCGGCATCAAGGGCATCGGCCGGGCCGTCGCCCTGGCCCTGGCCGAGGCCGGCGCCAGGGTCGTGACGACCTACTACGACTGGGAAGAGAGCCTGCCGGAGATGCAGGCGGCGTTCGCTCCTTACGGCGAACGGCAGATGATCCGGCGCACCAACCTGCTCGAAGCCGGCCAGATCGAGGGGCTGGTGGCCCGGACGATCGAGCGTTTCGGCCGCCTGGACATCCTCGTCAACAATATCGAGCGCGGAGGCTGGCCGGTGGTCCACGGCGCCTATGTCCCGGAGCAGTGGGACCTGGAAATGGCCACCACCCTGAGGGCCAAGTGGTGGGTGTTCAACGCCGCTTTGCCCCACCTGAAGGCCTCCGGCGACGGTGCGGTCATCAATTTTTCCTCCATCGCCGGCGTGGTGGGACGATCCGGGCCGGCCAGCCTGATTTTCAACGACGGCTATGCCGCCGCCAACCGCGGGGTTTCGCTTTTGACGGAAACCTGGGCCCGTGCGGCGGCGCCGGCGGTGCGGGTAAACGAGATCATGCTGGGCATCTTCGAAACCCGCCATGCCGAGCACACCAGGGGCTGGGGGTTGCTGACGGCCGAAGAACGGCAGGCCTTGCGGAACCACACC
>Ga0105099_10002857_pt1 | contig 10094 bp, 13 predicted proteins | sample PPLLak3cmMay2015_2_FD_79138 | JGI IMG/M metagenome (GOLD analysis project Ga0105099, IMG submission 79138) | Freshwater sediment microbial communities from Prairie Pothole Lake near Jamestown, North Dakota, USA - PPLs Lake P8 Core (1) Depth... | ecosystem: Environmental > Aquatic > Freshwater >...
AAACGGCAAACAATACAAATTCACAGTGAAAGCAGTAAACAAAGTAGGACTTCCAAGCGAACAAGGAGAAAGCGACGGAGTAACAGTAGACGTAACAAAAACACCAGAAACCTGCCAAAACGGAGAACAAAACCTAAACGAAACAGACATAGACTGCGGAGGAGAATGCGGACCCTGCCCAGAAAACAAAAAGTGCAACGCGAACGACGACTGCATGTCAAAATACTGCGACAACGGAATATGCGAAACCGCAAGCTGTGAAGACGGAGAAATGAACGGGCTTGAAACAGACGTAGACTGCGGAGGACAACCCTGCGAAAGATGCGACAACGACAAAGCATGCATGGACGACACAAACTGCAAATCAGACTATTGCGAATTAAACCTGAACATCTGCATAGACGCACCACCCTGCGCAGACAAAAAACTAACAGAAGGAGAAACAGACATAGACTGCGGAGGCTCGTGCCCACCATGCGGAGAAGGCAAAACCTGCCAGGCAAACACAGACTGCTTATCAGGACTAAACTGCAGCATAGAAAAAATGTGCACCTCACAAATCGTGGAAACACCAGCACAAATAGTAGTAATGCCCGAAATAACAGAAGAAGAATTCCCGCTTTTAACAACAATACTCTACATATTATTCATAATACTGGCAATCGCAGGAATAACATTCGGAATATTCATCTATCTCAAACCCAAAAAACCAGTCAGACCAATTATTGCAGAAAGAGAAACAGCAAAACCATCAGTCATGAAAAAAGACGAACTACAACAATTGAAAACATTCGCAAAAGAAGAAGAAATACCAGAAAAAGACTGGATATCCTTAGAAAAAGAAATCAAGAAAAAACCACTAACACACAAAAAATTCGAATCAGAACTCGAAAAACTAAGAAAAATAGCACACAAAGAAAAAACAAAACCAGAAGAACCACTGCAAAAACTAAGAGCAATGCTCGACGAACTGAAAGAAGACGAAAGAAAAGACATACTGACAAAATACAAACTGTTCAGAGCAGGACTATTGACGAAAGAAGAAATCCACGAATTATTTGCAAAACTAAAAATCACCTCAGAATACTACAAAGAACACAAAGAAGAATTCGAAAAAGAAATAGAAACATATGGCAGGAAAAAACACTAAACAAAGAAAATGTTGCGCATTTTCAAGCTTCAAAGTACTTCGTACTTCAAAGGCACAAATAATCGGACAAGTATTCATATTCATACTAGCAGGACTCATATTCATACTAATCATAACCTACGGATACAAAGCAATACACTACTTCATAGAAAGACAAGAACAAGTAAATCTTCTGGACTTCAAAACAGACCTTGAAACAGCAACAGAAGGAGTCAAAAGAGATTACGGAACAGTACGAAAAATAGAATTAAAACTACCAAAAAAATACCAAGGAGTCTGCTTCTTCGACTACGAATCAGACACGTGCAAACCAGGACAGCCATCCATAAATCCAGAACTCAAACTACCCTACCAAACAATCAGCGTCAAATGGGCAGAAGAAGCATGCAAAATCAAAAATGCAAACGTATTCATAATACCAAGAACACAAGACATAGACCTGCCAGACATACAAGTTGAAGGATATCTTTGTTTGCCCAATACAGGCATAATCACACTCAAAATGGAAGGCACAGGCAAAAAAGCAAAAGTATCAGAATGGGAATAAAATGATTCATTCTGGAAAAAAAGGGTTTGAGTTACAATTCCACTGGATATTCGTCCTAATAGCAGGAGCTCTCATATTGGCGTTCTTCTTCAACATAGCATACAAACAAAAAGATGTGAGCCAACAAAAACTACAACTAACACTAGCAACAGACGTAGAAAACATTTTCACAGGAGCAATACTGAGCAAAGAAACAGCACAAACACTGCCAGTACCACCCCAAGGAATAGCCTTTGAATGCACAGAAACCTGCACGTGCAGATTCAGAATAGACAAAGCAACAAAAGACTTTGGAGACAAAGCAATATTCGCACCCATACTACTAAAAGACCAAGAACTAATAGTATGGACAGTAGCACTAAAACTACCCTACAGAGCCACAAACCTACTCTACATAACAAACCCAAACATCAAATACTACTTTGTTCACGACGAAACAAAAAAACAACTGTTCGAAGAAATAACCAAAACAATACCACCCTTAATACAATACGAAACAATAACGCCAAGCCAAATGCCAGGAATAAAAGAACAAGACTACCATCACACAAAATTCATATTGTTCGAAACAGACCCCAGAACACTCGACAATTCCTTCAGAAAAGCAAGCGCAAGCGCAATAAAAATAGACCAAAACGGAATAACATTCTACGAAAAAAGCGGAACAGAACTAAGAACAGTCAAAAAACTAGGCTATGCAGGACTGCCATCAATCTACGCAGCAATATTCGCAGAAGACGCAACAATGTATGAATGCGGACTAAGAACCGCATTCAGAAAACTAAGCTACATATCACAAATATACGCTGAAAGAGCAGCAGAACTCGAACAAAAATCAACAGAAGCAGGCATGACCTGGTGCGTATACGGAGCAGGCACAACAACAGTATGCGAAGGAGCAACCTCCATAATAGGACTGCTATGCGAACAACAAAAAAGCAGTGAAGAACTCGCAACAAAAGGACTTGACAATTCACTAATAGTAAAAATCACAAACCTAAAAACACAACTGGACAGCATGAACCGAAACTACCTCCAACAAAGCTGTCCGGAGATATTCTGAAATGAGACTACGCAAATCATATCAAAGGGGCCTTAACGCCCGGCCCCTTATGAACCCCCGCGGCCAAGTCAAGATGTTCGAAACAATCGCGGTTTTAATCGTATTCTTCTTCCTACTATTCACAGGCTCAATATTCTACTTTGGAGCACAAAAATCCTCACTACAAAAAGAAAAAACAGCAGCCAGCGAAAAATACGCATTCCAAATAGTACAAAAATCACTATACATGCCAGAACTAGACTGCTCATTCCTAGTAACACAAAAAGACAACTGCATAGACAAAATAAAACTAACAAAACTAGGCCAGCTAATAACAACAAACGAAAAAGCACAAGAAGACTACTACAACGAGTTCGGATACGCAACAATAACAGTCAACGAAATATACCCCGGACAAACAACACAAACAATATACAACAACACGCCAACAGAATACTCTGGAAAACTAGCATCACAAAACCCAATCCTACTATATGACGCACTCCAAAACGAATACGCATTCGGAACAATAGAGGTAAATGTGTATGTCTAAACTAGGCTTCGCTTCTATTTACGAGGGGCTTCAACCGCCAGCCCCTCGAGCTCCCCGCGGCCAAATGGAAATATTTGGGTTAGTAATCATAGTCATCTTACTAGCAATAGGACTATTATTCGCCATAGTAGTATTATCAAAACCACCATCACAAGAAACACAAAGAGTAAAAGAAAGCGTACAAGCAGCAAACTTTCTCAACACAATGTTCAGCACAACATCAGCATGCGACCAAAGAACAGTACGAGAACTAATACAAGACTGCGCAGTAAGCAATTACGGCGAAGCAACACGATGCAACGGAGAAGACACCTGCAAAACAGCAGAAAAAATGATAACAACAATGCTCACACAAACACTAGGCAAGTGGGGAAAACAATACAAATTCTACATGAACGGAACACCATCAGTCGAACAAATGGAAATACAAAAAGGGCAATGCAAAGGGGAACGAGAAGGCACAACAAGACCAGAAAAAATAAGACCTGGAATGGACATCAGCGTAACATTACAAATCTGCAGAGATTAATCATTCAAAGCAAAAGTAGACGCGGAAAAATCAGCAGACTTCAAAACAATATGCAACAAATGACTCAAAACAACAGCATCATTCTTCAAAGAACCCTCAAGCTCGCCGCGCAAAACCCTGAACTCATCAGACAAAGCACTCAAGCCAGCAACATCAAACCGGTAAAATAACTCATAGTATCGCCTTAACAAAATATTAACCCTGCCAAACAACTCAACAGAAAATTTAGATATCTTTTGCTGCACTGCAAGATATTCGCAAAGATATTTGTACTCGTCAGCAATCTTCTCCAAATTCCACATAATAACATACAAGAAATTACTCTTAACCGGCTCATCAAGACCACGCTTGTTCAAAATACGCTCACAAAAATTAGTCAACTGATTATTCTGCTTCTCCAACTCAAGCAAACCCTGAAGCTCAGAAAACTTTTCCTGCTTGATTAATTCCAAAGACTGATCTGCCAAAGACAAAGTCACAAGAAAAGCACGCCTCACAATAACCTGCAACTGGTCATCAAGCTCCTTAGCCAAAGAACGAATAACACACGAATTGCCAGAACGATGAACAACAGCAAAACCCATAAACAAATCCTTCAACAACTGGTCAATAAGCAAATGCTGAGAAGGTTTAGCAAGAATCTCAATCTCATCATAACCCTTCTTGTGCAAAGAAGACAACAACCAACGCAAAGCACGCTCAGAAGCAGAAGAAACATCAACAACACCCTTCTTCAACATCCTAGGCTCAGAAGTCGAAACAATCAAACGAGGACCAGAAGAAACAACCTCAACCTCCTCACCCTTCTTAACACCCCACTCCCTAACCCAATCAGTAGGCAAACTCAAAACAAGAGTCTTATCAGCAATCTGGATAACCTTACGCTTCATATAATGGTCGAGAACAACTAAATATATAAAGGTTATCGCTACTGGGTAGTGATATGGGATGGGTGCGCAACGTATCTAAACTGCTTATTGAAAAACCAGAACTTGCCGGAATACTCGGAGCAGCAGCAACATCACCCATTTCAATCGATGCAATACTTTCAATCGGAAAAAAAGAATACACACTAACAAACGTACTTCTAACAAGCATCCTCGCAGCATCACCATTTATCGCCTACCATCTGGGAAAAAACATAGCAGCAGGATTCCACGTCAAAAAATATAATACTCGAAAAACACAACCAGGAGACAGACTCCTTGCCAGACAAGCAAAAGAAGAACTAGAAAACCAAACACCACCAACAATAGCTTTCCAAGGAGAACAAAAAATAAGCCTGAACCCCCTACTATTTCTTGCAAAATACGTACAACAAAACCCACAAAAAACAGAAGAACTGGCGTACAAGACACGCAACCCGGAAATTGGCATAGAAGCAGCACTAAGACACTTCTCAAAACACAATTACGACCAAGGACTATCATGTTTAAGAGATGCCCTTGACTGGATGGAAGGCAGAAAACCACAACCGTCAATAGGCTCAAGATTAAATTTAATCCCGGCCAATATCGCCTTAACAATAAACAAAAAACTAAACATCAGACACCTGGAGAATTACTTTTTTTCAGCAGCATTTACAAGCATCCTTCAACCAGAACAAGCATGGCATCACAGCGAACTTGGAAGAAAAATTTCAGACAAACTAAATCTTGAAATGAAAACAGAAATGTACGTCTTCCACGCTTTGCTTGCCACAGCACAAAAAAGAACAGACGAAGAACAAGCGTGGACAGAAGCAATCACGCTATTACAGGAAGCAGGACAACCAGAAAGAGTGGGAGAATCAAGAAACCCAGTATGGATGCTCAAAAACACAGAGTTCTTCGAACAAACATTCCGCTTCAAAGGAAAAAAAACCAGAGAAGCACTAGAAAAAGAATGGAAAGATATCCTAAAACTCGAAGAAGTATTACAGGGAATAGCAACAGTACCACAACCACTCTACATAACAAAACAACCAAACAATGGATTGTACACACTAGCAATGAGGTTTTTGCCAGGAGAACCACTCTACGACCAACTAGAAAAAGGAGACAAAAGCAACCTGCAAAGAACAATACCAATAGATGCACGAATAATAGCAAGATACCCGGCAGAACAACTGCCAAGAATATCAATAGCGAAAAAACACCAAGACAAGCTGACATCAAAATATCTTGGGCTGCCAGAAGATTTGGCGAGAAACATACTCGCACACTTAAAACCAGTTGAAGCAGCACTTGAAAACGACCCAAACAGCAAAGTAAACGCAGACAGACACCCACAACAAACACTAATCTCGGAAAAAATAGGAGTGCTGGACGCGGAATTCGAAAACAGACATCCAGCAATAAACGAAGCAGCAAACAAGCTCGAATACATAGGAGAATTCACAAACGAAGAAAGAAAATATTACATCACAAAATTCGCAGAAGCACTCAGACAAGAAGGAGCAAGCATGAACAATCCAGAGCTGGCGCACGCCTATGAAGACAACCTATTCGGAATGTATGACAACGCAGCAATACACAGACTGATATGCCTGCTGACAGCAATATCAGACCCTGAAAGACCAAAAATGCACAAGCACAGAAAAAGAATGGCAAACAGCATAGTAAGAGCCATAAACGACCACAAAAAAGACAACAAAACATATTACGAAGCAAACAAGAAAGACTACGACGAACTCGAAAAATCATTCACAAAAGCAGCAGAGCTTATACCAACTTAAGATTCTTAAGAACAAAGCATAAGGAGTCTGCTGACATATAGAATTCTAAGCACGGCAACCATGGAAGAGGGGGCAAAAAGCCCCCTTCTTCCAATATGAGGTGAAACACATGAAAAAAATCGACATCGCAATCATAACACAACTAAGACAAAACGGAAGAATGTCACTCACAGACATGTCACGCAAAACAGGACTATCAATAAGCACACTCCACCTAAGGCTAAAACACAACATCAAAAAAGGAATAATAAAACCAAACTCAATGCTGAACTTTGAAAAACTAGGGTTCGGAACAAGAGCATACATACTGCTCTCAGTAGAAGAAAAAGAAAAAATATTCGAACACCTGAACAAACACCCAAACGTAAACTCACTCATAAAAATAAACAACGGATGGAACTTAATCATGGAATGCGCATTCAAAGACATGTGCTCAATGGAAACATTTGTAGAAGAACTAGAAAACACCTTCAAAATAAAACAAAAACAAATACACTACATCCTAACAGAACTAAAAAAAGAAGGATTCCTGACAAAACAAGAACAAGCACAAGCACTATTTCAAGCATGACATCTGCAATAAGGTTTAAATACAAGCACACGCTCAATACAGCCAATACAAACGAGGTGTCATCATGAAAGCACAAGGATTACCAATCAGCACGATAATAATAGCAGCACTAGGAATACTAGTTCTGGTCGTCATAGGAGCGATATTCGGCGGACAAATAGGCAAATTCGGAAAGGCAGCAAGCGAATGCCCAGGAAGATGCTACAAGCTAAACCCTCCAGCAGAAGCAGCAGGACTAGGAATCTACTCAGACCAAAAATGCAATCCAGAATTCGAAACAAGACTAAGCGGGTCAAGCATACCAAGAAACATGCCAAAAAATGACAACCCAACACCATGGAGATGCGACGAATGCTGCATACTAACAGGCTAGGACAAGGACTCCCAATAAGCACAATAATAATAGCACTATTAGGACTAGTAGTCCTAATAATTCTAATAGTCCTAGTACAAACACAAATCACAAAAACAAGCAAAGGACTAAAAAACGTATCAGAAAACGTATGCAGCCCGCCAAACACAGTAAAATCAATGACAGACTGCGACGACATAATCTTTGGAAGCTTCACAAACCTCCAACCAGGACAAGTATGCTGCAGGCCAACCAAATAGCAAGACTTTTATACATAATTTCCAAATAAAACCCTGTGAATACGTTAAGCAACAAAAAAGGGATGATTTGGAAAGAACTGGTAATGATAATAATAATAATCGTCATCTTCTGCGCAATAATCTACGGAATGTGGGGGATATTACCAAAATGAACAAGCGGGCAATCACAGAAATGATGCTAGTCACCATTGTAATCACGATAATCGGAGCAGTAGTGTTTTTAACAGTACTGTGGCCAGCATTCAGCGGAAAACTAAAAACAGCACAATCACAAGGAGAATGCAACTGGAACCTGTTCTTAGCATCAGCAGTAAAAGCAAGCAGTTTCGGACTTGCAAACATAGACCCAGGATGCAAAGCACAATACACAACAGTAGACTCAGAAGAACTCAAAAAATACCACACACTAGCAAAACAAAGAATAAAACAATACTGCAAATCACAAGGGTACGTAGGAGCAGCAGCATCAACAGGACAACAATACACAACAGCAACAGCACAATTATGCACGCAAGGAGCCACGTACGACGACTTAAATGAATGGGCACTAAACTATATCATGGCAAAAAAAATGACAACCTGCTGGGACAAAGTCTGGCACGGAAAACTAGACTTTTTCAGCAGACAAGCTATTTACGACAGGACTGTTTGTGTTGTATGCGACGTGGTAAGCTTTTCGGAAGATATGCCAATTACAGTTAGAAATCAACAGGCGATAACAACACTATATGATTGGATGAATGCAGAACCATATTATCAGACAACATACTATGATTATATTTCAGAAGGAACAACAATAAAACTTGACAAAACAGCACTTGAATACACAACAAAAATGCCCTTAGCAATAGTCTACGTTCACACAAAGACTTCAGCTCTAGAAAAATGGATAGGACCTGCAATAATAGCTGGTGAATTAGTAGCATTGGCTTCAGCCTTCCTTTTACCTGGATTGGGACCAATAGTAGCACCCGCAACAACAGTAATATTGGGTGCATACAAATATGCATCATCGGACGGAAACATCAAGCAACTCGTAATACATCCCTATGAATTATTGCCAAAAAAGGCAAATTCAAAAGAGAGAGGACTAGGATGCACAGACATAATAGCATGAAACGCAAAGCAGACATACCAGGATGGACACAAGTATTAGGACTAATCATAGCAATACTCGTCCTAGTATTCCTGATATGGCTGGCAATCAGATCAGGAAAAGCAGGAGTAGACGTAATAGGACAAATACCATGAAAGCAATGACCAAAACAGCATTCATCTACATAACACTCGGAGTAATAGTCGTGCTCATAATAGCAATATTCATCGGACAACAAAGAACCAAAACAGAACAAACAATATTCACAACAATCTGGAACAAATTCTTCCCAAACAGAATGGAATCAGTAGTCATACCAGGAACAACAGCAGGAGGAGGGTGCCCGACAATAAAAGTAGACACTGCAGAAACGATGGCACAATCAATACTAGACTGCTGGAGACAAGGCAAAACATACAAAAACGACATTGAATGCTGTTATAACATTACCGCAGCAGAAGTAAAAACGCCATTCCACATTAATGAGGTTGCCACAATACTAAAACAAAAAAGCGGAAAAACACCAGCAGACGTGTTAGTCTGGCAAATCAACTCTCAATACATAGCACCAAACATACAGCCATTCACAGTATGCTTTGACAGACGTCCAACAATAAATCCATTCATGAATGATGAGATATACGTTACCTATAATCCTAAAAAAGAATGCACATAAATTTAAATAATACACAAACAAAATGAGGCATATGAACAAAAAGGCTTTGGAAATGGCAACAGGCACAATAATAGCAATAGTGCTCGGATTAATAGTTCTTGTAATACTCGTAATATTCATACAATCAAAAGTAACAGAAAGCGGAAAAAAAATAGGCACACTGGAAAGCGAAGCAGACTACGCGCCAGACAAATGCCAAAGCATGATAAAAGGAACATTCTGTGCGGGTTCATGTGATATAGACAAGTACACTCAATTGCAAAAAGCACCAACAGGAAAAGAATGGACAGACTGCGCAAAAATGCAAGGCAAGTCATACTGCTGCGTTCCAAAATAAATCAAGCTAAACCTTTAAATACATACTTTCTTACATTGCCAATATGAAAAAGGGGCAGACAGAGACACTCACCTGGCTCGTAGACATACTAAAAGGCATTCTAGAAGTAGTACTCGTACTCGCAATAGTAGCCACACTAATAGCAGTAGTCTGGAGAGCAACCCTGCAAGACCAAGACAAAGACTTCAAAAGAATACTAGACGCAACAAACGCAATGATAGAAGACTTCCAAGACAAAAACACGATAAACACGCAAATAACAGTA
>Ga0105099_10002861_pt1 | contig 10086 bp, 8 predicted proteins | sample PPLLak3cmMay2015_2_FD_79138 | JGI IMG/M metagenome (GOLD analysis project Ga0105099, IMG submission 79138) | Freshwater sediment microbial communities from Prairie Pothole Lake near Jamestown, North Dakota, USA - PPLs Lake P8 Core (1) Depth... | ecosystem: Environmental > Aquatic > Freshwater >...
CCATGGCCCCATTGTCACCGGGCAAGGATACGACCACCGGACATTGGGAAATGGCCGGGATCGTATTGAATCGGGCCTTTCACACTTTTCCGCCCGAATTTCCTTCTTTTCCGGCGGAATTGGTTACGGCTTTTGAAGCGGCGATCGGGAAAAAAATTTTGGGCAACTGTTCGGCTTCCGGAACGGAAATCATTCGGGAGCTGGCCGAAGAGCATATGCGGACCGGGTTTCCGATCTGCTACACCTCGGCCGATTCGGTCTTTCAAATCGCGGCGCATGAGGATATTATTCCGCCGGATCTTCTGTATGCCATGTGCGCCATTGCCAGAAAATTATGCGATGCTTATCAAGTGGCGCGGATCATTGCGCGGCCGTTTGCGGGGAAGCCGGGGTATTTTGTGCGCACGGAGCGGCGCAAGGATTTCAGCATTGCCTTGCCCGGGCCGAGCCTATTGGACCATTTGCAGACCCAGGGCATTAAAACCGTCGGGGTCGGTAAAATCGGGAATATTTTCAACGAGAGCGGTTTGACCGAAAATTACAGCGATAAGGGCAATGCGGCCTGTCTGGACCGGATCGACCGGCTGTTGCCGGCCGATTCGGATCAGCCCGATTTCATATTCGCGAATCTGGTGGATACGGATATGCTTTACGGGCACCGCCGGGATGCGGCCGGGTATCTGCAGGCGGTTTCCGCGATCGACGATCAACTGGGTAAATGGTTGCCCGGGTTGAGTGAAAAGGACCTCCTGATCATCACGGCCGATCATGGCTGCGATCCTACTTATCGCGGAACCGACCACACCCGGGAATATGCGCCTCTCTTGAGTTTTAGTCCCGGCAAACCGGGCCAAAACCTGGGCATTCGCAAAAGCTTTGCGGATATTGCCCGAACCTTGACGGACTTTTTTCAGATTGCGCCCTTTTCGAGGGGAGTCGGGTTTTTTTAGTGCATATCGTGGTCGTTGTCGTAATCGTTATCGTATTCGATTCATTTTTTCGATATTTTGCAAAAATTCGATTACGATTACGACAACGATAGCGACCACGTTTAAGAGATGATTGATGAAAAATGGTCGATAGGATCGAGATAAGCGTCAGGTGTTGAAGATTCCATAAAACAGGTATATGATGGGCCGCTGTTTTATGTAAAATGAGTTAAAAGGTCCCAAAATATAACAATCAAAAGGAGGAAGTAAAAGATGAAAAGAGCAGCTTTGATTTTACTCGTTTTATTGATCGGGTTTGGTTTAATGGCTTCGGGTTGTCAGAAAAAGACCGAAGAACCCCCTAAAGCCGCAGAAACCCCGGCTCCGGCAGCGCAACCGGCTCCGGCTCCGGAAATGAAAATCGCCATGGTATCGGATGTGGGCGGCGTCAATGACCAGTCTTTTAACCAATCGGCCTGGGAAGGGTTGCAAAGAGCCCAAACCGAACTCGGCATCAAGGTATCCTACCAGGAATCCAACAATAATTCCGATTACAAACCCAATTTGGAAACTTTGCGGGATGCCGGCAACGTGCTGATTTGGTCGATCGGTTTTATGATGGGTGATGCCACCCTGGAAGCGGCCAAAGCCAATCCCAACCAAAAATATGCCATTATCGTCATGGCTTACGGCGATCAAACCCCGCCCAATCTGATCGGGGTGGTTTTTAAAGCCGAGCAGCCCTCTTTCCTGGTTGGTTATATAGCCGGCAAAATGACCAAAACCAATAAAGTCGGCTTTGTGGGCGGTATCAAGGGCTTTATTATCGATGCTTTTGATTATGGTTTCCATGCCGGCGTCAAAACCGCGAATCCCAAGGCAGTGGTCTTGCGTCAATACGCCGAATCCTTTACCGATGCGGCCAAAGGCAAGAGCATTACCAGTCAGATGTATCAGAAGGGGGCGGATATTGTTTTTCACGCTTCCGGCGGGGTGGGTGACGGCGTGATCGAAGCGGCCAAAGAGAAGAAAAAATGGGTGATCGGCGTGGACAAGGACCAGAATTTTATGGCGCCGGATAATGTCATTACTTCGGCGGTCAAACGCGTGGACAATGCGATTTTTAATGTGGCCAAAGACCTCAAAGAGGGCAAATGGGCCGGCGGGTCCACCATCAGCTACGGTTTGGGCGAAGGCGGGGTCGATATCGCGGCTTCCTCGAACAAACATGTGCCCGAGGACGTTTTGAAAGAAGTGGAAGCCCTGAAACAGAAGATCATTGCCGGCGAAATCGTAGTTCCCTTTAACGAGGAAACCTATAAAAAATTCACCGTGCCGAAATAAGGACGATACTGAGCGGTTACTGAAGATATGCAATAAGCAACCGCTCAGATTCACCGTTCAAGGGTATAAAGATTGAACCATTGGACATCGCTCGGACGTTTCGGGGCAAAAAAGAGTTGGAAAAAATAAACCCGGTTCGACCAGTCTTTTACCTCGAATACGCTAAGACGCAAAGATTTATAGAATTTGGTTTTAGCTTTGTGCCTTAGCGTCTTGGTGGTAAAAAAAACGATCCTTTTAAGTAAAATTTTATTTTTAAGATTTTGCCGAACAGGGAGTCTGCGCATTGCCGGAAATCGATTTCAGCCGCACCGTCGTCGACATGCAGAAGATCACCAAGAAATTCGGTGAGGTTCTGGCCAATGACGCCATCGACTTAACGGTCCATAAAGGCGAAGTGCACGCCCTGCTGGGCGAAAACGGCGCCGGTAAAAGCACTTTGATGAATATCCTTTACGGCATCTACCGGCCCACGAGCGGCGCCATTTTCATCAACACCAAACCGGTGCAGATCCCGGATCCCAATGCGGCCATTGCCCGGGGCATCGGCATGGTCCATCAGCACTTCATGTTGATCAAGCCTTTCAGCGTGGCCGAGAACATCATGCTCGGTCGTGAAGTCGTTAAAAAATGGGGCTTTCTGGACCGGAAAAAGGCTTTCCGGGCCGTCGAAGCACTTTCGGAAAAATACGGGTTAAAGGTCAATCCGCGGGCGAAAATACAGGATATCAGCGTGGGCATGGGCCAACGGGTCGAAATTCTCAAAGTGCTTTATCGCGGCGCGGATATTCTGATTTTAGACGAGCCCACGGCTGTTTTAACTCCCCAGGAAATACAGGACTTGACCCGGATCATCCGCAATCTGACCGCTGAAGGTAAAACGGTTATTTTAATCACCCACAAGCTGGGAGAAATCAAGCTGGTCGCCGATTACTGCACCATTATCCGCCGCGGTAAGCGCATCGATACCGTGAAGGTCGCGGATGTGTCGGAGCAGGAGTTGGCCGCCATGATGGTGGGACGGCCGGTCCGTTTTCAAGTGCAGAAAAAAGCCCAACCCAAGGGCGACATCATCTTAAGTATTGAAAACCTGCAAGTCAAAGACAACCGCGGTTTGCCGGCCCTGCGCGGTTTAGACCTTGAAATGCGGGCCGGTGAAATTATGGGGATTGCCGGCGTGGACGGCAACGGGCAAAGCGAGCTGATCGAAGCACTGACCGGATTGCGCAAGGTGGAATCGGGACGCATCCTGCTCAAGGGCCGGGACGTCACGCACCTGTCACCCAAAAAAATAATCCATCAGGGGCTCGGCACCATCCCCGAAGACCGCCAGAAAAGGGGTTTTGTGGGAGAGTTCACCGTAGCCGAGAACATGATCATTGAAAAACACGATCAACCGCCTTTTTCCCGGAGGGGGATCTGCGACTTTAACGCGATCCGTCAATTTGCCAAAGAGGTGATCCGGCAGTTCGATATCCGCCCGACCGATGAAAATTACAAAGCGCGGGAGTTGTCGGGCGGCAATCAGCAAAAGATGATCATCGCGCGGGAGATCACCAACAATCCGGGATTGCTCATTGCCGCGCAACCGACCCGGGGCTTGGATGTGGGCGCCATTGAATATGTCCATAAGGCTTTGGTGGCCCAGCGTGAAAACGGCAAGGGCGTGTTGCTGATCTCCCTGGATTTGGATGAAATCATGAATTTAGCGGATCGGATCGCCGTCATTTTTGAAGGCCGGATCACGGCGATCCTGGAAGCCGCCCAAGCGGATAAAAACATAATCGGTCTGATGATGGCGGGATATGACCCTCAAAAACAAGCTGAGCCGGCAGTGGCATAACAAGAAGCATTTTCTTGATCATACTATTTTCTTTACCATGGTCTCTATTTTTTTGGGCTTGGTCATCGGCGCCATTGTGCTGGCGGTGGTGGGCTTTAACCCCTTCGAAGCCTATTGGATCATTATCAAAGGCGTTTTTTCCAGACCCAAATATATCGTTTACACCATCATCAAAGCCGTGCCGATCATCGTCACGGGTTATTCGGTGGCCTTTGCTTTTCGAACCGGGTTGTTCAATATCGGCGCCGAAGGCCAGTTTCTGATCGGGTCCATCACGGCCGCTTTGGCGGGTTATTTCCTGCACTTGCCGATTGTGATCCATGCTTTGACGGTCTTCTTGTTGGCCGTGATGGCGGCGGCGCTCTGGGGCGGCCTGGCCGGTTATCTGAAGGCCCGTTTCGGCGTACATGAAGTCATCTCGACCATCATGTTGAACTGGATTGCTTTATACCTGAACAATTATCTGGTCATGCTGCCGTCGGTGAAACGCCCGCATGCCGAGGCCAGCTGGAATATCCTGGATACGGCCCGTATCGATCTTTTCGGAGCCTGGAAAGTATCCGAAGCCGGCATGGCCTGGCGCTTGGAGCACCCGTTTTTTCACGATATTTTACAGCCGGAAATCAACCTGGGTATTTTTGTGGCCGGATTGCTCGGTATTTTAACGGCCTTTGTGCTTAACAAGACCACTTTGGGTTATGAACTGCGGGCCGTGGGATTCAATAAAGACGCGGCCGAGCAGGGCGGCATCAATGTCAAGAAGAACTTCGTGGTCGCCATGGCCATTGCCGGAGGCCTGGCCGGAGCGGCCGGCGCCCTGAACGTGTTGGGCGTGGCGCGCGAGTCCGTGAATCTGGCCAACATGGAAGGCTACGGCTTTGACGGCATCACGGTCGCCCTGATCGGCAGCAACACATCCATCGGTTGTTTTTTTTCCGGCTTATTCTTCGGCGCCTTGAAATACAGCGGCGCCAAACTGCAAAGCACTTTGGGCGCGCCCAAGGAGATCATCAGCATCGTCATGGGGACGATCCTGTTCTTTGTCGCCATGCCGAAATTGATTCAACTGCTGCGGTCCATGCGCAGCCAAAAAAAGAAAGAGACGACCGGAGTTTAGTGTCTTACAAGTTAAATTGCGCTCAGAAATTTTTTTTAGACGCCAATCGCGAGTTTATGCAAAGGAAAGCACATGCTGAGTGATATCGGATTCATCCTGGGGACGACTCTGATGTATGCCACGCCGCTGATCTATGCGGCGGTGGGCGCGGCCATATCGGAGAATTCCGGCGTGGTCAATATCGGGCTGGAAGGCATGATGTACATGGGTGCGTTCGTCGGCGCAACGCTGGGGCATTTTACCGGCAATCCCTGGATCGGTTTTATGGCCGCCGGTCTGGCCGGGGGGCTGCTGGCCTATCTCCACGGGATTGCTTGTGTTTCTTTCAAGGCCGATCATGTGGTTTCGGGCATTGCCATTAATTTTATCGGCTTGGGTCTGGCCCTGTTTTTATGCCGTATTTTCTTTAATGGCGCCACTATGACCATCCCCCTGAATTTGGCCAAGAAAATTCCGCGTCCGCTGAACGGGCTGTTCCCGGCCAATTCGTTTTTAGACTCGGTGTTCAATCAGTACGCGACCGTTTATTTGGCTTTCATCATCGTCTTTGGCGCTTGGGTGCTGCTTTACAAAACCCGTATCGGTTTAAGGATCCGGGCGGTGGGAGAACATCCCAAAGCCGCGGACACCATGGGTATTAATGTCTATTTTGTGCGCTATCTGGCGGTTGTGCTCTCGGGCGTTCTGGCCGGTTTCGGCGGCGCAGCCATGAGTATTGCCGTGGTGTCGCGCTTCAACCCGACTCTGATCTCGGGTCACGGGTTTATCGCCTTGGCCGCCATGATCTTCGGTAAGTGGACGCCGCAAGGAGCCCTGTTGGCTTGTTTGCTTTTCGGTTCGGCCAAAGGTTTTGAGATTTTTCTCGGCGCATCTAAGATCGGTATTTCCTCGCAGATCCTGGCCTTGCTGCCCTATATTATAACCATTATCGCTTTAATCGGTTTTGTGGGTAAAGCCGTGGCTCCGGCGGCCGACGGGGTGCCGTATGAGAAGGAGCAGTAGGTATTTATAGACAACCGGTCGATGAATTTTAGTTGATAATGCTCGTGGTTGTAGGGGCGACCGGCCGGTCGCCCTTACCTGGATGATGGACTAACGGCCCTATTTGTAAAATAACTTTGTTCGTTTACGGGACCTTCAGGAGTCGCGACATGGAAGAAATAGCAAAAATCGAGGAAGCTGTCGCCTATTTAAAGCCCCGGATCGGGGAAACACCCGAGATCGCCATCATTCTGGGTTCCGGTCTCGGGACCCTGGCCGAAGAAGTAGAGAATGCCGTGCGCATTCCTTACGCGCACATTCCCCATTTTGCGGTTTCCTCGGCGCCGGGCCATGAGGGCAATCTGGTAATCGGGACTCTGGGTGGAAAAAAAGTCTGTGTGCTGCAGGGCCGTTTTCATTATTATGAAGGTCATGACATCAGCCGGGTGGTGTTTCCGGTGCGGGTGTTGCGACTGCTCGGCATTCGGAATCTGCTGGTGACCAATGCCGCCGGCGGAGTCAACCGGCATTACAATGCCGGCGACCTGATGCTGATCAAGGACCATATTTCTTTTTTCAGCGAAAATCCCCTGCGGGGGCCGAATATCGACGCGCTGGGCCCGCGCTTTAACGATATGACCGCGGCTTATCCGGAAGATTTGCGTCAAATGGCCAAGGCCGCGGCCGCGCGGATCGGCCTGGCCCTGCAGGAGGGAATCTATGTTTACGCCAAAGGCCCGAGTTTCGAGACTCCGGCCGAAATCCGCATGGTCGGCTTGTTGGGCGCCGACGCGGTCGGCATGTCCACGGTGCCCGAAGTGATCACGGCTCATCATGACGGCATGCGGGTGCTCGGCATCTCCTGCATCAGCAACAAGGCGGCCGGTATTTCCGATCAGCCCCTGAGCCAGGAAGAGGTCATGGAAACCGGAGCCCGGGTGCGGGACCGGTTCGTGGGGTTGCTTAAGGAAATTGTGAAGAATTGGAGATGAGGGGGAGAAGGGTTCAAGGGGTCCGTAGAGACGATTTTATGTCTCTACGTTCGAGGGTCCAAGGGTGCAAATCCGGCCGCGCAACGGCATGGGCAGAGAAGTGCCAGCTTATATACCTACCTATCGTCCGGAGTCTGCTCAAAGACAGGGCTGATTTGGTCTGAAACGGGAAAAAGCGAATATCGAATGTCGAACACCGAATTTTGAATAACGAAGTAAAAAGCGAAAACAGATGAAGGCCTTTTATTATTCGATATTCCGCGAGAGGGCCGGGTTTATGACCCAGTACTTTGATATTCGGCGTCTATGTTGTTAGTTTGAAGGCATGCGGCAGCAGTTCTTTGATCGTTAGGCCTTCCTCCAAGCCGTTAGTGTAAACAACGGCTTCCGGAGCCAATTCGGCCAGCCATTGGCGGCAGGCGCCGCAGGGCATGGTTTCGGCGACCGGGAACCGGCCGTTGGGATCGCGGGGCGCATCCAGGCAATAGACGGCCAGGGCGCGGATTTCCCGGGCGTCATGCATGCGCGCATGGGCAATGGCGACTCTTTCGGCGCAGATGCCTAAATTGCTGGAGGCGTTCTCGATGTTGGCGCCGATAAAGACCCCCTTTTCGGTCTCAACGGCGCAACCGACCCGATAGCGGGAATAGGGCGCATAGGCTTTCAGGGCGGCTTGCGCGGACGCTGTTAAAAGCGTTTTTGCCTGATCTTGATTCGGTTGCATAAGAACCTCCGATTTATGGTTGGCGGCCGATTGCGTTTAAAGATGATCGAGCATAACAGAATGAACTTGGTAAATCAAGTTTGAGGAACTAAGCGGTAGGGGCAGGTTTCAAACCTGCCCCTACATGAGGAAAACCTCAAACTGCTGCTTGAATGGCGTGGAATAATGTCGGGCTAAAATAATAATGCGAGGAATAACAATATGCAATGGAGAGTTGTCGAAAAAACCGCCATCCAAAAAGTGTTTACGGCCATGATCGCGTTGTTTTTGATTACCCTGATCCTTTTGATCGCGAGGAGTTATGTGATTGGAAGTCTTTGCCTGGTTGGATTTTGTTTTCTTTTTTGGAAATGGAGACAATATTTAGGCGAGGAAATTATTTTGACCCTCTTGATGCAGAACGCGGGACATATGCGTTTTAATGAATTGCTGGAACGTTTTACCGAAAAACAGGCGGAAGAAATTCTGGCGCGGTTGCAAAAAAAAGGCCTGGTCCGTAAAGACGAAGAGAGGGTCGTGCTCATCGAGCAGGGGCCGCCCGCAAACTCGGTTGAGAACCCGGAAGCGGCTTCTTCGAAATCCGGCAGTAAAGTGGAACCCAAACCTTAAAAGTTATGATTTTCAAAGGCGAATACCTGGAATATCGAAAGAAAACAGGACGATTTTTTCCGAAATGGATCCGGCATTGATCTCTTTGGGGGATTCTGGTACGTTATCGCATAAAAAAACGGATCAAAAAACGTAACAAAAAGTCCGGGAGGCAATTATGTCGGAATCAAGGTTTTTTCATATCTCGCACGCGGGGAAACTTCTCCGCGTTGATTCATTGGCCGAAGCCTTAAGCCTTGTCAAGAAAGGCGGTTATTTGTGGCTGGACTATTTTAAGCCCACCAAGGAAGACCTTTCCGCCCTGATCGAACCGTTGGGCATTCATCCTCTGGCGATTGAAGACTGTTTGGATCAGAGCCAGATCCCCAAGATCGAAGACTTTCCCCAAAATACTTTTATCATTTTCAATGCTTTTCGTTGCGTTGACGGCAGGCTTGCGATCGATGAAGTGGACGCCTTTCTCGGCGCGCATTTTTTGATCACGGTCTCCGGGAACGGATCGGGTCATCAATGGCATCCGGGCGATATCGAACAGATGATCGAGAAGGACATGGGGACCGACCGGCAAGGACCGGCTTTTTTATTGCATACGCTTCTCGATTATATCGTGGATCAAAAGTTCTTGGCCATCGAAGCCCTTGAAGAAGCCTTGGATGCGGCTGAGGATGCCTTACTGGCCGATGTGGCGCGTTTCAATCCGGCTGAACTGCTTGGTTTGCGCCGCGATCTGTTGGCGCTTCGCAAGAGTCTGTTCCACGAACGGGAAATTTTGGTGAAGATCTGCCGTAAGGACAGTCCTTTTGTTCCGGAAAAAGCGATTTACTTTTACCGGGATATTTACGATCATCTGGCCAAGTTTTTCGAGTTGACCGAATCTTACCGGGACCTGGTTACCAGCCTCATGGAAATGTATTTGTCCATGCTGAACAATCAGATGGCCCTGGTCGCCAATGAGACCAACGCCACGGTCCGGCGTTTGACGTTTATCACCACCATCTTTATGCCGCTTACGCTCCTGGCCGGAATCGGCGGCATGTCGGAATGGTCCATGATGACCGGTCCGGCCAATTGGAGGGTATCGTACCCTCTTTTTCTTCTGGGCATGGGGGTTATCGGATTTGTCAGCTATTATGTGCTGAAGCGGTTGGGAAAAAAGAAAAACAGGTAGATAGGCTGTGGGTTCATGGCCCGACCCGGATAGACCGAAGTCATGAGATTTCACCGTTAAGACTCAAAGACGCTAAGATTTTAGTTCTTTAATTTAGTGTCTTTGAGTCTTAGTGGTGAAGAGTTTGGGTGCAATATAAGGGACACTTATGAAAGATGACATGAAAACTATCTATCTGAGCGGGCCGATCATGGATGAACATGAGGGCCATGCCCGGGAGTGGCGGATTGCGGCCAAGGCGCTGTTAGCGGCGTCTTTTACGGTATTGGATCCCATGCGGCGCAATTTCCGCGATCGGGAAATCGATTCGGCCAACGAGATCGTGGAGTTCGATTTACAGGACGTACGCGACGCCGACATTATTCTGGTGAATTACGGC
>Ga0105099_10002862_pt1 | contig 10086 bp, 12 predicted proteins | sample PPLLak3cmMay2015_2_FD_79138 | JGI IMG/M metagenome (GOLD analysis project Ga0105099, IMG submission 79138) | Freshwater sediment microbial communities from Prairie Pothole Lake near Jamestown, North Dakota, USA - PPLs Lake P8 Core (1) Depth... | ecosystem: Environmental > Aquatic > Freshwater >...
ATTTGCCTGCAGGAATGCTCATCTTGCCCACCTCGCCGTCCACCTTTGTATCTGGCCGAACCGTGATGCACACGCTGGTGCGCAGGTTCTGCTCGTCGGTTATGCCCGGGTCGTCGTGGTACACGCTCATGCACTTCAGATCCGGCTGCTGCAAGAGCCCGCGCGGTCCTGCCCATTTCATGAGTTTGCCCCACAGCCCCTCAAACAGCTTCGAATCACCTTTGTACGGCCCGATATGCCGCACATACGCTACCGTCATCTCCGGGAACTCTTTCACTTCCACCTTCACATTTTTTACATTACTCATTTTGTTCCTCCTTGGGAATTGGTTTGATGATACATCAGAACAGTCGGCGCCTCTGTTCGTTACCTGTTCATCAATATACCCGTTGCTGGAGGAGACTTCTTTTCGATTCTTGCTATCCGTTTTACCGTTCTTGCTATCGGTTTTACATATCTTGCGATTCTGTTTATACCCCCCGTCCCGCCACATGGTTGCGCTCATGCCATACGCCTCGGAAAACACCCGCGCAAACGCAGCAGAGCTGCCGAACCCGCAGTCCAGCGCTATCTCGGTGATGGACTTTTTGGGGTTCACGATAAGCATGGAAGCAGCCTTCTCCACCCGCACCCGCTGAATAAACTGCCCCAGCGTCTCCCCCACAATCGCCCGGAATATCCGGTGAAAATGATACGGCGAAAAACAGGCCACCGACGAGACCTGCTCCAGACTCATCGGCTGATCGAGGTTGGACTGGATGTAGTCCATGGCGCGGTTTATGCGGGAGATGTATTCTGATTTTTGAGTTGATGGCATTTGAGTCCTTTATTCATATAAAAACTACCAAACCAAGTTTTCGTCTTTCCAATTTGCTTTATCACTATTTGAAAAAACTACTGCATCCAATATACAGGGATAAATATCACAAGCATCGCATAACTGAATTACAGCATCTAAAATAAACTCGTAATAGTTCTGATCTGAAAGTGAGTTGGATGATAGCTTAATGGGAAAGCCAAATTCATTAAGCCACTTTGTTATCCGCGAATCAATAGGAATTTCAAATTTAGTCAAACCAAGGGATTGAAGAAAATTTCTTGATTGTTTAGGTCCAAAACCTGTAAAATAATCCTGGACTTTCCTTGCCGCCTTTCTTTCAATTTCTCTATTTGAATTATTTGATAATTCCAAAAGGATATCCTTAACAACCTTCCAATTATCTGATTCTAATGAAGTAAAATTGCGTACCGCTTGTTCAGAAATAGTTATATTTCTTCTAATTCCTTTAGAGCTTATAATGGTAGACATGACATCCAGGAGATTCTTTGATTTTCTGCAATTCTCAAGGCTTAATGAGAATGGTTTTTCTGTTAAAAACTTATTAACTTTACTATCAGGACCAGATCTTTGCTGCGTTGTAACCAAGCACGATATCATTGAATACCAAATGTTTGTTTCATTAATTTCAGGGCGGTTAGTTCCGATAACATTTTTTGCCATTCGACTTTTTACGAAAAGTGTGTTACCCTTTTCTTCAACTAGTCTTTTAACAGCAGATATATCAACATCTTCAACAATCCATTTGAACTTCATATAGCCCTTTGGCCGATGGAAGTGTACTGGCAACACGGTTGTTACCAGTATTTCCGGCTCAATATCATACTAATGTGCATGATTAACTTCTTCTTTTAACTTCAATTTCTTAACTAATTCAGGTACAAGTGATAGTTTTTGCATCGCATTTTCTGTATGATTTAACATCTCTTTGCTAAACTCATAAAACTTTTTTGCAAATTTCTCGATATAATCAATCTGAATAACCATCACCAATGGCAACGTATTATAAGGCAAACTACCATTCCATCTAACATAACAAAAATCAGCAAGTTCCAACTGTATATTGTCCCCATCTAGCTTACAGGAATAGAGATCGCCTTTAATAACAACCAATGGAATTGTTAAACAAAATAGACACTTATTAGAAAGCATTTTTTGCAATTTTTCAGTATGCTGGCAATTATATAAGGATGCAATTACTGCACTATTAACAGCTTCAAAGGCTTCATCTCTATTACTTTTTCGACAAGTTTGTGTAATCGAATAACCACACACCCCGGTTTCAAATGAGGTAATTAATATTTGTTGCGTATTTTCAGCCTTCTTTGTAGGCCAGAAGTAAACTCCATATTCATTAAATAAAAATTCGAGAGGAGTGAATTTATCAATTTTATCTCTATAAAAAACAACAAAAGGAGAATCTGCTGAATACTTACATTCAATTTGCGTAGCAATTTCTGTAATAAAAGGTTTTTCAAAATCAGAATACATTCGTGCTGTGACATCAATTTCCCTCGATTTACCCGTTATATTATCCTCATAAATCGAAGAAAGAGAAACACGAAATCCCCTACTCTCAAAATGCTTCGAAACTGTAGATTCAAGCGGGTATCCATGTTTTACAATCCAAGTTTCAACATCTTTTTTATTAACCATGTCCGCGTTCCTTTTTTTTACCACTAAATTTTAATCCGTGTTAAATCCGTCCAAATCCGCGTCATCCGCGTTCTATTTTTCTCTTTCTTCTCTTCATCATTCGGAATTCCGTGTTCGATATTCGTCAATCAATTCTTCTTTTTAGATGCGAAGCAACAAAAGCAGCTAATTCGCCGATAGACATATCACGCACAATCTTCATACCGGCTTCCCTCTCCGCCTCGGCCTTCGCCTGTTCATTACCAGTTTCTCCTGCATATCCTCCGGATAAAAGCCCACGACCTTTTCCAGCAATATCTGTAACTCCTTTAAAAAAAGAAACCGCGGATTAAAAGCAAACAGCACCGTCTTTCCGGCGCGCCAGGAATAGATGACCCCGCCAGCTTCGAGCCGTTCCAGCTGCTTCTGGACAGGCGCCAGATCGACAGAGAAAAAACGGGCAATTTCGCGGGCATACCCTTCGTTTCTGGCATAGAGATATACCAGCACTCTCTCCTTATTCGTCGAACCTACTATTGATTCAATCACACAGACCTCCTTTATAGGTCACATGACCTACATATAAGGTCAATATAATTCATGGCGCCTGGCAACGTAAAGCCGTCTTTCCCTCCGCGGCCCACATTCGGTTCTCACTCGTTCTCCTTGCAGCTTTTTCTCATTGAAAATCGGTTATTTAGTATGTCAGCCAAATTATTATTCCCAGAAATCTGATGCGATCTCAATCAAGTTGCCATCAGGGTCTGTAATCATTGCAGACCTCATTTTCCACGGCTCATTTCTGGGGTCATATACTGATTTTCCGCCCTTTTTAATTATGCGCTCGTATTCTTTGTCAACATTCTCCGGAACCCCGACATTTATCGCTAATTCAAACGTCCCATTCAGTTTATTGGTAAATTCCGGTGTTTGGCCCAAAAGCCCTGGCAACATTCTTCTTTCATACATGGCAAATCTTATTCCCTCATGCTGAAATTCGGCATAGGGGCCTTCACCATTCCATTCAATTTGAATCCCAATGACATCTTTATAAAAATGAACCATCTTAGACAAATCGGTAACGAATAAACCAATCATATCGAATTTTATCTTCATGAAATTTCCCTTTTTAGAGCTAACATTGGGTATTGACTCTCTCTTTTAACCCCTCCTTCACAGTCGGGGCACCGCATTTCTCTTTATATTTTTTAACCCTCATTTTCTTATCCGTGTAAATCCGCTTAAATCCGCCCAATCCGTGTTCTATTCTTCATTTCTTCCCTGCGATATTCGAAGCTCCTTGATATTCACCCAAAACATTCCCCTTCAATATTTCAAATCTAAAATCTGCAATCTAAAATCTAAAATTCTTCTTCACCTTCTTCTCAATCATCTTCCGTATTTTCTCATACTTCGGCGGCGGGCCGGTGCGTACCTCCTTGTCGTCGATATACAGCGCATCCGCTATACCCCACTCCATAAACGTATCTCTGTCGAATGTATCAACCTCCCGGAACTCCACCTTATCGCCGAACTCCGCAGAAGCCCGTTTTGCCCGCTCGAATGTCATGTTTTGCGCCGGGCACCAGCCGTTTTTGAATCCGGTTACCACAACCTTGCCCTGTTCTTTTTGCGGTTTCTTTTTCTGCCGAATCCACTTTGGCGGGACAGCATCGTCGGTAAACGGTTTCCATACCAGCGACATAATGCCCATGGTGTCCGCTTTTTTATACCCGTGCTTTTTAAACCACGACGCACGCATGAAAAACGGAAGTATCACACCCCACGCAGCAATTCCTTTTGCGCCGAGGTTTTTTGCATCTTCCTCCGCAGCAGCAAGAAGCGCTTTTCCCATACCCCGCTTCCGATAATCGCCTCTGCCCTGCTTATGCCCATGTGCCCACACGCAGTAGATGAAATAGAGGTCGTTTCCCTGCGCATTTGAGTGCTCGATGGGCAGATACTGAATCATGGCGCCTGGCACACCGTTATCATCAACCGCAAGCTTCACGCGCAACCCTTTGCCCTTCATCCTGTTATACCACAACTCCTTATGATTGCCCGCCTCTTTGATATCATCAGACCAGTCTTCGAGGCACTGGCAATAGAGCTTTTCGTGTTGAGGGGGGAGGTCGATTATTTTCATACATCGTGCCTTTTTAAGGTTATTTTTTTCTGCTTTTCAGTTTTTGCGCTGATTTTTTTGATACTCTCCGGTTGATCAAGATAATTTTCCGCTGTTACCACCCTTCTTCCGGTCTCTTTTTCAAGATTATTTCTTGCATCCCCGGCAATTTTACCTCCGCGTACTGCGGCATTTTTATTCTCTACAAAACCCTGGGCATCGCGATTACGTGTGATTTCCGTTGTCGCAGCTTCACCAAGCATTGAAAAAATCAACTCAAGATCAGTCATATGGTCGCGAAGGTTTTGACGCTCAAGCCCCTTAAGGTTCATGTATTCCGAAGGGGTAAGCCCGAATGTCGCCTTGGAAATTTCAGCGGTCAGAATTGAATATTCGACATCTTCCTTTACCCCGCGCTTTTTCCATTCATCCGTAAGCTCCGCGCGAACGGCTATACCGCGCATGCGGCGCTCTATCCATGTATCAGAGTACCCCTTGGCACGATATAGCGCTTTAGTCCGCTTGGTGGCAAGTTCCGGGTCTTCAATCTCCTGAATCCTCTCATAACCCACTTTAGCAAGCCACCTTTTAAACGGCTCTGCCTTGGGAGATGGAATGGATTGGATAATACGAAAAATACCTTCGGTATTCGCGCAGTTGAGCTTCTGCAGCCCGCCGGAGGTCTGTATTGAAAGGGGGGTGGCAATTTGCCCCCACCCTTTGGCGAGCTCCGGGTCACGCCTGCGCATATCCTTAATATAGCCTCTCGACTGAACAGAATCAGTCAAGACGCAGACAACGTCCTCGATAACAAACCACCATTCATTATTATGAATGACCTTGCGGATCTCCTTGCCTTTAAAAACAGCAATTCTGGTGTCTGGAGTTGGATGAATTTCGTTGTTCATAGACTATGTTCCCTGGTGTTTTTTGATTCTACAATGCTATAGATATCCCGCGCCTACGGCACTCTTTTAAAATAATTGTCCGATTAACAAATACCAACAAAACATTCCCCATCCATATAAAAATTTAAAATTTCAAATTTAAATTTTAAAATTTAAATTTCCCTCATTCTCATCACCGCGCATCTTGTTATAGTATCCACCACCCCATCAAGATTATTCGCGACCTCATCGTGCCCGAACCACATGGTCAGCAGCCCTTTTTCTCCGGCTATGTTCTGTTGCGTTGATTTTTTATGTGTTGTCCCGTTTATCCGTACAACCATGCCTGCGCGGTCGCAGAAAAAAACGGTGGAACAGGCGCCATTCGTCCGCCGCCTGAAACGGAGCCCGGCAATTATCGGGGTTTTAATCCTGTTCCACAACATTTTTTCCGCTGAAATCATTATCATTTCCCGTTCTATAGATATATCGTCCCTACGGGACTAAGGGGATTGGTTTTTGTTTTATGTATTGCCCCCTTCCACCGTAAACGGGGCACCGTCCCGATTTATCGGGAGAAGGGCTGGGGATGGGGGCGTAACTACAATCTTTCCCCTTCCACACAAAAAATTTAAAATATAAAATCTCAAATTTAAAATCGTCTATCTTCCAATAAACCCCGCCACCAGCAACCCTCTCTTCCTCCCTCCGACTCCCGGCTTATGAAACCCGCCCTTCATGACGAACCGGTGCCTGCCGCTTATCGAATGGTTTGATGCAGCAGCGGATGACCTGGTTACGCCTCTGCTCAACACCGTATCAAACAGAGATATCTCTTTTGCCTCCGGCATGGTTATACTATCAAATGTCAACACACACTGTTCGCTGTTTTCCGCGAGGGTGTTCAGCGTCATAAACCCGTTGCCGAAACAGGTGCAAGCCTTTTTCTGTGATACTTCCGCATACGTGCATCCCATACCGTCTCTCCTTTTAATAAGCCGTACTACTACCTATTGAAACCATCCGGTTTTCCGATCCTTCATATAATATACTGTACATTTGAACAGTATGCAAGAAAAAAATGATTTTTCCATTATTTTTTTTCCGTGCCGGGGTCTTATGGTTGTTTGCTGGATACTGACGTTATTGGGTACCATCCGCCTTCGACACCACAAAAACTCCCGGTAAAAAACCAACTATAAAACATCCCCTTCCATATTCCAAATCTTAAATCTGCAATCTTACATCTTAAATTTCCTATGGCTTTTCCGATGCATTTGAAACATCCGCTGTGCTCTTGGGCGATTTCCTTGAAATATGCAAAATCTGCATGCCCGCCACTCCGTACTCATTATAAAACAGACTATCGTTGGTAATAACAAACCTCTATGAAAGGAGTACAGAGTTATGAAAACGACCGTAAACAGTACACGGATTCTTGTAATGGTATTGTGTATTCTCTCCACTGCGATGTTTTTATCGGTAAATGCGCAGGCACGCGAGCGGGTCGCGGGTTACTATTTCGGAACCGGCGGCGTGCTGATCGACGCTTCGTCCATGGAAAACGAGCTTGCAGCAGCGGGATTCAATAAGCCGCGCGACTGGGCTTATACAATGGGCGCAGGATTTTACTCAAGGCGGCGGCTTGTGCTCGAGGCTGAGCTCAACGGGATAATGTGGAAACCGACGGAGCTCGGGGTGAACGAGACAAAACTGCGGGCAGTGACCAGCAGCATTAATCTCGGCATCAACCTGCTCCCCTATCGCATGCCGGTTGCGCTCTACCCGTACATCGGATCTGGATTCGGCAAAACACGGCTGCTGCTGAACCAGACCGAGGCACAGTTCCCCGATGCGGCAGCCAAGCCCCTTACCGAGCTCGATCTTGTGCAGAACAACTACACGCTGCGCGCAGGTATCGGGTTTGACGCAGACATAAAAACATGCCGCGCAGGCAAAAAGAACCTGATGCTGGGTATCAGAGCCGGGTATATGTACGATTTCACGGACAACGACGACTGGGAATCAGACGACGTGGATATTAAAAACGGCCCGGAGATAAGCATGAGCGGGCCTTATCTGAAGCTGGTGATCGGAAAATCGTTTATCAAGCCGTGGCAGCACGGGAAAAAGTGCAAGTGTCCGGGAGAAAAGACGTAGGAGCAGTAAACTCACAACTGGTGTGTATTGAAAAAGTATGCCCTCGCGGCGAGTGCCGCAGGGCATACTGGTTTTTTCCACGGAGGTGCGTTTGAGAATGTAACAATCTTTATCATACCCCAAAAATTTATTGTATAGATAAGGGAAACCTGCCTCTTGCCGCCAGCGAAAATAGTTTTGAACTACCATATCATCTTTATCTTGATTGATTATATATTACTATCGTTTTAATAAAACCGTTTGCAATAAAAAAAAGACGCCGGGGAGAACACTGTGAATAAAATTAAAAAAACAAATGCATGGAAATCAGCGGAAGATGCGTTCGAATGGGCGTGTACAAGCCGCATGATGAGTTTGCCAGGCATGTCCTTATCCTTGCAGGAATACAATGATAAGATGAAACGAATCAGTAAAGATTGTCCTGAATTCTATCCCGCAATCATGGAGGTCGGGTTTCGTCAACTTGCCCGCGGGCAGGGAAAGGTTGCCGAGCAAAAACTCGAACACGCCTTCCATCTGCTTTTACAGCTTGCGGAGCCGGAAAAACTGTCTGATGAACTTGAAATTTTCATTGATAATCTTGAAAAACTCTGGCGTTTTGACATTCTCAAACAGTTTCTGACAATACTTATTCAGAAATATCCGCACGAAGCGCTCTACTATGACTATCTTGCCTGTGCGGAAGTTCACCTGGGAAATATCGAATCCGCCCTGAAACTTACCGAAAAAGCCGTTGCTATGAAACCTGAAAACTCTTTTTTTCTTGCCAATCTCGGTTGGATACATCAGGTTGCAGGTAATTATCAGGAAGCTGGCATTGCCCTTCAAAAATCCCTGAAAATGAAACCGGACGATCAAATAATTCAAGGGAATCTTGAGATAAACAAGTATCTTGAAAAACATGGCGGGAATTTTGTCGATTACCTTGTTCGACCCGTGGATTTTAAAAAGCTTGAAAAATTATCGGAAAATGAAGATTGGGGAAAATCGGATGAACTGGCCGCTTCCTACAACGGCAGCCGCATGGATGCGATGAAGTGGTATATTTTGCGTGAAAAGAGACAAAAACTCGCCACACTTGCAGATTCCACCCAAAACCTGATGATATTCTTTGATTTCATCAAATCCATAAGCCAGGAAGCATATGTTTTATATGAAGATATCTCATTTGTTCAGTGCCACTTTAAAAACATCATGCATAAATTCATTTTTAAATTCGGCGATATTGATGAGGAAATATTTATAAGTACACTTAACGCGTTACTCGAATTCTATTCATTCCTGTCACATAAAAAACTTATCTCCACGAACGCGTTCAGATTGTTTAAAAAAGACGTCAATGATATGAAGGGTGAACTGATTGATAAAATGCAGAAATACAATAAAATACGCCACAACCCGGCTGTAAATGAAGATGAAAAAGAAACTCTCCGGGAAGAACTCTTTGAAGGCGATCATTGCTGGCCGTTCATTTGAACTACGAAGCGTCTGCTTAAAACCTCGCGGCCCCGCGGCGAGCGCCTGATCACATACGATACTTTCTTGATTGAGTCTGATTATTCTCCGGTATCGCTTTCTTCGATTCCCGGCTCTTCCGACGCCTCTTCGACTGGCAGCTCCAATGGTTCTTCCAGCGGCTGCTCCTGTGGCAGCGATAGTCCAACCTCATTGTACACGCTTTCATGTAAAGCGCAGAAGGCCTGTTTATACGGTTGCCCGGTATGTTCTGCGGATGCAGCGTAGTAACATCTAATAATATTATCTCCACCTACAGTGGCTTCTATATGCAATAACATCAAAAAATGATTATATTATTGAATGAAAACAATTCTTGACTTCCCGATGTTTAACCTGTAAAGTCAATATAATAAATAACAATAACTCCGTGTCAAATAAAATTAAAAAAAGGCCGCCACATGAAAACAGCATTCTCCACTACTCTCAAAAATTACCGTTTCATTTTTTTATTGTTATTATTTCACACCATTCTTCTCGCCCACCCGTTTCCGCAAATAAAATCCGACCATTTTTTTCTTGATTCCCAGATTACCTACTGCCCGATTGCCAATTGTTATCAATACGCAACTGAAAGGCCATCGATTATTTCCGGTAAAAGTAATTACTTTGTGGTTTGGGAGGATGAACGCAATAGTCTTCATATTTATGGAACCCGCTGCGGCAGGGCAGGTGAAGTAATTGACTCCGCAGGGATTCTTTTATCCGGGCTTTATGGTGGAAAGCCAAAAGTTGCGACTGACGGTACTGATTACCTTGCCGCATGGATTCATCTGGAGAACACCAATGACTTCAAAAAAAATATTGTAACTATTCAGGTTCTTTGACATCTATATCTTGTGGACTTATTTAGTCCGAGCACAACAGGTTGACAAGTGGCACTAGACAAGCGCTAGTCCCATAGTATAATTTCATAAGGCGATCAA
>Ga0105099_10002865_pt1 | contig 10074 bp, 11 predicted proteins | sample PPLLak3cmMay2015_2_FD_79138 | JGI IMG/M metagenome (GOLD analysis project Ga0105099, IMG submission 79138) | Freshwater sediment microbial communities from Prairie Pothole Lake near Jamestown, North Dakota, USA - PPLs Lake P8 Core (1) Depth... | ecosystem: Environmental > Aquatic > Freshwater >...
ACAAAGAAAAACGCGACGTTCAGAACGATCAATGCATACGTGACTATCGGAACCGTTCTGCGAGCGGTATTATCATCACCGATTGGTAACATAAGGTTTATCTCCTTTTTTTATATCATCTCAATAACTTGGGGGGCGGGGGGTGTGTGAGCGGCTTCGCCGCCCACACCCCCCCATCTTCCCCTATTTATTGAGAAGTCACCCTTTTTTCCTGGTTAGTGTTCAACTGACATCTTGAACTGCTCTTCTGCCTCGGCTTCAAGCTGTTCCAAGCTTGTATAGTAATCTCGAAGCTCTTTCAGGTGCGTCCACGCAATTTTTCCTATGAGCACCAAGTTATCACCGGCCACATTGGTTTCTGGATCAATTTCGCCGTGTTCAAGTTCTACCTCGAGTCCACACCGAAACTGCTCCAGGTCGATTTGTGTCCAGTCAAGCCTGAACTGCATCCCGACTTCACAAGCTTCCTCGGTTGAGAATTATCGTTTGTTGCTCATATGATCCTCTCGCTTCTTAATTTATTCGTGTCAGATGGATAGTTTTGTCCTGACCTTCCAGGCACTCACTCTACGCCGGAAAACGAGCGCGAACTTTCGCTGCAATCTGGCGATCGGTCATTTTGTCCATGGTTTCAATCGCAAGGATATGACCTTTGAATCCTTCGTGCTCAAGATGTTTTTCCAGCTCGCCTTTTGCCTCACCTGGACCAAAGATCTGGATGGTATCTGCGCCTCGAATAACAGCAACGACTCTATCGTAGTAGCTGTTGAGATGGTTTCCAAATTGCCGGTCACGCACATCTTCCGTCGAGCCATCTTCGGATGCCGTCCCACCCGTAAAGCGGACGTGTTTCTCCATGTGTGATGTTATTTCCTTGACCTCTTCCCCCGCCTCTGTAACAATCACGATCACAGCCTTGCGATGGTCAATCCACAAGCCAATTTCCTTTTTCAAAAAAATCTCCTTAGCCATGCCTGGACGAACCGACTTTCTTGAAATCGATAAATCCCCGCTCAACGTCGGTAGCGATCAATTGCACGCGCAGCCGGTGACCGACATCCAGGCCCTCAAACCCTTGTACGAGCTTGCCTTCAACAGGGATGGTGAGAAGCCGAACCCACGTTCCTTTTTCGGATGCACCAGTGACAATCGAATCAAACTGCTCTCCGATCCTTGATTCAAGCAGCAGTGCGGCAGCGGATTTTTCGACCCGTCGTTCCACTTTGTTGGCCGCATCTTCTGCTTCTGTGCAATGGGCTGCCAGAACATCCAGCTCATCTTTGCTATAGGGTACAGGTTTCCCATCCAGGGCTGCTTTCAACAAGCGCTGCGTCAGCAGGTCGGGGTAACGGCGATTTGGAGCAGTAGAGTGGGCATAGTCTTTGACTGCCAATCCAAAGTGGCCCGGGGCGTTCCCATCAGGAAGTTCAGCAATATATTCACCATTCCCCAGAAGTTTGATCACTGCCAGGGATAGGTCGGGGAAGCGGATTGGATCGGCGGCTTTTTCCCGGATGAGGAACTCTTCCAGCGCTTTTGAATCTGGAATGGCCGGAAGTTCGCACTTGTGTTCCCAGGCTATCTCGACAATCCGTTCCCATCTTTTGGGTGTGCGCACCACGCGACGGATCGAGGGGAATCCGCTGGCTGAGAGATACCGTGCAGTTACACCGTTTGCTGCAATCATGAAATCTTCAATGATCTCCTTGGCGCGGTTCTTCTCCTCTATTTCGAGCGCTTGGATTTCATCACCATCGAATACCGGTTTGGCCTCAATGGTTTCCAGGCTCAGCGCCCCGTGGAGATGCCGTAAATTTTTCATTCTTTGTGCCACCCGATCCTGCAGTTGCAGATTTTCAGCCAGGCCTTGCACGGCAGCAACCTCTTCGGGAAGATCGGCTTTCTTTTCCAGCCATGCGGCCACGCTGTTATAGGCCAGTTTGGCATGATTACGCACCCAGGCTTTGTAGATTTTCGAATCTTCAAGCGATCCATCAGCGCCCACCACCATTTCAACAACGATGGCAATGCGATCCTGGTTGAAATTCAGGGAGGTCATGTCAGTGGAAATTTTTTCAGGGAGCATGGGGAATATCTCGGCAGCGGTATAAACCGATGTGGTGTTATGGCGCGCATGTTCATCAATCGCCGAATCACTTTTCACGATCGAGTCCACATCTGCAATTGCAACCAGGATTTTCACCTTGCCTGCGGGTAAGGCCTCGGCAACAGTCAGCTGGTCAAGGTCGCGCGAATCATCGTTATCAATAGAAGCCCAGAGAAGGTTCCGCCTATCGCGAATGGTATTGCTGTCGATTGCCACGGAACGTTGGAGCCGCTCCAACTCGGCGAGTGCTTCCCTTGAAAAATCAGGGAGCAGCCCTCGTTCCAGCATGGCCCGATGTGCAATGCTTTGTAAAATGGAACGATGATGTTGCGTATGTAAGTTCATCGGAGTTTATTCCCCGGCTGTTTTTGCTGCAGCGCGGTGTACTTTTTGCGAGCGATAAATGGTGCCATCTTTTCGGGCAGCTTGCTTCATCCGCCTGACGTACGTGCGCTGTCCTTTGGAAGGTCGTTTTCTTTTTGTATTGCCTTTCTTGTTCGTTTTGTCAGTCATTGAATTACTCCTTATTTTGACGCTTGATCAATAACGCAACACAGCGGCGGCAGTTGTCCCACCCGGCACTTTGTCCGGTTCCACGGCGTAGACTATTCCACCTTTCAAATAGGTCTGAACAGCGGCCAGGTTCAGCAGGGATTCGTCACCAGATTCCATTTGAGCATGGTATTCAATTTCATTCATGTCTGGATTGAAAACACCCCAGTGTTGCACCCCGGTGGCGATGAACAATGTTTCAACCCGACCATCAGAAGCAGCCGGGACGATCATTTCCAATGTATCTGCGACTTGCTCGCTTCCCTGACCGGCAAGTTGCAGATAATGGGAGGTAGCCTGTTCTTGGGCTGCCTGAAAATAAGGCCCAATGATGTCCCAGGCGCTTTTGTGCAACTCGTCCGCCCTCAGCAAGTCCGGGCTGCCGGCGATCACCGTATCGATCAAGTATGGATACGTGTTGGCTTCTTTATAAATTGGAAGCAAATATTCGACACCAGCCAACACAAGCGGCACCCGGTCTCCCTGGAGAAATTCCGTCAGGCCATCTGAAACCAGGCGAAAGTAGCGCAGCAGTTCATGCTTATTGCTTTCGTCGCTGCCACCTCCCTGGCCGTGGAATGTTACTGAACCGCCTCTGGTCATTCCACCTGCGGAACCAGAACTGTGGAGTTGAAGACTTCGCTGATGGTTGGCGGACGGTATGACTTCAGCCAGATTGCCACCAACCTGTTCGATGTCAACTTCGCTGACCCCATAGCGCGTAGCGTTCAGTAATCGAACATCGTTCTGGCTCAATGCCAGGATGTAGAATTTGCCGTTGCCGGTGAACAGCGGCAGCAGCGGTTTGATATGGAAGTGATCCATGACGGCAACAAATTCTTCAAAATCCAATGGGAGACGATAGTGGTGAATTGTGCTGGGAGAGAGAAATATCGCCAGACCATCACTCTGATGCTGCCAGAAGTTAGAATCCTGCAAGAGCAGACTGGCTGGCTCGAGAATACTTTGGATATCGCGCCTACCGATGCCCCGGCCAGCCAGATGCTTCTCAGCCTCTCCAAGCAGGTTTTTCAACCGAATCGGATCCTGCTGAGCATCCACCCCGGTGCGATGGGTCGGCATATAGATTGAAACGCACCATTGCTGTTCTTTAAGCATCAACTGTTCCAGTTCGGCTCTCGTCATAATATCCATTTTGTTTCTCCATAATGCAATGTCTTGAGGTAAGCGATCAAATCAGCCAGATCCTCATCGCTGAAGGCCCAGCGGGGCATATCTGTGTTCAACTGTGTGCCATCGGGGTCTTGGCCTTTTTATCAGCTAACATGCATCTCAATCACCTGGCGGAAATGGAAGCCCATGATGGCCAGCGTGATGGCCAATGGGAACAGGCGCGGACGCCGGAACAGGGTCCAGAAAAAGAGCTGCCAGTACTGGACGCGTTCAACGCCGCGGATCCCAAGCTGGTAGATGGAACGCCACAAGGCCAGGAAATATTGCGGTTCCAATGGGACTCGGATTTTGGGTGGTTGGTACTCGTGCAGGAATGTGAGGACGCGTTCATAATAAAACCTGGGCGCATAGATATGGCCGAGAATCTCTCGGTAGCCCTCCCGTAGTGGTTCAAGGCCCATCCTGGGGATGATGTTGGTAGAGCCATCCACGTTATCGCCTGAAAACTCATGGACTAGGCGGCCTTCGTTTTGCATGCGCTCGTACAGACGCGTGCCCAAAGGGGCTTGAAGAAGCCCGACCATAGCTGTCACAATGCCGCTTTTTTGAATGAAATCAATCTGCTGTTTGAAAATCGAGGCGGAATCGTTATCAAACCCGACGATGAAGCCGCCCTGTACTTGGAGCCCAGCGCGTTGGAGTTGTTTGACACTCTTAACCAGGTCGCGACCTTTGTTTTGGTTTTTGCTACATTCGGCCAGGCTATCTTCATTGGGCGTCTCGATGCCAACAAAGACCGCATCGAATCCGGCTTGCACCATAAGATTAAGCAGTTCGGGATCATCGGCCAGGTTGATCGATGCTTCGGTACTGAACCGCATACCAACTTTACCCTTGCGCCATTCGATCAATGCCGGCAGCATCTCGGCTTTGATATATTTCTTGTTACCGATAAAATTATCGTCCACGAAAAAAATGCTCTTGCGCCAACCTAGCGCGTAGATGCTGTCTAGCTCGGCAATGATCTGCGCGGCAGTTTTGGTACGCGGGCGATGCCCTAGCAACGCGGTCACGTTGCAAAAGTCACAGTTGAAAGGACAACCGCGCGAGAACTGGATGCTTATTGTGTCGTAATGTTTGAGATTGGCTAACCGCCAAAGCGGGATAGGGGTCTGGTGGATATCGGGATATTTTTCGGACGAGTAAACGCGTCGAGCCTGACCCGCTAACAGGTCCCGTAAGAACGGTGCGAGCGTTTCCTCAGCCTCGTTCAAGATAAAATGATCCACATCGGGGAATTGCTCATGTTCCATGGTGAAGAGCGGACCGCCTGCCACCATTTTCACACCAGCCGTTTTGCAGCGTTGGATGGTGGCTTGTGCCGAGTCGCGCTGCACAATCATGGCGCTGATAAAGACATAATCGGCCCATGCCAGGTCTGCATCCGTGAGATCCGTCACGTTTAGATCGACCAGCCGTTTCTCCCAGTCAGGAGGCAGCATGGCTGCAACGGTCAAAAGGCCCAGCGGGGGCGCACCAGCCTTCTTGCGGATGAATTTGAGGGCGTGTTTGAAACTCCAAAAGGTGTCTGGGAACTCCGGGTAAATAAGCAGGATTTTCATCGGCCTATCTCTCTACACTCGATGTTTGGTGAATTTTTGGAACCAGTTTTTGATTCGCCTGCCAAGCGTTTTCTGATCTCTTAGCTGGGCTGTAATGGCCCAAAATGTTATCGTATGGCCACATTCGCAAGTGACGAAGGTTGACCCAAGCATCTCTTTGTTTACCGCAGAGTCAATCACCGGGTTATTCGGTATCGTTTTTCCACACCTGGGGCATGTGATTTGGTTTTCCATAGTCTGCTCCTGACTCGCATAAAGCGGAATGATTTGAGCGCTAACCCGGGAAATTCCTGCTTGAACTGCAATGCTCGTGGGGATTTGGCTCTTCCTTGTTCTTAGTGAACAAGTTCATGAAGGTTAACCTCTCTATTGCTGATGCTGACTCGGCGTCAGTTCGCCATACTGATGTAAACCGTTTGGCTGCGCGTGCTGTATCCTGCCCAGCAGGTGATCCCATCCACCTTGCATTCGGTCAGCATGACTGCTCGTCCGCTCTCGCCAGTTTGCTCCACAAACATCGTCTTCTGGTTAGCTATGCGCGTGACTATGATATCCTCGTATGTCGAGGCAATCTTCCGGCAGTACTGCTCCACAATCTTCACCATCAGCATTCTGTTCATACGATCTCCTCGTTACGTTAGCTATTCTCCGCAATAATCACTCATTAAGCTTCTTTGAAGCCTTCTCACAAGTCTTATTGGGTGCTTTTCTCGCTCAATACAGAGACCGGCAGACTGCCCAGCAGCAGGGTTGGGCTGATGCCGTGCTCGGTGATGACGATCTTGGCGTTCTCGCGCAGTGAATTTTCGATCATTTCGAGCTGTTTGAGGGCCTGGGCATTGCCAACGAAGTACTTCTCGGCGGCTTCATTCACCAGGCGGATGGCCTCGGCCTTGCCCTGTGCAACCTGGATAACTGCCTCGCGTTCGCCCTCGGCGCGCTGGATGATGGCCAGCTTCTGTTGTTCGGCGGCCTCGAATTCGCCCGTTGCCAGCAGCTTCATGGAACGTCGTTCCTGCTCGGCTGTCTTCTGTTTGTGCATGGCTTTTTTGATGTCATCCGGCGGATCGATCAGGCGGATTTCCACCTTACTGACGGTCAGCCCCCATTCAACAGCGAAGGCATTCAGGATGCGCTGCAAATTGTTGGCAATTTTCTCGCGAGCCACAAGGCTCTCATCCAGTGACAATTCACCAAACTCCTGGCGTAAATTCGTCATTGCTAACTGGATGACTGCCCGCTTCCAATTGTCGATATTATAAAAAGTACGTTTGATGCCTTCTTCATCAACTGTGGGGCGCACCCACATCACACCATCTACTGTAATTTCAACGTTGTCTTTGGTAATAACCGGTTGAGGCTCAATATCCATTGTATGTTCGCGGACATCGCGGACACGGATAATGTGCACTAGCGGGATTTGAACTCCAAAACCCGGCATCACAAATCGACTGTACTTTCCCAAGGTTTCCTGGATGCCTCTCTCGTAAGGTCGCAGGGTGTAGATAAAGCCGTAAATTGTTCTCATATCAGATCTCCAGTAGGGTACACACCTTGCATTGCACACGACCACAAGAATTAGTGTTTCTGTTGTTTTTTATTCGATCCAGCCAATGGTTTCGTGCCACCTCTTTTTGTCGTGTCTCCAATGTTCTTCACAAGTGACTGCACAGGTTAGTTTTCACTTACGCGAATATTGGAAGAGCCACTTTTCTTCATCAGGCTGGCCTCATACTCTGCCAAACGCCGGCTGATCTCCTCCCGGGCGTGCTCGCGCGTGTAACCGTACTTCACCTGCAGCATCACAACATATTTGTCGCGCTTCACCTGTGCCTTGTCCACCTTGACAAGATCATCCTCGTTGAAGAGGCTCCACCACGTTTTGGACTGCGCCCGGATAGATCCCCATTTCTCTTCAAAGATATCTCTATTCATAAAGGAATCCTTCTGATCCTTTGAAATAAATTTCCCTGTCCGCGCCTGAGTCGGGACAGCGTTGGTGCACGGCTTTCAAGTCTCTCATTCAGCCGGGCGATTAATTGACAGGAACGCTCGCCGCCGCGAGACGCAGGCGTTCGACCACCCGCTCAGGTGTCTCACCTTTACTGATAAATGCATCCGCGCCGGCGGAGAGTGCGGCTTGCTGACGGGCGTTCAGATAGCTGATGAGGACAATGACCAGCGCGGCCGGGCAGGCCTTTCGGAGTTCTTCCAGAGCTGCCGTAGGCGTACTGGGAAGTAAATCCCAATCCACCAACAACAAATCTGTGCGGCTACCTGGTGCCTGAGCTAACGTGGTGGACCAATCGGCCGCTTCGCCAACTACTTCCATCTTCAGATCAAGCAGTAGTAGACGAAGGGCGGAACGCTCATCGGATTTGACATCGGCTAAATATACACGGGTCATGCACTCATCGTACAACAAAGGCTCCCCGGTCACATCCATCGACCGGGGAGTGTTTGCCTCCGCCACTTGGGGGAGACATTATGCAACTGCGATTTGGTCTGGTTCCAGAACAGTAAATTCCAGTTTTCCCTTTCCGCGTTCCACGCGGATGGTCTCGCCTTCATGGAACTCACCGCCCAGGATCTTGACCGCCAGCGGGTCCTGCAGTTCGCGCTGGATGGCCCGTTTGAGGGGACGGGCACCGTAATCGGCATCGTAGCCAACCTCGGCCAGGTAGGCGCGCGCCTCCGGGCTGATGGCCAGCCGGTAGCCGCGCTCCGCCAGCAGTGCAGAAACATGCCGGAGCTGGATATCCACAACCTGGACCAGGTCGGCGCGGCTGAGCGAATGAAAGATGATGATCTCATCGATGCGGTTCAGGAACTCGGGCCGGAAATGCGCCTGCAGGGCATGCGTGATCGTGTCGCGCGTTACGCTGGCAGCCCCTTCACCCAGCCATAGCTCACTGCCAAGGTTGGATGTCATGATGACCAGCGTGTTGCGAAAATCCACTGTGCGGCCCTGACCATCCGTCAGGCGGCCATCATCCATAAGTTGCAGCAACACATTGAAGACATCCGGGTGAGCCTTCTCGATCTCATCGAACAGCACCACGCTATACGGGCGGCGGCGGACCGATTCGGTCAACTGACCGCCTTCCTCGTAGCCAATGTATCCGGGTGGTGCTCCAATCAGGCGGCTGACAGTGTGTTTTTCCTGGTATTCGCTCATATCGATCCGGATCATGGCCCGTTCATCATCAAACATGAATTCGGCCAGGGCGCGCGCCAGTTCGGTCTTGCCCACGCCGGTTGGACCAAGGAAGATGAATGAGCCAAGCGGGCGGTTGGAGTCTTGCAAACCAGCCCGCGCCCGGCGCAGGGCGTTCGAAACGGCCTTCAGCGCATCCTCCTGTCCGACCACCCTTTCGCGCAGCCGATCTTCCATGTGCAGGAGTTTCTGGGTCTCGCCTTCCAGAAGCTTCGAGATCGGGATGTGGGTCCAACGGGAAACGATCTGGGCGATCTCCTCGGCATCCACTTCCTCTTTTAGCAAGGCGCCTCCCTGGGATTGCAATTGCTTCAAGTGATGTTCCCCATTCGCCATTTTCTTTTCCAATTCCGGCAGAGTCCCATAGCGCAGGCGGGCAACCTTTTCCAGGTCAGCCTGCCGTTCAGAGCGTTCGATCTCCTGGCGTGTCTGTTCGATCTGTTCTTTCGTCGTACGCAGTTCTGCGATGGCCTGTTTCTCGGTCTGCCAGCGTGCCTGGAGTTCGTGTGATTTTTCCTTCAGGTTGGCCAGATCCTTCTCGATGTTCTCGAGCCGCTCCTTGGAGGCCTTATCCTTCTCCTTTTTAAGCGCCTGGCGTTCGATCTCGAGCTGCATCGTCTGCCGGTCAACTTCGTCCAGCGCCTGCGGCTTGGAATCGATCTCTGTGCGCAGACGAGCGGCTGCCTCATCGATTAAGTCGATGGCCTTATCGGGCAGGAAGCGATCGCTGATGTAACGCTGCGAAAGTGTTGCGGCAGCCAGTACTGCACCATCAGTGATGCGAACACCGTGGTGGATTTCGTAGCGTTCCTTGAGTCCGCGCAGGATACTGACCGTATCCTCTACAGATGGCTCTTCCACCACCACCGGCTGGAAGCGGCGCTCCAGGGCGGGATCTTTCTCAATATATTTGCGATACTCGTCCAGCGTGGTCGCGCCGATCAGGTGCAGTTCGCCGCGCGCCAGCATGGGTTTCAGCATGTTACTGGCATCCATGGCGCCTTCGGCCGCACCGGTGCCAACAACTGTATGCATTTCATCCAGAAACAGGATGATTTCCCCCTCAGACTCCGTGATCTCCTTCAACACGGCTTTCAAGCGTTCTTCGAACTCGCCGCGGTACTTGGCACCTGCCACCAGGGCACCCATATCCAGTTGCACCAGGCGTTTGTGCTTAAGGCCCTCGGGGACATCCCCGTTGACAATACGCTGGGCCAGCCCCTCGACGATGGCGGTCTTGCCGACGCCCGGTTCTCCGATCAGGGCCGGGTTGTTCTTGGTGCGACGGGATAGTATCTGTATCGTACGGCGGATCTCTTCATCTCGCCCAATGACCGGATCGAGCTTGCCCTGGCGGGCCATGGCAGTCAGGTCCCGGCCATATTTTTCCAACGACTGGAAGGTGTCTTCGGGATTCTGCGTGGTGACGCGCTGGGCACCAC
>Ga0105099_10002866_pt1 | contig 10073 bp, 4 predicted proteins | sample PPLLak3cmMay2015_2_FD_79138 | JGI IMG/M metagenome (GOLD analysis project Ga0105099, IMG submission 79138) | Freshwater sediment microbial communities from Prairie Pothole Lake near Jamestown, North Dakota, USA - PPLs Lake P8 Core (1) Depth... | ecosystem: Environmental > Aquatic > Freshwater >...
GGTTATTGACGTTAAAAATCCATTTACAGCAGGCGAGACGCTGAACATTCTGCCGGTCAATAAAAAGAAAAACGCGTATGAAATCCGTTTTACCGCAATAACCGATCTGAACAGGCGTAGTCTGGAGCGGGCGGTGACGAATCGGATTGTTGTGGGAGTGGGGGAGAGCAGGTTGGAGGCGGGGGATGTAATAAGAAGGGAAATTTAAGATTTAGGATTTAAGATTTAAGATTTAAGATTTGGGATGAAGGAGCTTTTATACAGAACGCCCCCTAAATCCCCCGGAGGGGGACTTGTAAGGAGTTGATGTTATTATAGAAATGTGATTAATGGAAGCTTTTGTCTGATGGGGGAGGATTGTGGAAACCGAAGCCGAACGCCCCCTAAATCTCGTGCGTCGCTTCGCTTTGCTCGACGCTGCCCCGGAGGGGGACTTGTAAGGAGTTGATGTTATTATAGAAATGTGATTATTGGAAGCTTTTGTCTGATGGGGGAGGGTTGTGGAAACCGAAGCCGAACGCCCCCTAAATCTCGTGCGTCGCTTCGCTTTGCTCGACGCTGCCCCGGAGCGGGGACTTATAAGGAGTTGAATTTATTATAGATGAAATAAGATTATTTACGAAAGTATGGCTTGCGGTGAAGATTGATCAAACATATCTTGAAAGCAAAATAAATATGGAAAAAGGTCCAAGTAGGTATAGAGATATTCCGAGACATGTAACTGATATTGCCCGAAAGCTTCGGCAGGATATGACGGAGTGTGAGCGGAAGATTTGGGATAAATTGTCGAATAGGAAACTAAACGGTTTGAAATTCAGGAGGCAGCATCCAATTGGGAGATATATTGCCGATTTTTATAACCATGAGAAGCGGTTAATAGTAGAGGTAGACGGTGATGTACATGAAGAGCGCGAGGAATATGATTACAACAGGGATAAACACCTTGAAGCATGCGGTTATCATATTCTGCGCATTTCAAATAATGATGTAAATAATGATGTTGATGCTGTATTTGACCTTATCTGGAAAACTGCTGAAAAACTATAAAAAGCTATCTTTTGAAAAGTATGGTAACGATGGGATGTCTTTTATTGGATTATATTTTGTTAATGAAAACCGTTTTGTAACTATAATAAAATTAAATCCTTACAAGTCCCCCTCCGGGGGATTTAGGGGGCGTTGAATGTATGAAAAGCCATAAATACATTTCCGCAAAAATTATATTATTAACAAATCTTAAAACATGTCCCGGTTTAGCGGGATATTAAATCCTAAATCTTAAATTCCCGGAGTAATAACCATGAAGCCTCCGAAAATCAAAACCGCGGTTAATAAAATTTTCAACGAATTATTTGTCAACTACCCCGCGTTGGAAGTCTGTAAAAAGGACATCCTTGCCGCATACGCCGTACTTGTAACATGCTATAAGAACAAAGGCAAGCTTCTGATCTGCGGCAACGGGGGAAGCGCGGCGGACGCGGAACATATTACCGCAGAACTGATGAAAGAGTTTAAAATGAAACGGCGGGTCACTGCGGCAGACGCGAAAAAAATCTGCAAAGTCGACCCGAAAAACAGCGCGTTTCTGTGCGACGGGCTCCAGCGCGCCCTGCCTGCGATCTCTCTGGTCAGCCAGATGGCGCTCTTTTCCGCATTCGCCAACGATGTGAATATCGACATGGTATTTGCCCAGCAGGTATATGGCTACGGCCAGGATAACGACGCGCTTTTAGCGATAAGCACATCCGGCAATTCAGCCAATATCGTCAATGCTGCCCGCATCGCAAAGGCTATGGGCATTCCGGTTGTCGGCCTGACCGGCAGGTCGGGTGGAAAACTGGCGGAGTTCTGCGCAGTCGTCATTCGCCCGCCCTTTGACGAAACCTACCGCATTCAGGAGTTCCACAAGCCGATCTACCACGCGCTCTGCGCTATGCTGGAAGAGGAGTTTTTTGGGATTTAAGATTTGGAATGTGGAAGGGGAATGGGGGAGAATTTTAAATTTTAAATTTTAAATTGTAAATTTTTTGTTTGGATGGGGAATGTTTTATAGCCAATCTATCTTGATATTCATTCCCTTTAGTCCCGTAGGGACGAAATATCTATAGAAAAATACGGATCAAACAAAAACCCCTGAGTCCCGTAGGGACGAAATATCTATAGGCTTGACCGACATATTCATCCAAATCAATATCCATATAAATGTTGCGGTTAATAATATGGCGTGATGAATTTAATGTAAAAAATTGATTCCATTGTAACAATTGTATGGTTAATTGATTTTTGATTCGTAATTCTATAGCTATGTCGTCCCTACGGGACTGAGGGGATTGGTTTTTGATTCGTGGTTCTATAGATATGCCGTCCCTACGGGACTGCGGGGATTGTGTTTGGTCCGTATGCTTGAAGCATGTAAGGGCACGATGCTTGCTTTTAAAAATATCATCCCCATAAAAAACAAGTATAAAACATTCCCCAACCTTATAAAAAATCTTAAATCTGCAATCTTAAATCTTAAATTCCCCCAATTCCCCCATAACCTGCTAAATAAAAATCTGCCAGGAGTTATAGTTTATAATTGCTATATAATTATTGAATTATATCCGGTTTGGTGGTATAATTTTATTGAATGTTGTTTTGTCGCCTAAATTCCATAAATCGCTTAATTATATAAAAAACAGAGAACAGTTGTAGCTTCAAATGGAGCTATCACTGCTGATATAGTAATATTTTTATGCATATTATCAAAAACATGCTATATTCAAAAAAGTCTGCTGAACAGAGAGAATCCTACGGATTGTTCTTTTTATTAATTGTCGGATTATTCAGCGTTACTGTTTTTGCCACGGATAGTATCGCAGGTCCGGACACAAAAAAAGCTACTACATCTGAACCTGGAAAAAAATCCGATGTCAAAGATAAATCCACAAACAATACGCCGCCCTTATATCTTTCAAGGAATAACAACACGCCGCCGGTTTCCGGCAAAGATTCCAAACTTCCTAAAAATCCTTATTATACGGATATCACCATAGGCGCGGGCACAGTAAACGGATTTCAACCCGTATATCCTTATATGGGATACTCATATAACCAGTGCATATATTTACAGAGCGATATTAATGCCGGCGCACAGTTCACCATCAATTCCGTATGGTATTATTACAACGGGTACGAGGCGATTAACAATACGATCGTCATGTATATGGGGCATACGACGAAGACATCATTCACGAGTAATACCGACTGGATTGCCACCGGAAGCATGACCCAGGTGTATTCCGGCACCTATAACCAAAGCGCAGCAGCCGGCTGGTACCAGGTTACTTTAAGCACCCCGTTTGTGTATAACAATACAAATAATCTTGTGGTAGCGGTTGATGAAAACCTGGCCGGCTATTTTTCCTCTTCGAGCTATTTCTACTCCACCAGCCAGGGCACAAACAGGCATATTTACTATGCAAATGACAACACAAATCCCGATCCTGCTTCACCGGGCACGGCCTCGAGCCGGTCTAGCAACTGCGCGAACATAGTGCTGAGAGGCGATCTGGCCGGCTCATCAGAGAGTTACAGCCAGTGGTCCAAATCCGCAAAGGTATATATCAACACGACCTCCACCGGCGCAAACGTATCGAGCAACGTATATAATTTTCCCATCCTTGTAAGGCTGGACACGGCCAGTTTCAATTTCGGGAGCGCAAAATCGGACGGCACGGATATCCGGTTCTCCAAATCCGATTCGACCAAGCACCTGTATTATGAGCGCGAGTACTATACCTACGCGTCGGGCGATTCGAATGCAGCATTCTGGGTGCTGCTGGATACGGTGCTTGGCAACAACTCTTCCCAGTATTTCAAGATATTCTGGGGAAAATCGGACGCTGCCGATTCGTCGAAGCCGACGCAGGTGTTTAAAACGACCTCGAATTATGATTACCAGGCGGTGTGGCACCTTGCCGCAAGCGCTTTTTCGGATGCGACGTCGAACGCGAATAACGGGACAAATGCCGGTTCAATAGACGCCAATGCAATCATCGGCAAAGGAAAGAACTTCGACGGTGCAGATGATTCAATACGTGTTGCTGCTGCTTCGAGCATAAACAACCTGGATGTTGCTACCATGGAATGCTGGATATATCCGGAGAACTGGGGCGAAAACAGCTATGGGCGTATTTTTGATAAGGGATTCGGGTATTGGCTGTTATTTCTTGATAATTATACAGTAACAAACGGTATTTCATTCATGCGAAGCCGTGCGACAACAGGTACCGACGTGCGTACCGCGAGCTATACCATAAGCCTGAATAATTGGTACCATGTGATGGTGTCGATGAACAGTACCACGTCAACGAAGATATATGTAAACGGCACAGAGTCGAGTTATTATCGGCAGACACTCGGATCAGGATCAGTAAGCAGCGAGGCATCGTATCCTCTTTCTATTGGTAATGGCGGCCTGGGAGTCCGGGCATACGACGGTACCATCGACGAGCTTCGCATCTCCAACAGCGCGCGTGACCAGTATTGGGCCAAATTGAGCTATGAAACACAGAAGGTAGACCAGAATGCCTTAACCATCGAACTGCCCTCAACCGGCGAGACCGGGCAGCACCTGCCGATAGAGCCGTATTACGGATATACGTATTCCCAGTGCATCTATCTGCCATCCGAGGTTACGGGCACGGACACGACCTACATCAATGCCATAGCGTATAATTTCAACGGAAATGAGGCGTTTATCGATACGATAGTCGTGTATATGGGGCATACGACCAAGAGCACGTTTTCCAGCACGACAAACTGGTGTTACCCGGAAACCCTGACACAGGTATATTCGGGCCCCTACTCAGTGAGCGCTTCTGCAGGTTATTACACCATAACCCTGAGCACCCCCTTTTTGTATAACAACACCGATAACCTGGTGATAGCTGTTGATGAGAATAAATCAGGTTACCATGCAGACGCCAGCGAGTTTTATTGCACGAACAAGAGCGCAAACCGGTCTTTGTATTATTACAACGACGCAACAAATCCCAATCCTTCTTCGCCGCCGACCGGCACGCTCTCCCAGTATACGGCCAATATCACGTTCACCACGTCAGACCCGGCTCCTGTAGCAGGATCGGGCAACGGCATTGATTTTGACGGGTCGCACGATTATGTAGACTGCGGCAGCGGCAACAACTCTGCGTCTACCACGGCGCTGACTGTAGAAGCATGGATTTATCCACACTCCGCGGCAACGTTTGAGGGCGTTCTTTCCAACGCTTTTGACGATACAACGGCGGAAGCAGGATACAAACTGATGTATAACAACAGCGAGTGGCAGTTCTGCGTCAAGACCGTGAACCATGCTGCCGATGTCTGGGCAACGCCGGGCAGCGGCAGCTCTCTGCTGAACCAGTGGAGCCATGTGGCAGGCACGTATGACGGGACCAAGGCGCGTTTTTTCCTGAACGGCGTGTGCATCGACAGCGTTGCCGCAACCGGCAACATCGACTATTCACCCGATCCTCCGGGATTGCGGGTCGGCATGTACTACGACGCGAACGAGAGTAACTACTTTGACGGCGTTGTTGACGAGGTCAGAATATGGAGCGTTGCCCGGACCGCGTCGCAGATACAGGAGTATATGTATAAGCCTATGACAACGCTCGAGAGCGGACTGATGCTCTATTACCGGTTCGACGAAGCTTCGGGGTATGCGGTGTATGATCATACCGCCATCCAGCAGAACGGATTTCTGTATAACGGCGCGACCCGCACCGGCACGGACTGCTGGAAAGCGCGGTCGGTGAACGCAGGCTCTTCGTTTGATTTTTACGGAGGATACGACCCGGACAAGGACGCGGTAACGATCTCCACAACCGTATCGCCCACCAAAGGCTCCCTGGTATTCGATCATACGAACATCAAGCTTACCTATACGGCGACCGCAGGCCAGAGCGGGGTGGATAATTTCACGTACCAGTTGAGCGACGGGAGTACGGATACCTACGACATGGCCGTTAACGTCATCAGCACGAACAGCGCGCCTGTTGCCGGATCGGGCAATGCGCTTGATTTTGACGGGAGCAACGATTACGTGGCATGCGGGACGGGCCTGACGTTTGACAGTACCTTTACCGTGGAATGCTGGGTTAAAATTGCCGATCAGGGTACGCACCGTTTTGTTACAAAACATGGCGGCGCCAGCGGCAACTACGGCTGGATATGCGGTGCGGATAACGCTCAATTAAACTTTACAATGTCTACGAATGGTACTACGTGGAGCGGTGGTATACTGGGTTCAACATTAAGCAGTAATACCTGGTACCATCTTGCCTTTGTTTATGATGCAGCGGCAAGCACGAAATATCTTTATTTAAACGGAACACTCGACGGTTCGAATGCGCAATCCGCTATTTACAACTCCTCTGCCGAGTTGAGAATAGGGGCGGATGCTTATGCCGCAAACAATATGTGCGGTCTGATCGACGAAGTCCGCATCTGGAACGTAGCCCGGACCCAGACGGAAATACAGAACAACCGGTATACTGCTCTTGCAGGCACGGAATCCAATCTGGTGGGCTACTGGCGTCTCGACGCCTCATCCGGCACGAACGCAGTAGACAACTCCGGCGACAACCACCACGGCACGCTCACCAACATGACCGACGCGGACTGGGTCTCTTCGGACGCCTGGAAGAACCGCACGAGCGGGGATATGGGATATGTGATCCTGTCCGCTGGACACGACCCGGACGGCAACGCGCTGACTATCACCCAGACTGGAGCCCCCGCATCCGGCAAATTGCTGTTCTATGGGCCGTCGCGGGAGGTTTACTACATGCCGAACATAAACACCAATGTTGCCGACAGCTTTACGTTCCAGCTAGACGACGGATATGCGACCGACCAGTTCCTCACGAAAGTGACGATGACCAATACCAATTACGCGCCTGTTGCAGGATCGGGCAATGCGCTTGATTTCGACGGTACGGACGATTCGGTAGTTATCGGTACCACGAACTGGAGCGCGAGCGCCGGCACGGTGGAGTTCTGGTGCAAGCCTGCAGGATTCGCGACGCGCGGCAATATGTTCAGCCTTGGCACCTATTCCGGCAGTTGGGCGAACAGGGTTTATATATACACCGACGACGTGAACGGCAACCTCGACATATCACTGGGTTCGGGTAATCCCATTGCTTCCAATGTGGAGGATTTAAGCACCGGCACCTGGTATCATATCGCAGTGACATGGAATTCGGGCACGTATTATGTATACGTAAACGGGGCACAGAAAGCCACCGGTTCGTATTCAAGTCTCTCATCGATCGCAAGCACCGCGGTTATCGGGAATTTCTACGGAACGCAGAGTTATGGATTCAACGGTCTTATCGACGAGGTACGGGTCTGGAGCACCGCGCGCACCCAGACGCAGATACAGGACAACCGGTACGCCGCGCTGGTCGGCAATGAAACGAACCTTGTGGGGTACTGGCGTTGTGACGAGGCTTCGGGCAAGTGCGTGCGCGACCATTCGGGCGATAATAACCACGGTGTGATGTATAACATGACTGATGGCGACTGGGTAGCCTCGGAGGCGTGGAAATACCGGAATGCAAACCCCAGCGTCGCATTGACCCACAGCGGCGGGTATGACCCGGACGGTAACAGCGTAACCCTCTCGACCGTAACGCCGCCGTCCCTGGGTTCACTTGCGTATGACAGCCCCAATCGCAACGTCACCTTCACACCACCCGCGTCAAGCGGCACGTTCACCTACACCTACCAGATCAGCGACGGCCTCGAACGGCTGACCGACACTTATGACATGAGCGTGACTGTTGCAGGCGCGGAGGATTACAACAACTGGAACTACTCGAAGAACCTGCGGCTGAATACCACGGTGACCGGCGCGAATGTATCGGCCAATGTCGAGAAATTCCCGGTGCTTGTGCGCCTCAACCGCACCAATTTCGACTTTGCCCAGGCAAAAACCGACGGGACCGATATACGGTTCTCCAAATCGGACGGCACGCACCTGTATTATCAACGCGAGGACTGGACTTTAACAGCAAGCGATTCCACGGCTAATTTCTGGGTGTTGTGCGATACGGTGCTGGGTAACAACAATACGCAGTATATCAAGATGTACTGGGGTAATTCCGGAGCCGCGGACTCGACGAAGCCGGAGCAGGTATTTAATACAGCAGCGAATTATAATTTTCAGGGTGTCTGGCATTTCGCTCCCACGGATAATTTGACCGACGCAACATCAAACAATCTTGATGGAACAAATTTTTCAACAACAGAAGCTGACGGTATCATAGCAAAAACGCGTGTGTACAACGGCTCTACTCAATATATTACGGTTGCAGATAATGCCGCACTGGATATAACCGGTACGTTGTACCTGTCTGCATGGATAAACCTTTCCTCGATATCAGGAACAGGGGTGAGAGACGGTATTTTCTCCCGCACCGGTGGGTGCCGATTCTTTATTACTGACGGAACCTATCTGACCGCGCGTATTACCACGACAACGCTCCTTACATCAACCGTAAGCGCAAATTTCACGGCAAGCAACTGGTACCACGTTGCCATGAATTACAATGACGCGGATAATCAGGTAAAATTTTATGTGAATGGGTCTCAATTAGGCGCGGCGATAACAACCGATCAATCGCTTGGAGCTCTGGCCGTGGGTCTGGAGTTCGGACTCGAGGAAGGGAACGACTATTTTCAGGGTAGCATCGATGAGATACGTATGGTGAACGCGAACCGGAGTGCGGACTGGATCAAGCTCTGCTACGAGAACCAGCGCCTTGCCCAGACCCTGGTCGAAGACGAGGACTATGCGACAGACTGGGATTACTCCAAGAACTGGAAGCTCAACACCTCGAGCACCGGGGCGTGCGTGACCAATCTGGTGCAGGAGTTTCCGGTGCTGATCCGGCTGGATACCACGAACCTTGATTTTACCCAGGTTGCAACCGGAGGAGCGGATCTGCGTTTTTCACGTACTATCGGCAGCGGTGAGAAGCAGCTTTATTATGAGCTCGAGCGCTGGGACGGGACCAACAAGCTTGCCGAGGCATGGGTACGGGTGGACTCGGTTAAAGGCAACAACAGCACGCAAACCATCAAGATGTACTGGGGCAATTCGGGCGTGCGGAGCAGGAGCAGGGGAGAATGCGTGTTCGACGTTTCCCAGGGCAATGCCGGGGTATGGCATCTGACCGACAACGGCCCGTTCGAGGACGCGACGTTGAACGCCAACGATCTGACCAACGGCGGGTCTACCGACGCAGCAAGCCTTATCGGGGAAGCGCGGAGCTTCGACGGGAGCAACGATTCAGCGTACTGCGCGGACAACAGCAGCCTCGACATGACCGGCGCCGTGACGGTGCAGGGGTGGGTGCTCCCCACGAGCACCACGGGGACGATTCCGTTGATTATGAAGACGACCACGACCCTGACGGAGGTTAACTATTTCGTTTCCCTGGAGAGCGGTTATTTTGCCTTCTACTTCTACAACGCCGCGTGGAAAGGTTTTCTGGACGCGACGACGAAAGTGCCGGGCAACCAGTGGGCGCACTTTGCCTTTACCTACGACAAACAGAATCTTCGATTGTACGTGAACGGGAAGAATGTCCATTCCATCGCTGAAACGACCGCGCTCCTCCCCAATGCGGGAAACCTGCTGATCGGTAAGGATCATCGCACCGGGGGATATGCGCCCTATTACAAGGGACTGCTTGATGATGTCCGATTGTCCCGCACGGCCTGCAGCGCGGACTGGATACGCCTGTGCTACGAGAACCAGCGCCTTGCCCAGACCCTGGTTGAAGACGAGACTTATACGGGCTGGACCTACAACAAAAATATGACCGTCAACACATCGGATGCAGGCGTAACCGGGCCGGTGTATAATTTCCCGCTGTTAATCCGGCTCGACACCACCAATGTCAACTTCACCCAGTTCCAGACCGGCGGCAGGGATATACGCTTTACGCGTTCCAACGGCAGGCAACTCTACTACGAGATCGAGCGCTGGGACGCTGCTACAGCTAAAAAGGCGGAAA
>Ga0105099_10002867_pt1 | contig 10073 bp, 5 predicted proteins | sample PPLLak3cmMay2015_2_FD_79138 | JGI IMG/M metagenome (GOLD analysis project Ga0105099, IMG submission 79138) | Freshwater sediment microbial communities from Prairie Pothole Lake near Jamestown, North Dakota, USA - PPLs Lake P8 Core (1) Depth... | ecosystem: Environmental > Aquatic > Freshwater >...
AACCCGCACCCCGCACCCCGCAACATTAAATTCTCAAAAGACCTTCTCACACAAGCCGGGAGTGTTTCAGACCTGCTGGGCCAGTTCCTTGATGAGCAGACAAGGGAGATGGAGAATCCGGAAACAGGAATGGCAATACTGAAATCGTTTGTCTCGATACAAGGTACTAAAAAGCAGATGACTGCACCGGAGATAGGTGAATCAATAAAAACCTTCAGCATGGAGTTATCTGAGACTGACCTGATAAGGTACGTCGAGAAATTTGTTGATCTTAGAATACTGAGGGAGAGGGATGATGCAGGCCATTTTGAGCTGAGGCATGACGCTCTTGCAGCAAAGATATATGAACATTTCACTGTTTCGGAGAAAGAACTACTTGAAGTACGGCAGTTTGTTGAGAATGCATATCAGGCTTTTAAAACAAGGAGAATATATCTGAGCAGTGACGATCTCGAATACCTGTCGGCTTATGAAAAGAGACTCTTCCTCTCACTACAATTGAACCAGTTTGTTAAGGATAGCAAAGAAAAACTATATTCCCGGCAGAAGGCGCTCAAACGACTGACAAGGATTGTTTCGGTAATTTTCATCGGGCTTATTGCACTGGGTATCAGATATTACGTAAAACAAAGAAACACACAGGAGATAAGAGATCTCACTGCAGCAGCCCTTTTGCAGGAGCAGGTAGATCCTCTTACCAGTATCAATACAGCTTTCATGATCCGGGAAGAGGATACTTTATCTCCTGTGATCCGGGGGATAATCCTGAGAAGCTTTAATTCCCTTCTCAATGAGAAACTGATGTCAGGAGATAAATCAATCCCTGAGGAGTTGATTCCTGTTCCGATTCCGGTAAGAGATACCATCTGTTCACTCAAATTAAGTAAAAGTGGCACTATGCTTTACGGGTGGACATCAGGTGAGGAAATAATTCTCCTGGATCTGAATGATTTAAAGACTGTTACTTTCCATGTTCCTGATCAGGTATTGACAATTGAAGTATCAGATGATGACCGTTTCCTGGGGATTGTATATCGGAATAACACAGGGGAGGTGTATACCATGGAGGGTCAGAAGATTTTTAGTTTTATAACGACATCAAATCACCTGATGAATGACCGCCTGATCCGTTTCTTTCCCGGAAGCAGATATTTTATGGCGGCAGTCAATAATGATTGCGCAGATATATACGATAGTACCGGGTCAGTGATTTACAAACTTGAAGGTCACACAGGGACAATAAATTCACTTGACATCTCTCCGGACGGACGGTTTGTTGCAACTGCATCATCTGATAAAAATGCCCTGATATGGAATTATAATCACCATCTTAAGAAATTCACACCATACGACACTATTAAATCACATCGTGATACTATATGGTCATGTGAGTTCAACAGTACCGGTAAATATATACTTACCGCATCAGCTGACAGCATGATTGGTATCAGTGATCTGAACGGGAAGCGGCCGGAAAAAATGCTCGTCTATGCCACAAACGCACTAAATGGTAGAGCATATTTCTTTACCACAGAAAAATTACCAGGTGAATCCAGGAACCATCATCTTTATATTACAGATACCCTTAACAGGCTTGATTCACACAATAAGAGCGTCTATAATGCTAAGTTTGTTTGTGATGACAGGGCGATAATTGCATCAAATTATCGTTATAGCAGGAACTTAAATCAAAAATCAGGATTATTCTTGTCTGAAGTAGTATATTTCGGTTACAGTCTTAATTTTTACCCCGATTATGACTATTTTCTGTCAAAGACAAAACGACAGTTTCCGTACTGGCAACAGCAATATATAAGCAAATGGGAAATATCACCTGATCGCAGATTTTTTGCCGCAATTCCTGTACACAGTAACGAAATAATTTTAACAGCGGTCAATGGTTATCAATTAATGACTTTGCAGGGTCGTTGCCCGGTCTTTACACCTGACATCAGGTTTTTATACTATTTGTACAATAATACAGTTTATAAAGTTTGTTTGAACCTGGAAGATATAAAATCCATGGTTTATGAGCAAAGAATTTTCGGGGATCCCGGAAAAGGCAATGAATTGTGGCTCATGCTGTAAATCAATCCGGTTCCAGTCCGTTCTTATTCATAACCGGATAATCAATTAACAGGAATTCTTGTTTTTCCTCTTCCGCTGGGCGAAAGAACATATAGTTAAGTTCAGGAAATACGAATCTTATGGATATGAGAAGCAGGAAGAATACCCAGGGTATCAGGATCTTTTTAAAAATGCCTTTATGTGATTCACTCCATTCAACATAGCCTGAAACCGCAAGAGAAAGCAATACTGTCAGTGTAAGGAGAAAAAGCAAGATGCCGTAGATGACAAGTGGTGTAGTGGTCCTTGAGGTCATAGAATGATAAAACATTAAAAGGCTGCCAAAATAGATAAGCAGACAGGCGGTATATGAAATGACCTGCAGATATCTGTTTTTTTCAATTGTAAAAACAGATCTGAGGCCGAAGAAATAAATACCGCAGCCTATCATGAGAAAGCTGATGTAAAAGTGATTTTCATAAAGACTAGCATCGAATCGTCTTAAAATGAGTGCAAGGATAATATAAAATAATATCAGGATAATGCCGGCAAGAGCCTTCTCGGCATCGATTACGAATATGTAAAGACAACCGGCAGCCAAAACAATCAGTACTGTACATAAATATGTAAGAAATATTATGTCAGGTACCAATGGAAACCACCTTGCTTCCAGAATGAACAATATAATGACTAGAAAAGGGTTGCTCAATGTCAGAAAACGCATCCATTTTCTGAAACCTTCTCTGTTCCTGTAATTGAATGCAGGAATGAAGGCGAGGTTGAGCCCTGATGCAATGGTGATCGCAACGCACACAGCTTGTAAAAAGTCGGTTCTTTCATTATATCTGAGAGATTCTATATAGACTATTCCTGAAAATGAAAGTAACAATGCTGCAATACTTCCCCATAACAACCATCTTTTTGCAGATTTACTCATCCTGCTCTCGTTTATTTGTCATTTATTCAACTAATTTACTAAACATATTTCATTAAAACCGTGATAAGTTCTGAAAAACCCTTATATTTCTTGCACGCACAAACTCAAAACTTTTATTTTATGAATTATTTAAAGGGAAAAGAACTCATATTAAGTTGTGCAATATTGCTAACCTGCACGCATCTGGCATCTTATGCCCAGCAGCCCGATATCACATTCGGTAAATTGATAAGCTCCCATAAGATCTTTTCCAAATCAAAGGAGAAAGAAAAGCCGCTTCTGTGGTTGAATGTCAATACCGAACCGCAAACCTGGACCCTGCAGAAGGATGTTCTTGTCTGCTCAGGACGTCCCACAGGTGTGATGCGGTCAGAAAAACAGTATGAGAATTATATCCTTCATATCGAATGGATGCATATGGAGGCCGGAGGTAATTCAGGGGTATTTGTATGGAGTAATGCAAATCCCCCTGAAGATTCCCCTTATCCCGATGGGGTTGAAGTACAGATGCTCGAACTCGAGTGGGTCAATCTTAACACGCGCGACGGTGTTGTACCGCCTGTCGCTTATGTCCATGGCGAGCTCTTCGGCGTTGGCGGCGTGAATACTGTGCCCGATAATCCCAGGGGAACCAGAAGCATGTCGGTTGAGAACCGGTGTAAAGGAAAGGGAGAATGGAATTATTATGATGTCGTTTGTGTAGATGGCACAATCAAGCTTTCAGTTAATGGTAAATTTGTGAACGGCATAAGCCAGTCAACACAGAAGAAAGGTTATATATGTCTTGAATCAGAAGGTGGTGAGATACATTTCCGGAATATTAATATCCTCGAATTGCCTTCAGGCATTACCGCAGATAAGAACAGTGCCCCGACCCTGTGAGAGCTCTCAACCATCATTCTGATCAATATTAATAGTATTTTAGCTTCTTCTAAGATACAGTTATGAAAAAACTTCTTTTCTCTGCCGTTATTCTGCTGGTAAGCACCGGCAGTTTCAATGCTTACGGACAAAAAACCTACTGCAATCCCATGAACCTTAATTACCGGTTCCAGGGTTCCGGAGCACAGAGCTACAGGGAAGCCGCAGATCCCGTAATAACAATGCATAAAGGAAAATACATTTTGTATGCATCCCACAGCGGCGGATACTGGCACTCCGGCAACATGCTTGACTGGACATTTATCCCGATAAAGTCATTGCCGATAGAGGATTATGCACCTGATGTGATAACCATCAATGATACAACCTATTATATGGGCTCGTCAGTGATAGGAAAGCACATCTGTTATACCACCAATCCATTTGAGGATAACTGGAAACCGATGGAGAAAATGCTTCCGTTTGCTGTCTGGGACCCCCATTTCTTCAGGGATGATAATGGTGAAGTCTATCTCTACTGGGGATGCTCCGACAGGGTTCCCATAAAGGTGGTGAGCCTGGACAGTAATCTGCAACCTGCCACAGAACCTGTTGTTGTGATTACTCACAACCCTGCTGAAAATGGATGGGAGAATCCGGGAGATCTCAATGAGATAGCAAAGAACGGATACAACGAAGGAGCATGGATGACAAAATACAATAACAGGTATTACCTCCAGTATGCATCTCCCGGGACAGAATATAAAACTTATGCTGATGGAGTTTATACCTCAGACTCTCCAATGGGGCCTTTTAGTTATGAAACATATAGTCCGTTCTCATACAAACCAGGCGGATTCATTGCAGGGGCGGGCCACAGCTCCACATTCCAGGACAAATTCGGAAATTACTGGCATGTTGCAACCATGTCAATTTCAATCCGACATAATTTTGAACGAAGGCTGGGATTATTCCCTGCGAGCTTCGATAAAGATGGAGTAATGCGTACATATACCGCATTTGGAGATTATCCATCAATAATGCCTGACAGGAAAATTGACTTCGAAAAGGAAGATCTCTTCAGGGGGTGGATGCTTTTATCATTTAAGAAAAATGCCCATGCATCATCCGTTATGAAAAAATTCCCTGTGGAAAATGCTTTTGATGAAGATATCAGGACCTGGTGGTCCGCAGCTACAGGAGATCCCGGCGAATGGCTCAGCGTTGACCTGGGGAGCAAGGTAACGGTAAATGCAATCCAGCTTAACTTTGCCGATAATGATGCAAAGCTTACTTCTGCTGACAAAGGCTTATTCTATTGTTACCGGATCCTTGCGTCAGGCGACAGCAAAAAATGGATAGTTATTGCCGATAGGAGCAATAATACTATAGATGCCTGCCATGATTATCTTGAACTTGAGAAACCTGTTAAAGCCCGGTATCTTAAGATTGAAAATGTAAGGGTGCCTGATGGTAAATTCTCAGTTTATGACCTGCGAGTATTTGGACTTAAGAAAGGTGAGCCCCCTGCTCAGGTAACCGACTTTGCCGTTGAACGCGATGCAGCGGATACCAGAAGAGCAACTGTAAGATGGACAGGTGATAATTCTGCAACCGGGTATATTGTTAATTTCGGAACTGATCCCGGTAAGCTGTATTCTTCTTATATGGTGTATGACGCTGATTCAGTAAGACTAACCGGTCTGAACAGGGATGCTGCCTATTACTACAGCATTGATTCCTTTAATGAGTCGGGAATAACCAGGGGGACTAAGAAATTATCCAGATAACCAGTTTCAGATATTTATAAAAGCAGTGCATCCCGTTCTGATTTCTTTTCAGCATCTTATAGAAAGTGACATAACAAAAAATCCCGGAAATGAAAAAACAAAAACAACTGATCTGCACTGCACTGATGGTTCTAACCATCATTATGTCAGGCTCGTACATTGCTGATGCCCAGAGGCTTAAGCCCGGCCCCCAGGACCTCTCCTTCTTTTCTTCCGTTGATGAAACCGACCAGCCCTATGCTGTGTACATCCCGAAGAATTTTGACGAATCTAAGAAATACCCGCTTGTGGTTTTTTTGCACGGCGCCTGGTCGAATCACCGCCTGGGTCTGCGACGTGTATTCGGACAAGGGAATATAGCAGGGACGGAATTTACTACACCAAACCGTGTTGTCGTTGAGACCGACCTTGAGGCAACCCGATACTTTCCTGAGCTGAAGGATGTTAATTATATCGTGGCAGCGCCATATTCACGCGGCACCGCCGGTTACCAGGGGATTCCCGAACAGGATGTGTATGAGATGCTTGATGATCTGAAAAGCCGCTTCTCAATTGATGAGGACAGGATTTACCTGACCGGACTTTCGATGGGAGGAGGAGGGACAATCTGGCTTGGACTGACAAGGCCTGATATGTGGGCAGCTATTGCACCTGTTTGTCCGGCACCTCCTGACGAATCTGCAGATCTTGCGAGTAATGCATCAAGCCTTCCTGTTCACCTTTTCATTGGCAACGCAGATTTCTTATATAATACTGCGCTCGACTGGAAAGCAAAATTCGAAGCAGTGACACCCATATTCAATTACGTTGAATATCCCGGGATCGGCCATAACAGCTGGGAGTACGCTTATAAGGACGGATTTATCTTTGACTGGTTTTCACAATTCACGCGGAATATGTTCCCGCCGGAGGTTAAGTTTACTACCCGATGGTTCAAATATAATAAGACATACTGGGTGAAGTTTGACAATTTTACGCCCGGCACACTGGCGAAAATTGATGCAAAATTCACTGCAGCAAACACAATCGAAATAACAACCGGTAACCTTGATGCATTCACCCTCAGCCTTGAAGGACACTCAATGTTTAATCCTTCACAGAAGGCAACTGTCAGACTGGATGAGAAGTCATTCTCATTCAAGACCTCTGATGCAGTTTCATTTATGAAATCAGGAGGATCATGGGTAAATAAAAAATTCACACCCGGACTAACTTCCAAGATGCAGGGTTCCGAAGGGCCACTTTCAGCTGCTGTCAGCACTAACCATGTTTATGTTTACGGCACCAGGGACAATCCCTCGCGTGAAGTTCTCGCAGAAAGAATTGCAGTTGCAAACGGCGTAGCCGACTGGAGCGGCATGGGAGGAAGAATAATGGTATTCCCCCGCGTGATCTCCGATAGGGAGGTACGCCAGAGCGATTATGAGCATTCAAACCTGGTACTTTTCGGTACAAAGGAGACTAACGCAATAATCGACAAATTCGCTGATAAGTTGCCGGTCCATATGAAACCCGATACAAAGGATTACGGACTGGTTTATATCTTCCCGCTCAACGACCATTATGTGCTTGTGAATTCAGGTCTTCCCTGGTGGACACCGGCAAAACAAGAGTTTCAGGGAGGAATAGCCTTCATGGGATCAAGAGTGCAGGCACTCAATAAGTTCCAGGATTTTATCCTCTTTAAGGAGACCTCAGATAACATTATCAGCCAGGGTGTTTTCGATAACAACTGGAAACTGCCGGCTGATGCAGCAACATCAATGAAAGCAACAGGTGTGGTAACTGTTAAGGAATAATTAAGTGTATAATCCTTTGTGATCCTTAGTGAAATCCTTAGTGTTCCTTTGTGGTAAAATGAAATGATACTTAACCACAAAGGCGCACAAAGTATAACACTAAGTAACACAAAGGGAAAGCAAAGAGAATAAAAAGAGAAAGAAAAAAAACACTCACTAACAATATTGAATCAATGAAATCAAACAGACGTAATTTCATCAGGACGATGGGAGCCGGTGCTACCGGACTTACCATTGGAGCAGCAGGCCTGACAGCCGCATCCTGCTCAACAGCAACATCTAAAAAAGAAGAGGACGACAGCCAGATCCTTTTCATAGGCGATAACATTGCACTTGCCGATACACAGTACGGCAAAGTGAAAGGATATGTCCTCAGGGGCATTAACTACTTCCTGGGAATTCCTTACGGTGCAGATACTTCCGGAGCCAACAGGTTCATGCCCCCTCAGAAGCTAAAACCATGGGACGATATATTCCCGGCAGTGTGGTGGGGTAATTCGGCTCCCCAGAACATGGAGAGAAGGTATGCCAATGTCTACTCTTCATGGGCTGACCACTGGAATTATGATGATGTAAGCGAGGATTGCCTCCGCCTAAATGTTTTCACTCCAGCCATAAATGACGGCAAGAAAAGAACTGTGATGGTCTGGTTTCATGGTGGAGGGTTCACAAATGGCAATGGCATTGAACAGGATGGGTACAATGGCGAAAATATTGCAAGGTTCGGTGATATTGTGTTTGTCTCTGTAAACCACAGGCTGGGACCGATGGGATTCTCAAACTTTGCAGGTGTTGCCGGAGAAAAATTTGCTGCATCAGGAAATGTCGGCATGCTCGATCTTGTGGCTTCTCTTGAGTGGGTAAGGGATAATATTTCGAATTTCGGCGGCGATCCCGGCAATGTTACAATAATGGGACAGTCGGGTGGCGGAGCAAAAGTGACAACCGTGACAGCAATGCCTTCGGCAAAAGGACTGATCCATAAGGCAGTGGTTCTGAGCGGAGCAGGAGTGAAGACCGGTGATAAAGAGTATTCCGAAAAGCTTGGAGCATATATTTTAAAAGAGGCAGGACTGAAACCGAAAGACATCGGAAAACTACAGGAGATGCCGTGGCAGGAGTATTATGCTCTCGCAAACAGGGCCTCTGCGAAAATGGTGGCGGAAATCGGTCCTGTCGGGGGCGGAATGAGGATGGGATTCAGCCCTTGCGCCGACGGTGTCTATATTCCTCAGCATCCTTATTACCCTGAAGCAGCTCCTTCAGCATCAGATGTACCTATGATCATATGTTCAACTATGAACGAAATGGCGCCAAGCCGCACTGATGCTTCTCTTGAAAACATTACTCTGGATGAAGTGAAGACAAGGGTTAAGGAACGTGCCGGATTCGGTGCAGGTTTCGGCGATAAGGCCGGTGAGGTTGTTGATGCTTATGCAAGGGTTTTCCCGGATCTGAGGCCAATAGAGATATGGACGCTGGTAACAGCTAACAGGTCAGGAGTAGTGGCGCTTGCCGACGCTAAGGCAAAACAACCGGCGCCGGTTTACGTGGCCTGGTTCTGCTGGCAGCCTCCGTTGTTTGACAACCGCATGCGTGCATTCCATTGTGTTGACATATGCTTCTGGTATTACAACACTGATCTGATGCTGACTCATACCGGGGGAGGAGCAAGACCCAGAAAACTTTCGGAAAAGATGGCATCAACGCTTCTTCAATTCATGAAAACAGGAAATCCAAACGGAGGCGGGCTTCCCGAATGGATTAAATACTCAACCCAAAACGGCGAAGTTATGGTCCTTGATGATGTCAGCGAGCTTAAGAACGATCCCGACAGGGAGGCAAGAAAGGTAATTCCGGTAACTTGATAAAAAGTACTCTAACAATAATAACCCCCTTTCCCGTTTCCCCCAGGGGGGAAAGGCTTTTACTCCTGCCCCTTTGGGGGAAGGTTGGGAAGGAGGTATTTTAATATGGGAATGAAGTAAATGATTTAAAGAAAATATAATAAGAACTACTAAACTTGATAACATGAAAAAAACAGTCAATTCGTTATTTGTAACATTTATTACAATCTTTTCACTCATTGCAGGAACTGCTTCTGCCCAGCAGACCCGTCCTGCTGCTGCACCGGCAGCCCGTCCGGCATTCAGGATGCCGCCAAGAATAATCTCACCCGAGATACTTCCGGATAACAAGGTAACATTCAGGGTATATGCTAAGGATGCACAGAAAATTACTGTTTCAGGCGAATGGCAGGCTGGATTCGGAGCCGGCCAGGAACTGGTTAAAAACGATACAGGTCTTTTTGTACTTACTGTAGGACCCCTGGCTCCTGAGCTTTATGGATATACCTTTACAGTTGACGGTGTTGGAACTATTGATGGTAACAATTCCCAGGTAAGCCGCGACGGTACACGTTACCAGAACTTTTTCATTGTACCCGGCCCTGAATCAGACCTTTATTTCCAGAAGAATGGAGTTCCTCACGGGACAATTACAAAAATATGGTACAATTCTTCTGTCCTTGGTTTTGATCGCAGGGTATATGTCTATACGCCGGCAGGTTATGAAAACGGGACACAGAAATACCCCGTTTTCTACCTTCTCCACGGAGCA
>Ga0105099_10002868_pt1 | contig 10073 bp, 6 predicted proteins | sample PPLLak3cmMay2015_2_FD_79138 | JGI IMG/M metagenome (GOLD analysis project Ga0105099, IMG submission 79138) | Freshwater sediment microbial communities from Prairie Pothole Lake near Jamestown, North Dakota, USA - PPLs Lake P8 Core (1) Depth... | ecosystem: Environmental > Aquatic > Freshwater >...
CGCAGCTGACATGAGGCGCAAGAGCAAGACCGAGACCAAGAAGCCCTGACGGCCGGTCCGGCTGACCGACCCGCCCGGGGCCTCAGGCCCTGGACTTCTGCGGCCTCTCCAGGACCCCGCCCTCCCGCCGGTCGGCCCGCCTGAGGAGCAGGGCGAAGACGAGCCCGACGATCCCCAGCGCGGCGAACATGATCTGGCTGGCGACATAATCGCCGGTCTTGTCCCGCAGCAGCCCGTTCAGGAGCGGGAACAGCCCCAGCCCTCCGTTCTGGATGGCTGTCATCACGCCGAAGGCCGTCCCGACGCGCTCCGAACGGACGATGAGCGGCACGGAGGGCCACAGGGCGGCCGGGACGAGGACGAAGGCGAAGCCGAGGAGGATCATCGGATAGACCGGGTAGATCTTCGTCAGCCCCATGGCCAAATGGCAGGGAATGAGCAGGAGCGACCCGGCGATCATGAACGTCGCCCGCTTCCCCACCTTGTCGACGAGCCGGCCGGCGAAGGGCGCCAGGAGCATCGAAGCGAAGATGATGATGCTGGTGATGCCGCCGGCCGTGCCGAAGATGTGAAGAAGGTTGTTGAAGACCTGGGCCAGGAAGCCGCCCCCGATCTCGGCCGTCCGGGCGATGCCCCACTTGGTCACGAAGAAGTCGGTCGACAGGCTCTGGAAGGGGAAGATCGCGGCGTAGAAGGTGAAGCAGAGCGCGGTGATGTACCAGAACGTCGGCTTGAACTGCCGGATGTCCCGGAAGACGATCTTCTCGCCCGCGCTCTCGTCGCGGAGGCTGAGGGCCTTCTCGCCCCGCTTGTCCAGGACGATATAGAAGAGGTTCCCGACGAGGGACAGGGCGCAGGCGAAGACCGCGGCCAGCAGGGCGTAGCGGAAGCTCCCGAAGTAGCTGGCGAAGAGCTCCCCGGTGTTGAAGGCGAAGAGGGAGCCGAGGCGGCTGACCGTCAGCTGGATGCCGAAGGCCATGGCCAGCTCCTTGTTCTTGAACCACCGGGACAGCATGGCGCTTTGGGCGACGATGAGGGGCTCCGATCCGGCCCCGAAGACGAACCGGCCCAGGAAGATGAGCGGGATCGACTTGGCCTGCCAGACGATGATCGCGCCGGCCAGGACGAGGGCCGAGAAGATGATGCTGGCCTTGCGCGTCCCCAGCCGGTCGATGAGCATGCCGCCGAAGAGGACGACAAGGATGGCGGCGATGCTGTACATCGTGTTCATCGTGCCGACGGTCGCCCGGGCGGCCTTGAGCTCGTCGATGAGCGAGGGGGCGATGGCCCCGATGATGTCGTAGGCGAAGTAGCTGCCGAATGAGAGCGACGAAATGGCGAGGAGGTTCACGAACCGGTAGATGGGCCGGGTCGGGTGGAAGAATCCGGCGGACGGGACGGTCTCGGCGTTCGTCATGGGCGGGCCCTCCGGGTCGCGCGACGGTCGGTTTCCGTGAGGCCTTATCTTCCGGAATCCCCGGGAAATAATCAAGCGCTTTGTCCGTTCCGCCCGCGCTGATATATAATCCCTGGGGCTTGAAAGGGGCCCGCCCATGAGAGAGCCGAACCGCGATGTCCTGCTGGTCAATCCCGACAGCCTGGCGTCCGAGCTCGCGACGGTCCTCGCCGCCCTCGATAAGGACTCCGTCGTCCGCCGCATCTGGGGGCGCGACTGGACCGTCTGGAAGCCCCTGGACCAGGAGATCTCGAACCGGCTGAGCTGGCTCTCCTCCCCCGAAACGGCAGAGGAGCTTGTCCCGGCCCTGGAGTCGTTCGCCGCCTCGGTCCGGGACCAGGGGCTGACGCGCGCGGTCGTCCTGGGCATGGGCGGCTCGAGCCTCGCGCCCGAGGTCTTCGCCCGCCTCTTCGCCACGGCGCCCGGCGCGCTCGAGCTCGAAGTCCTCGATTCGACGGAGCCGGAGACCGTGGCGGCGGCCGGCGCACGCTACGACCCCGAGAAGACCCTCTTCCTCGTCTCGTCGAAGTCGGGCACCACGGCCGAGGTCCTGGCCCTGCTCGCGTTCTTCTATGACCGGGCCCGGGCGGCCCTCGGCGCCGGACACGCCGGCAGCCGGTTCGTCGCCGTCACCGACCCGGGCACCCCGCTCGAGCACCTGGCGTGCCAGCTCGGTTTCCGGCGCGTGTTCGACGGCCAGCCGGACATAGGCGGGAGATTCTCCGCCCTGTCCGTATTCGGCCTCGCCCCGGCCGGGCTGAAGGGCATCGATCTCGGACGGCTCCTCGCGCCGGCCCGGGCCATGGCCGAGGCCTGCCGCGTCGAGCGGGCCGCGGCGAACCCCGGAGCGCTGTTGGGGGCGATCCTGGGCGCAGCCGCGCAAAAGGGGATGGACAAGCTGACCCTCCTCATGCCGCCGCGGCTCAGGCCGCTCGGCAGCTGGCTCGAGCAGCTCGTCGCCGAGAGCACGGGCAAGGAAGGCCGGGGCATCGTGCCGGTCGTCGAGGACAGGCCGGGGCCGGCCGGCGCTTACGGCACGGACCGGCTCTTCGTCGGGATCGGGCCGCAGGAGGAGCTGGAGGGCAGGGCCCCCTGGCCAGGGCCCAAAGAGACCGGGTCGCCCCGAGTGAGCCTGGCGCTCGGCGATCCGTACGAGCTGGCCGGTCACTTCTTTCTTTGGGAGTTCGCCACGGCCGTCGCGGGCCATCTTCTCGGGATCAATCCCTTCGATCAGCCCGACGTCGAATCGACAAAGAAAAAGACCCGGGAGATCCTGGCCGGGACCTGCCCCTCCCCTGCCGTCGCGGTCAGTGGACCGGCGGCGGGAGGATATCGCGTCGCGGACGGCGGGCCGACGGTCCGCCCAGACGAGGCTTTGGCCCGGTTCCTCGAGGGCCGCCGCGACGGGGACTACGTCGCCATCCTCGCCTTCCTGCCCCGCAGGCCCGCCGTCGAGGAGCTGCTCTCGGCGCTTGCTGCCGGGCTGCGGCTCAAGACCGGCCTGCCCGTCACGGTCGGCGTCGGCCCGCGCTATCTCCATTCGACCGGTCAGCTCCACAAGGGCGACGGGAACCGGGGCCTGTTCCTCGCGCTCGTCGCGGCCGGCCTGCCCGAGATCGCGATCCCCGACGTGCCGGGCGTCCCCCGGCCGGCGCCGGATTTCGGATCGCTGTTCAGGGCCCAGGCCCGGGGCGACACGCTCGCTCTGGCGGAGAAGGGCCGGCGGGTGCTGACGATCGAGCTCGCCGCTCCTATCGAGCCGGGGCTCGTCGCGGTGTCCTCGTTCCTCGAATAAAAAAGGGACGACCCGAGGGGCCGTCCCTTTTGCTCTCAGCGAGAACGAACGATCAGTAGAGCCCGGCGGCGAGGATATCGGCGTGGAAGATCTCGCGGGTCCGGGTCCGGTCGCGCCGGTCGACCGTGTCCTTGACGTTGATGTAGAACCAGAACTCCTCGAAGAGCCGCAGCTTCTGCATATAGAAGTTCGCGAAGGTGGTCGTCGAATCGACGATGATCTTGGCCAGCTCCCTGCCCTTGGCGTCGGCGAGGACGATGTAATTGACGTCCCCCTTCCGGAGCTTGCCGTAGACCTTGGCCATCCCCTTGCCTTCCCATTCCTCGGGCTTGGCGGTGCCGGTGATCGTCAGCGCGGGGACTTCTTCCCGGAGCTTCATCTCGACGAAGTCCTCGGCCTGGAACTCCTGGCTGCGGGTGTAGACGACCTGCCCGGGACCGGTCTCGGCGGTGTCGACGAGGAAGACGGGGGGATGTTCGAGGAGCAGGTTGCCCTTGACCTTGATCGTCTTGCCGACGAGGGAGGCGGCGTCGAAGCCGGGGAGGACGAGGTCGAAGCCCTGGGCTGTCGACAGATACATGTACCGGCCGAGGGCGGCCCGGACCGTCCCTTCGAATTCGTTCACGACGGTCTTGGTCTCGGCGGCGGGGGTTTCGTCTTTCTTCTGGCAGGCCACGGTGCCGGCGAAGGCGAGCGCGATGGCCAAGCTCAGGATCAGGATGGCGGTTTTCTTGGTGGAACGCATCGGCAATACCTCCATATCTCGAACGGACTCCCGGGAAACTCCTTCCCGAACGAAGGACTAGTTTATACCACCGCCTCCCCGAAATGTAAAGAAAAAAAACGGGCCGGGGGAGGTATCCCGGCCCTATCGGAGAAGAGAGTCAGCCTGACTCACTCATAAAAACGCCCTGTTTCTTCTCCTTCTCTCTTCCCAAGGGCGTTTTTGCCCTCCGGGCGAACCGATCCGGCCCCATCTGCTTCGTTCTCGGGGTTCGCAGTACCAAAGAGTACAGCTTCTCCCCTCGGGCCTCGCATCCGGGACCGCCTCGATTCGTGAATAAGTCAGGTTAGAAGGGCCTTATGATCAGCCTTTTCTCCTGGCGCTGCCGGAGGATTTCGAGGAGGAACCCGAGGACTTGGAGGACGAGGAGCTCGAGCGGCCCGAAGAGCCGGACCGGCCCGAAGACGAACCGCCGGACCTCACGGAGCCCGATGACCGGGCCGAAGAGGAACCACCGGAGCGGGGCGCGCTCATGGAACGGCCCGAGGACGAGCTCGAGGACCGGGGCGCGGCGTACGACCGCCCGGAGGAGCCGCTCGAACGGGACGGGGCCGAGTAGGAGCTGCGCGGCCGCGAAGAAGTGGAGGAGCCGGAGGTGCCGGGGCGCGCATACGAGGGCGAAGACGACCGGGTGCGCGACGGCGCGGACACGCGGGGCTGGCTCGACGAGGAGGGGCGCGGGGAGCTCGAGCGGGAGAGCGAGGGAGAGCTCTGCCGGGAGGACGCGGACGGCCGGGTGACGGAGGACGGGGAGCTCACCCGCGCCGGCGGACGGGAGACCGAGGAGCGGGAGGCGTAGGTGCGACTTTGAGACCTCCCGGCCGAAGGATCGGAGGACCGGTCCGGGGCGGATCGGATCGTCCGTGTCGTCGACGACGCGGGCCGGCTCGTGTCCGCCGAGCCGGACCGGACCGTCGAGGGGGTGCTCTTGACCGCGTCGCTCCGGCGGGTCACGGCGCTGCCGGATCCGGACCCGGAGTTCCGGGTCCCCTGCGGTTCCCGCACGGTCGCGGGTCTCGAGGTCGTCGAGGACGTCCCCTGGGACCGGGTCACGCGGGCGGTGCTGTCACCGCTTCCGGCCTCGACCCTGCGGCCGGGCGAAGCGATGGAGCTTCGCCGGGTCTCGACGGCGCCGCTCTGGTCGCGGCCGCCGGAGGTCCGCTGGCTCGGGTAGGACCGGACGGTCCCTCTGTCCGAAGACCCGCTCCGGATCGAGGTCCGGGAGACGGGATTGCGGTCGCTTGGGGTCGGGGAGCCGACCCGTTCGTTGCCCCGGATGGCCGGGGATGCGCCGCCCGCCCTGGACCGGGGGGAGGCCAGAGAGCGCGAGGGCGCCAGGGTTCTGACCTCGTTCCGGCTGCCGCCGCGGTCCGCCAGGACCCTCCGGGCCGCGACGGCCTGCGGCCGGGCGTTGTCCACGGAGGGGCGGATCGAAGGCTGCTGGGACTTGAGCTCGACCCGGCCGATGCGGTCGAGGTCGGCGACGCCGAGGTGGCGGCGGCCAACCTCGGGCGATTGGAGATGATCGCGCCGGACGACGGTCATGGCCCGGTTGCGGGCGGAGAACCAGCGGTCGTCGTAGCGATCATAGAAGCGGTTGTTCCAAAGGTATGCGGGCCGGTTGTACCAGGTCAGAGGGCACCAGCCGATGTGGTCGTTATTCCACCACCAGTGCACCCAGGCCGGACCCCAATGATGCCGGGGGATCCAGTACCAGCCGAGGCCGAAACGCCAGTTCCAGCGACCGTAGTGGTAGACCGGCCAGCCCCAGGACTCGGAGGAGACCCAGTTCCAGCCGATGACGGGATACCAGACCCAGCGGCCGTAGGAATAGGGCCGCCAATCGTCATAATAGGACACGTTCGGGACCCAGACGTTGCCGTAGGGCTGTTCATAGACCCAGTGGCCGTTCTGGTCGAGCTCTTCCTCGTACTCCTCCATCTCGGAGGGGAGGTACTGCCGCTCGCTCCGGGCCGAGAGCTGGGCGTCCCGGCCGCCGTTCCATTCGTCGAACGCGTCGTCGCGGGCATAGCCGTACTGGGGATCGCCGAGGAGCCGGCCCTCGGAGGCCGTCACGGTCTCCTGGTGGCCGACGAGAACGGAGCCGTCCTCGGCCGCGGCTTCCAGGCTGCCCTCGCGGACGAAGGCCTGGGTCTCCCGGCCGAGCCGGACGTCGAAGCGATAGAGGCCCGTCTCGAGGACATAAAAGGACGCGTCCGGGGTGTGGATCTCGATGCCCTTGTCCAGGGCGAGGTGGTTGACCCGGAAATACGCGCTGCCTTCGGTGAGGTGGATCTTGATGCGCTCCTCCCCTTCCGTGGGCAGGAGGGCGAATTCGACCTTGGTATTGTCGTCGAGCCGGAGATAGTTGCGCCGGCCGAAATGGATCTCGGCCTGGCCCTTCTCGGTCCCGATCTTGTCTCCCTGAACGAGGGCGAGGTTGACCTCTCCCTGCTCGTAGCCCAGGTCCGATGTCCGCTGGACAAAGACCGCGCCGTTGACATAGCTCAGGCGGGCGTAGCTGTAGGGGTAGAACCCCTCGTCCTGGGCCATGAGGCCGAGGGGGATCGAAACGATGAATGCGACCGCCAGAAGCGCCGCTCTTTTCATCATCTTGTTCATCGTCTTTCTCCTTCCGACCCCCTTTAAAGCAACTATCATGCCAGGCCATCCCCCCTGGGGGGGAATGGGCCCGCCGTCCTGCTCAGAGGACACTTGACCGGGGATTGTCCCCTAGGAACAGAAAACGGGGACACGTACCGGAGGTACATGTCCCCGCGTTCCTCCCGCGCCCCCGCAAACTAAAGAGGGACAGTCCCCAGGGGGGGTCAGACTAGATAGGGAGCGTAAGCCTCTACCAGCGGTGGCGTCGAAGGATCTGCCGGTAGCGGAGGGCCCGCAGCCGGGCCATGGCCCTCGGGTTCGACCGGAGGCCCAGCCCGCGGCCGGCGCCCATCCGGTCCGGGCCCGGGTATCCCCGTCCGGCCAGCCGGTCTCGGCGAAGGGCCCGCGACCGGAGGGATTTGAGCTTCTCCATTTGCTCGGGGGTGAAGATCTTGGTCCTCTCGCTTCTCGCCCTCAAGGCCGACTTCGCCCTGTCCGCCCTGAGGCGGGCGCCTCTGTCGATGAGCGCTTCGAGCTTGGCCCTGTTGGCCTCGGGGTCCCGGCGCAAGGCGCGCACCTCGTCCCGGATCTTGGCCATCTCGTCACGGAAGGCCCGGCTCTCGTCCCGGCGGGCTTGCCGCAAGGCCTCGAGCGCCTTCTCCTGTTCGGCCGTCAGGCCGAGCCGTTCGGCCAGCGGGCGCGCCCGTTCGAGCCGCTCTTGACCGGGCTTGGCCGGCTGGGGGTCTTCCTGCGCGGAGGCGAGCGGCGCGAGGAGCGCCGCGGTCAGGAGCGCCGCCGCCAGGGTCCGCCGGATCGGGGTCGTTGTCGTTCTGTGCTTCACGATCGTCCTCCTGAAGTGGTCTCCAGAGGATTAGACGACGAGCCGGGGAAGTTCTTTGCGCCCCTGCGGGGACCGTCCCTACTCTCCCTTATGGCGGAGGCGGTCGAGGGCGACGGCGATGATGATGATCGCCCCGATGATGATCTCCTGGATGTAGTTCGGCCAGCCCATCATCGTGCAGCCGTTGCGGAGGAAGGACATGATCAGGACGCCGACCATGGTCCCGAGGATGCTGCCCTCGCCGCCGTTCAGGCTGCCGCCGCCGATGACGACGGCGGCGATGATGTCGAGCTCGAGCCCGACGGCGACGGTCGGGTCGCCGACCGTGAGGCGCGAGAACTCCATGACCCCGCTCAGGCCGCAGAAGAGCCCGGAGATCATGTAGACAAGGACCTTGACCCGGTCCGTCCGGATGCCGCAGAGCCGGGCCGTCGCTTCGTTCGAACCGACGGCGAAAATGTGCCGGCCGAAGACCGTATATTTCAGGAGAACGGCCAGGGCCACGGCGAACAGGATGACGATCCAGATCCCGGGCGCGACGAGGAGCCACGGCGGCTCGGGGCTCTTGGCCATGAGCTCGTTGACCCAGGTCATGGGCGCGTCGATCTTCTGGTTGCCGGCGATCCACTTGGCCGCGCCCCGGGCGATGCCCATCATGCCCATGGTCACGATGAACGGCACGAGCCGGAGACGCGTCACCAGGCCTCCGTTGGCGAGCCCGACGACGCCGCCCGTGAGGACCCCGAAGAGGAGGGCGAGGGGAGGCGCGGCCCCGGCGTTGATGGCGTAGGCCGTGATGACGCTCGCCAGGGCGATATTGGAGGCGGCGGACAGGTCGATGCCGCCGCTGATGATGATGAGCGTCATGCCGAGCGCGCCCAAGGCCACGATGACCGACTGGGTGGCCACGCTCTTGAAGTTGGCGGCCCGCAGGAACCGCCCCTGGACCTCGGGGATCAGGGCGAACAGGCCGATGACGAGAAGGAGGCCGATGAACGGGCCGAAGAAATTGAGGGCCCGGCCGATGCGGACACGACTTTGACGGCTCATTCCGCGTTCCTTTGTTCGGGCGATCTCTCCCGCGATGCCCGGCCCACCGTGGCCGCGGCCATCAGTCCGGAGGCGTCCCATTCGGACCTCGGCCGGGACTCGACGAGGGCCCCGCGGTGGAAGACGGCGATCCGGTCGCAGATCCCGAGAAGCTCGGGCAGATAGGAGCTGACGAAGAGGACGGCCTTGCCGTCACGGGCCAGCCCGCCGATCCACTCGTAGATCTGGCTCTTGCTGACGACGTCGATGCCGCGCGTCGGCTCGTCGAGGAGCAGGACCGAGGCCTTCTGATGGAGCAGCCTGGCCAGGGCGACCTTCTGCTGGTTGCCGCCCGAGAGGTCGCCGGCCTTCTGGCCGGGTCCTTTGGCCTTGATCTTGAGCCGGCCGATGAGGTCGCCGACGGCGCGGCGCTGGCCGGCCAGGCTGAGGAGGCCGCGGCGGCGATAGGGCGCCAGGTCGCTCAGGGTCATGTTGTCGGCAATGGACAGGGCCAGGGCCAGGCCCTCGCCCTGGCGGTCCTCGCTGAGCAGGCCCAGGCCGCGCCGGATCCGGGTCCACGGCCGGCGGCCGGCCAGGTCCGCCCCGGAGACGACGATCGTGCCGCCTTCGACCTCGTCGAGCCCGAAGAGGGCCCGCAGCATCTCCGTCCGGCCGGAGCCGACAAGCCCGGCGATGCCCAGGATCTCGCCCTTCGCCAGGGACAGGCTGACGGGCGCGGCCATGCGCCGCCCTTTCAGGCCGTTCATGGCCAGCACGGGCTCGCCGACCGCGTGCTCGACCCGCGGGAAGAGCTGGGTGAACTTCTGGCCGACCATGAGCTGGATGAGCTCGTCGAGGGAAGTTCCGGCCATGGCCCCGGACCCGACGCTGCGGCCGTCGCGCAGGACCGTGTAGGAGTCGGCGACGCGCTGGACCTCTTCGAGGAAGTGGCTGATGTAGACGACGCTCACATCCTGGCCCTTGAGGCCGCGGATGATCTCGAAGAGCCGCTGGCTGTCCTCCTGGCTGAGCGAGCTCGTCGGCTCGTCCATGACCAGGATGCGGGACTTGTTGAGCAGGGCCCGGGCGATCTCGACGAGCTGCTTGGCCCCGACGCTCAGCGGGCCGACCGGGACGTCGGGGGAGATCTCGGGATGGCGGACGAGCGCCAGGACGTCCCGGACCCTCTCCCGCATGGCCTTGCGGTCGAGCCAGCCGGCGGCGTGGACCTCGCGGCCGAGCATGATGTTCTCCTCGACGGTGAGGTGGGGGGCCAGGGTCAGCTCCTGGTAGATCATGGACACACCGCAGCGCAGGCCGTCCCCGGGCCCGGCCGGGGCGTAGGGCCGGCCTTCGATCTCCATGCGGCCGGCGTCCGGCGCGATGGCGCCGCTGAGGATCTTCATCATCGTGCTCTTGCCGGCGCCGTTCTCGCCGATCAGGGCGTGGACATCGCCCCGGAGGAGCTCGAAGCTGACGTCGTCGAGGGCCCGGGTGGCGCCGAAGCTCTTGCTCACCCCCGCCATGCGAAGGACGGGGGTCGCGGCGCCGGCGTCATTCATCA
>Ga0105099_10002870_pt1 | contig 10068 bp, 16 predicted proteins | sample PPLLak3cmMay2015_2_FD_79138 | JGI IMG/M metagenome (GOLD analysis project Ga0105099, IMG submission 79138) | Freshwater sediment microbial communities from Prairie Pothole Lake near Jamestown, North Dakota, USA - PPLs Lake P8 Core (1) Depth... | ecosystem: Environmental > Aquatic > Freshwater >...
ATTACTTTTGCACGAACTTTTACTATGGGCTTGGGATCGGGCAGTGGGATCGGCCTTATGTGAACACGCTGCTGGCGAATCTGGCCGACACGAAGATCTCTGATCTTCAGACGATCAACGGCCAGAATGGTCTGGTCTGTGCTTTCTGTGGAGCCACGAAGAAGGAGATCTCTTTTGTGATCGGGGCATCCAGCAAGCCTGACTGGTGCATGATCTATGGGACAGGGAAGATGGCCTGTCCTGATTGTTATGGGAAGGCTATGAAAGAGGGATCGGATGCGGTGGATGGTGCAATCGCATCCTATAATGCGGCAGTGGCCGCAAGGAGGCTGGCATGAAAGGTTTGACTGTTGACATCTTAAAGCCGCAGCATGGGGACAGCTCAAATGGTGGGCTGTCCAGCAAGTGCGGCAGGGCGGTGCTGGTGGGCAAAGGGATCCCAGAGATCTTTGAGGCCACTGATGACTGCCCAGCTGTGGAGATCGTGGAGAGGATTGTGTGCGGCAAGCCGTATTTGACAGCTTATCCAGTCAAGGCGGCTCCGCAGCATCAGACGCTCTACATGTTCGGAGGCTGTTTTATTTGGTCATGTGATGGCAGGTTCCGAGACATTGCAGAATACCCTGTTCCTTTACACGATCGCAGCGAGACATGGGAGCAATACGAGACTCTCTCAAAGTAAGGAGAACAAGGTGAAAATCCATATTGAAATAACAAAGGATCTGAGGGAAGGGATCGAGCAGCTCAAGGAGAAGGAAGGCAGATCCATGAACTGGCTGGTCAATCGGGCGATCGAGAACTTCCTGAAGATCAAGAAGGCTGGCAATGAGGAAAAGACACAATAAGACTTGGGGAGTATGTTGGAGTGCTTGGTTGCCAGCCTCCGCTCTGGCCTCTGCTCCCCTCCAACTTAGGAGGCTGGCATGAACAATGCTTTTGCGTGGATCGGGATCCTGATCTGGGCGATCGTGGCGTGTTCCGCTTTTATTGACACGCTCAAGCTCAGGGAAAGGGAAGAGCTGGATCTGAGGCTCCAGCATTACGGCAGATCGGATCTGCTGGATGACAGGGACTGGGCAGCAAAGGGATATTCAGAGACACAGGACAAAGAAGGGGAGGATGAGGACAATGACGAATGAAGAGAGATCAAAGGTGATCGGAGGATCCGAGATTGCAGCGGTGATGGGGCTTTCCAGATGGAAAACTCCGCTGGCTCTCTGGGCAGAAAAGACTGGGGAGATCCCTCAGGAGGACATCTCCGATCGTGAATATGTCCAGCTTGGCACAGAGCTGGAGGACTTTGTGGCCAAGAAGTTCGAGCGGATCACAGGCAAGAAGGTCAGGCGAGACACAAGGACATTCACTTATAGCTCCGAATATCCTTACATGGTGGCTCATATTGATCGCAGGATTCAGGGGACAGATGAGCTGCTGGAGTGCAAGACATGCTCCGCATGGAAGGAGAAGGAATGGGAAGGCGAAGAGATCCCTGTCGAATATATCCTTCAAGTCATGTGGTATCTGGGCATCTTGGGGATGAAGAAGGGATATATCGCTGTGCTGATAGGCGGCCAGAAGTTTGTCTGGAAGGAGCTGGAGTTCGACAAGGAGCTTTTTGATCGCATGGTGATCAATGCCAAGAACTTCATGCAGGCCGTTCAGGGCAAGCAGCCTCCGATCGCTATGGCTGGCGATAAGGAGACGCTGGGCAAGCTCTACAAAGGAACGGAGGGCGGCCAGCTGGAGCTGGAAGAGGCTGCCATGAAGAGCATTGATCAGGATCTGGAAGAGAGGGATGCTCTCAAGAGGACGATCGAATCAGCGGAGCAGCGGATCGAAGAGATCGAGAACAGGATCAAGCAGGAGATGGGCGAGAACGATCTGGCCATGACTGAAAAATACAAGATCACATGGAAGAGCCAGATCTCCAGACGGCTGGACACAGAGAAGGTCAAGGCCGCTGGGATATATGACGAGTATTGCAAGGAGACAGTGGCGAGGGTTTTCAGGGTGAACGCTAACAAGGGAGGGAAAAAATGACACAGGTGGAAAAAGCAAAGAAAGCACTGGCCAAGACACAGACAATGGATATTGCCACGCTGATCCAGAGGTCTGCCGCTGAGCTGGGGAAGGCACTGCCAGCTCACATGAGGCCAGAGAGGATCGTGAGGATTGCCCTCACTACTCTCAGGATGAATCCGAATCTCTACAAGTGCAATCCCCAGAGCTTTCTGGCGGCACTGTTCCAGTCCGCTCAGCTGGGGCTGGAGCCGAATGTCGAGGGGCAGGCTTACATCATCCCCTATGGAGAGAACGCTCAATTCCAGATCGGGTATAAGGGATATGTCGAGCTTTTCTTCAGGCATCAATCGGCCTTGTCTCTGGACATGCAGGAAGTCAGGGAGAATGACGATTTCGATTATCAGTATGGAACGGAGTCATTCATCAAGCACAGGCCTGCACTCAAGGATCGGGGCGAAGTCATTGCCTATTATGCGGTGGCCAAGCTCAAGGACGGAGCCAGCCTCTTCAAGGTGATGAGCAAGGATGACTGTCTGGATCATGGCAAAAAGCACTCCAAAAACTTCAGCAGTCCCAGCTCTACATGGAAGAAGGATCAGGATGCTATGTGCAAAAAGACAGTCCTGATCCAGCTGATGAAGTTGCTGCCGAAGTCCATTGAGATCCAGAAGGCTTTGGCAATGGATGAGACAGTCAAGACGAAGGTGGCCGCTGACATGTTCGAGGTCAAGGATGAGGTTGACTATGCAGCGGATCCGCACAGTATTGACAAGGAAAAGGCTGGAGACACAAAGGATGCGGACATCCCCGAATCAAAGGATGTCATCATCATGATCACAGAAGAGCAGCACAAGAAGATCGAGGCCATGATTGCGGAGGCGATCAAGAAGGGAGCCGACAAGGATCTCAGGACGAAGGCTCACAAGTGGATGGATGTGGATTCTTTCAAGGATCTGACGAAGGATCAGGCCTCCAAGCTGATCGAGCAGATTCAGATCACGCTTAATGAGGTAAACGAGGGAGGGAAGAACTAACATGCCGACACGCCAAAAGTCTTTTTCCAGATCATTGATCAGGAGCAATAAATTCTGGAGCCTGAGATCTGATGGTGAGAGGCTTTTCTATGTGCTGGTGATGTTGGATCTTGACAATATCGGCAGAGGTCTGGGGAGCGAACACTATCTCAAGGGCAAGCTCTACGAGAAGGATCCCCAGACTTCAGCCGAGTCCTGCAAGCGGTATCTTCAGGCCTGCCATGATGTGGGGATCCTGATCCAGTATGAAAAAGAAGGCATCAAATATGTTCAGGATCCTGTCCACATGGAACACAACAAGATCGTGGGAAACATGAAGGCCGAGTCAGATTACCCTGAGCCGCCAGAGCAGATCATGGCTGACTGGGAGCATAAGTTCGGGAAAGTATATACAAAGTCTGACAGCGTTCCCTCTGAAGATAAAGATAAAGAGGAAGATGAAGATAAAGAGAGAGAGAAAAAGTCTTTTCTCCACTTCCTCAAGTTATCCACAGCGGAACTGGACGATCTTGTGGATAAGTATGGGCAGAAGAATGTCAAGACATACATGGAAAAGCTGGACAATTATATCGGATCCAAAGGCCGCAAGTATAAAAGCCATTATTTCACGCTGAAAAGCTGGATGCAGAAGGATGGCATATACAAGCCGAAGGAAGAGAAGAAGAGCAGCTGGATGACTGATGCCGAGTATAGGGAATGGATCAAGCGGTATGAGCAGCATCTGAAAACAAAGGAGGCCGATCGTGGAGCTGGTGGCAATAGATGAAGGCCTGAGCCTCAATCCTCAATATGTTGTTCTGGTGGCAAAAGAGGGGAAGATGGGACATCCGCTGGATCAGGTTGCGGCAGGCAAGCCAACTGTTCTGATCCAGATGATCACAGGCATGATGATCCAGACGAAGGTTCCTTATGATGACATCATGGATAAACTGGGAGATTCTTTTCACATATAACAGGGAGGCTGGCATGAAGGCAAAGCAGATCAGGGGACTCAGAGAACAGGTCAGGGAGATCCTGAGGGATCAAAGAGATGCAAGGAACAGCGACAAGCTGCTGACAGTTATGCTGTGGAAGAGACATCACAGCGATCTTATCCAAGAGGGATCTTTCGTGTATCTTCAAGACATCCTTGCTCTGCCCAGCGAGGATGCGATCTCCAGATGCAGGCGGCAGATCCAGCATGACGATCAGCAATACCTTCCGACAAGCGAGGCTGTGGCGAAGGCCAGAGGCTGGAATATCGAGGAATGGAAGAAGGCTCTTGGATATGCTCCGATATTCAAGGAGGCGTTATTCTAATGAGGACATTCACAATCATCATCCCGATATATCGAGATCTCCAGTATGTCAAGGATAAGGTCAGCAACATCCTTGACTTTGATTATCCAGCGGACAAGGTGGAAGTGATCTTTGCTCATGGCGGTGCGAAGTCAAACAAGGATCAGGAGATCAGAGCTGAAGATCCGCTTTGCAGGATCCTTCACAGGCAGGGATATGGCAAGATCTACCAGCTTAACGAGGCGATCAAGGCGGCTCATGGCCAGATCATGCTGATCACTGACATTGATGCGAGGATGCCAGCCGACAGCCTCAGGGCGATCAATGCGGCCTTTGATGAGGATCCTTCTGTGGCCGTTGTCGGAGCATGGACTTATCCCATGAACTGCACTCTGGTGGATCGGATCTACTGGTATATAGCAAACTGGCTCAGGATCTTGGAGCAGTGGATCCTGACTTGCTCACATGTCTCAGGCTGCTGCATGGCTTTTCACAGGTTCATGATCGAGCGGTTCCCTGATGATGTGATCGCTGATGATGTATATATTCCCTTCCTTGCAAACTTCAACGATCTCAGGACTGTCTATCTCAAGGATGTCAAGGTGGCCGAGATCAGGCAGCCAAAGACGATCGGGGACTTCTTTATGCACAAGACAAGGAAGGGGAACGCTGTCTTGAGGGAGCTGCTCAGGTTCATGTATCTTTTGCAGCAGGCAAAGATCCGCTGGAAGTTGATCTATCTGGCGAGGATGATCCAGTTTACGATCCTGACTCCGACAGTGTTTTTGAGTTATCCGTTCTACCAACAGACTTCAAAGCTGAGGAAAGTAAAATGAATCTTTATGAAGTCATACAGTTCAAAGAGACTCTGCCAGAGCATGACAAAAAAAGAGCAGATATTTGCATCAACAGGTGCATCAATCCACAACATTCATGGAAGTGTTTTGGGATGTCTTGTCAAGAGGGCATGGATGAATTGAGAGAGATCTTCAAAAAACATGGAAAGGACTTGGACAAATGAGCGACAGATTTTGGATCAATGTGAGGTATGCTTTCAACTGGAAAAAGCCACTCTTGCTGATGCGGCTTGCAAAGAGCATCATCCTTGTGGCATATTTTAAGCGGCAGCTCCTGAGGTATGTTGACTTGTCTATCGGAGACAGGTGCAACTTGCATTGCTCTCACTGCTTTGCCAGAGATACTGATGAGATCAACAAAAAACCTGACAGGCGAAGGATCCATCCCAGATACTACTCCAAAGTGGTGCAGGATGCAATGGACTTGGGAGCTGTCAACTTTTCTTTTCAGGGTGGCGAGCCGCTGATATATGAAGATCTCAGGGACTACATCAAGGCGGCCAAGCCGCATCTCAATCTCATCTCAGTAACGACAAACGGACTTGCCCTCACATACCAGAAGGCCAGAGAGCTGAAGAGCTGGGGCGTGGATATTGTAACGATCAGCATTGATGACTTCAGGCCGCTGCATGGGAACATGGCCGCTCTGGATGCAATCCACAATGCAAAGGCCGCTGGCCTCAAGGTAACGATCGGCACAGTGGTCAGTCATACCACGATCAAAGGGGATCTCTTAAAATATCTGATTAAGGTGGCCAAGAGGGAGCGGATCATCCTCATGCTGATCATGGCCTGCCCTGAGGGAGCCTTGCAGGATCGGCCAGAAGAGATGCTGCATCCCGAAGATGTCAGGCTGATCAGGCAGATGGAAGATGACTGTCCATATATCAGGACGGACTTCCAAGCGAACTGGCAGACATGGGGATGCGGTGCGGCCAAAGAGATCATCTACATAAAAAGCAACGGAGAGACTTATTGCTGCCCTTTCATCCCGATCTCTTTCGGGAATGTGGGCAGGCACTCCTTGAAATATATCAGGAATCGGATGCTGGAGATCCCAGCACTCAGGGAATATGACAAGCAATGCTTAGCAGGGGAGGATCAAACATGCAAACTGTTCTAAAAGACAAGCCATGCGGATGCGGCAGCGGCAAGATCATCTTTCCAGATAACATGGAGCGGATCCTGATCACTGGCGGCAACGGCTATCTTGGAAAAAAGCTGTTCGATCGGCTGGACGGAGGGAGGATCGACAAAGGCCGCTTTGTCAGGCCGCTGTCCAGATCGTGGACTGGCAAGGACATCCTGAAATATGATGATGTTGACGAAGAGATGGCGAAGGTGGCTGGAGGATATGTCTATCATCTGGCCGCAAAAGTCTCATTCAATAAGAGAGACGAGAAGGAAGTGCTGGAGACGGCCATTCTGGGGACAAGGAATGTCCTCAGGGCGGCCTGCAAATACGGCATGAAGAAGATCGTGGTGGTGTCCAGTGCGATCACAGTGGGAGCCTGCAATAATCCTTACAGCTCAAAGGATGAATCTTCCACTGAGAGGGACATCAGCAATGCCTATGTGAACGGCAAGATCGCTCAGGAGCAGCTGGCGAGGGATGCTGGAGCGGTGATCGTGGCTCCGACTACATGCCGCTTGCCTCTGATGGCAGGGGCGGTCATCCCTTCAGGAGGGACGAATGTTGTGGATCCTGATGATGTTGTCGAGGGCATGATCTACGCCATGAAGGACGGAAGGAAGGGCGAGAAGTATATTCTGGGCGGCTATAACATCACTTATCGGGAGCTGTATGAGAAGGCTGGCCGCAAGTATATCGTGGCTCCCAGCTGGCTCAGGCGGCCTCTTATGTGGGCGGCACAGTTCGATCCGAGCTGGTATATGTCCCCTTACACTGTGGATCAGTCTTTCAGGTTCAAATATTACAACTGCCAGAAGGCAAGAAAGGAGCTGGGATGGGAGCCGATTGTAAGCCTAAGGTCAATGCTAAAGCTGCCGCTTTGAATAAAGTCTTTTACGACATGGCGGCTGAAGGGTATGAGAAGGCAGATGGACACAGGGATCATGTCCCGAAGTGGCTTGACGAGAACATCAAAGAGAGTAATGGCCATGAGTGCTTTCTGGATCTGGGAGCTGGATCTGGGTATATAGCAAAGCAGGCGGCCAAGTATTTCGGGGATGTTCATGCAATGGATATTTCAGCCGAGATGATGGCGAAGATCAAAGACGATCGGATCCAGACTGTCGAGCATGACATCACAAGAGAGTGGCCTTACTCCGACAGGATCTTTGACAAGATCGCAGCTGTCTCAGTCCTGCATCACATCCCAGACTGGCGGCCAGTGATCGAAGAGATGGATCGCTGTCTGAAGTTCAAGGGGATCTTTTACACAGATCTGGATCTGGATGCCTCTTTTGGCAGGCACTGGCAATGTATGCTGGCTTTATACAGGCAGATCAAGGCTCCAGCCAAGCGATATGCGAGGATTCATCCAGCTCTTGAGGATCTATATCCGACAGTGGAAGTCCATTCTCAGGGGATTGATGCCAGAGAGATCGCAAAGGATCTTGAGGCCAGAGGGTATCTTGTCCTGCTGGTGTATCACTGGGGCAATTATAAGCCCTGCCGCAGGGGACTGGCTCCTTATGTCAGCATCTGGGCAGAAAAATGAAAAGCGACTACGGCAAAAAAGCAAGGGAATCTGTGGGCATCTGTCTCAGATCCTGCTCCCGAAGGGGCAAGGGCTGTGCGGACTGCATAAGATTCTCCAACTTCAAGGAGAAGAAAAAATGAAAATTCTGTTGATAAGCCCTCCGACAGTAAGCGATCTCATGAAAAACGCCAGATGCGATTTTGTCTCATGGTCTGGCTGCCAGTGGTGGCCTATGATCTTAGGCCAGCTGGGATCCTATCTTCAGAGCAGGAGGCATGAGGTCAAACTGGTGGACGCTCAGGCCGCTGGGCTGTCTCATGAAGAGACGAGGGCGATCATCTCAGATTATGATCCTGACTTCTCAGTGGTGCTGGCCGCAAGAGAGAGCCTGAGTCAGGACATCACTTGGGCAATGTATCTCAGGGACAGGAAGGAAGAGGCGAGAGCCTGCCTGATCAGTCCCTTCTTTCTGGCTCCCAAAGCGAGAGAGATCTCAAAGAACATGGGCGTGGACTGGATCTCAGGCGAGCCTGAGAAGGGCGTGGAGGCATGGATCAGTGGAGCCGCTGGCTTTATCGAGGCCGAGCAACTGACTGAGGACGAATATCGCAAGTGGATCGGCTGGCCTTCCAAGTTCATGGCCGAGCAGTGCGGATATTCCGCATACATGGCTCCGAGTGAGCCGCATCCGTTCATTGATGTGCTGACTTCAAGGGGATGCAGCTGGGGCAGATGCACATTCTGCCTCTGGCCAAAGACATATAGGTGCAAGCACATCACAAGGGACATGAATGATGTCATGGATGAGATCAGCTGGATCGAGGGGCAGGGGATCTTCAAGGGGATCATGATCGAAGATGACACGCTGCCCGACTGGAGGGCAATGGATTTTGCTATGAGCAAGATCAAGCGAGGCCTCAAGATCTCTTGGAGCTGCCTTGTCAGGGGCGATCTAAAGCCTGAGACTCTCAAGCTCATGAAGGAATCTGGCTGCCTGAATCTGCATGTGGGCTTTGAATCGGCCTCCGATAAGACGCTCAAGCGGATCAAGAAAGGCCTCACAGTCAAGGAGATGGATGACTTTGCGAAGGCGGCAAAGGCCGCTGGCCTCCGCATACATGGGGACTTCCAGATAGGACTTGACGAAACAGAGCAGGAGATATATGATACTATCAACTGGGCTTGCAGGATGCGGCCTGAGACGGCACAGTTCCAGATCTATATCCCATACATGCCAGACACTCCGAGGCATGATCCTGAGCGGCTCAAGGAGCTGGCAAAGATGGCATACAAGAAGTTTTACGGCAATCCCCTGAGCTGGCCAGCGGTGGTCAGGCAGCTGGGCAAGCCGAGGGTGATCGGCAGATCAATCAAAAAAGTAATAGGAGGATGAGATGAGCAAAGGTTTTCCCAAAGGGCATAAGTTAAATGTCGGGAAAAACAATCCCATGTATGGGGTAAGAACATTCGGGAAAGATAATCCCAACTGGAAAGGAGGAAAAATTATTCTGGAGGGTTATATTTATATTTATAAGCCAGATCATCCTTTTGCCAACAATAGGGGCTATGTTCCTGAGCATAGGCTTGTCATGGAAAAGCATCTTGGGAGAGTTTTAAGTCCAGCCGAAAAAGTGCATCACAAAAATCATGAGAGAGCAGATAACAGATTAGAAAATCTCATGCTTTGTCCGAATGACTCCTATCACAAAAAGCATTTCCATAAAGCAAAAAGAGACACACAAGGTAAGTTTAAGAAGGTGGCTGGTTTATGATCTGGTTATATGGCATACTCTTCATGGCAGCCGCTGTGCTTGGGTATATCGCAAGATTCTAAGGGGAGGAATATGCAGCAATATCTTTGGCTTGTCGGCATCTGTTTTTTTATGTATCTCAGGATCCTGCCTTACGATTACATCATTGACGATCAGCTGGTTCCGAAGGGTAAAGGCAAAAATTTCATTCATACCTTCTGGCTCCAGCTCACTTGCCGCAAATACTCCAACAGATATGTCGAGCATCTCCAGCGGATCGCAGTCCATGCGATCGTATGCTGCCTGATATACAAGGCTTTTGGGCAGACTGAGATCGCTTTCATTGCGGCCATGCTGTTCGCAGTCAATCCTGTCAACAACAATGGCGTGGCGTGGCTCAATGGGATCGGGTATTCAGTCTCAGCAGCCTGTGTTCTGGCCATGTTCATGGCTCCAGTGG
>Ga0105099_10002871_pt1 | contig 10067 bp, 15 predicted proteins | sample PPLLak3cmMay2015_2_FD_79138 | JGI IMG/M metagenome (GOLD analysis project Ga0105099, IMG submission 79138) | Freshwater sediment microbial communities from Prairie Pothole Lake near Jamestown, North Dakota, USA - PPLs Lake P8 Core (1) Depth... | ecosystem: Environmental > Aquatic > Freshwater >...
GAGAGTGCACTTTTAAAGCGTAAAGACGAGACACAAAAGGAACTAATCTCCTTAAAAGATACCTTACAGCTTATAAGAGGACAGCAGGAAACTGTTTATGAAATTAGTCAATTGAAGAAAACTATAGAGAAGTTTGAAAGTTTGGACATATGCCCTACTTGTAAACAGAAAGTGACTAGCAATCAAAAGGAGACACTAGTAGGAGAACAGAAGAAGGCGGTGACTTCCCTTGAGAAGATTATTAATTTAGAAATTTTAAAGAAAAAAGATATATACGAAACTAGCTATAATACATTAACTGCTGAATTATCTAGCATCAATACAGTATTGACTGTTAATAAACAGAAGAAAGAGAAATTAGAAGCTTTATTAGCTAATAAAAAGAATATGGAACAGAGGTTAATAGTTGTTAAGAATGAGTTAACTATCTATAAAAATCTTACAGAAGCTTTTGGGAAAAATGGTATTCCCTCCTACATTATTGACAATATCACCCCTGAAATAGAAAGTATTGCTAATGAACTTTTGACCCTATTAAATGTAAACCTTTCCATAGAGATTGGAATTAAAAAGGAACTAAAATCGGGAGGAACCTCCGACACGTTTGACATTTTTATCAGAAATGGTAGATGGATACGTAAGTATTCAAATTATTCAGGAGGAGAAAGGTTTTTAATAGATTTAGTTTTAAGAGTAGCATTGAGTGTAATTTTATTACGCAGAAAAGGATGTAGTAATAGTACCTTGATTTTAGATGAGGGAATGGGTGCCCTTGATGGAATTAATGCTCCAAAAGTTTTAGAATTAGTAAAATTAATCCAACAAAAATATGGATTTGAAAAAGTATTAATAATCACTCATGTGGATGCATTAAAGGATATGCTAGATAATAGGATTGAAGTAGTGAAAAACGATTCATACAGTGAAATTAAGATATAATAAAACAAGAGGATATTACTATGACAAAAAATTTTTTAAATAGAGACGGATTACCTAAAATTTTATTTTTTGATATTGAAAATGCGCCCAATACTGCATACATTTGGGGGTTATGGCAAGAGACTACTAGTGAGAAAATGGTAGATAGTCCTTGGTATATGTTATGTTGGGCTGCAAAATGGCTAGGAGAACCTAAGATTTACTCAAGTTCACTAATTGATTTTCCAGGATATTACTCAAAGTATCCAGAAGATGATGCAAAAATTTTAAAGACTTTATGGAAATTATTAGATGCAGCTGATATTGTGGTAGCTCATAACGGAAAGAAATTTGACGTAAGAAAAGCAAATGCACGCTTTATTATGAATGGAATGACTCCTCCATCACCTTATAAGGTTGTAGATACTCTTGAAGCTGCTAGAAAGTACTTCTATTTTACGTCAAACAAGCTAGACGATTTGGGAAAATATTTAAAAGTAGGGTGTAAGTTAGAGACGGGTGGATTTGAATTATGGAGACAATGTATGAGAGGAAATAAACGTGCTTGGCAAAAGATGGTCAGATACTGTAAAAATGACATTTTATTATTAGAAAAGGTTTATTTGAAATTACGTCCGTATATGACCTCTCATCCAAATTTAGTTGTATATGAAGATAGTGAAGAAGAGAAATGTCCTAAGTGTGGCTCTACCGAGTTAAAAAAGAGGGGTTTAGCTTATACTAATGTGGGAAAGTATCAGAAATATCGCTGCGTCTCATGTGGTGGTTGGTGTAGAGGAAAGAATAATTTACGTGAAACTAAAGTTCAAAATTCCAACTAGGAAATTTTTATGATAGAAAAGTTTTTGGAAGCCACTAATCTCAAGACGACTAGTAAATTGGCAGACATTAAGAAACTAATTGCAGATGCAAGGGAAAAGCAGTATCTAGGGGTATGTACCTATTTACATTGGGCGTGCAGCGTAAATTCTCGAGTAGGAGGTTCTAGTATAATTCAAGTTTATGTAGTGGGGTTTCCAACCGGACATCCTATTGCTATAAAAAAAGATTTAGAAATACTTCCTAATACAGAGAATACTGAATTTGATGTTGTTATTCCTTTACAGTATGTAATTTTAAATAAATACAAAGAAATGGAAACTTTACTGAATGAAGTTAGAGAAACTGTTGGTAAAGAAAGAATTTTAAAGACTATCATCGAAACTGCTATGCTTACTGAAGATAAGTTCCAGAAGGTCATTGAAGTATGTGAAAATAGTGGAGCCGATATCATCAAGACTAATACTGGTAACTATCCTCGTATTAGAACTTTAGAGAATGATATTGAACTTATTAAAAAGTATACTCAGTTACCTATTAAAGCTTCTGGAGGAATATCTTCATACATTCAGGCAAAAGGCCTAATTGATATAGGGGTTACCCGAATAGGTACTTCTAACCCTAACAAGATTTTATTAGAAGAGATAGAGGAAATTACTAATGGATAAAACTAAACCAGTTACATTATTAAATAATTTATACAAGACGTACTTGATTGGTAGTATGGAAGACCCTGCTAAAAATGATGGAGGAATAGGTTGGCGTGCTTTAAATACCCCTCAATTGAATGCAAGGGGTATTTACTGTTTTGACCCTACTCGAGAAGAAATTAAAAAAGTAGGAATGCCCACTAATGAATTGATGGAAAAATTAAAGGGATGGCAGTTATCCGGGAATTGGGAATTATTTGTATCTACTATGAGAAAAATTTGGAGAGGAACGTCTATTGTACTTCCAACAGATGGTACGAATGAAGTTCAAATGGTACACGTAATGGGAGATGTGGATTACGTAGAACACAGTGATTTTTTAATTTGGCACCATGAAGAAGGAGACAAACCTGGTGGAACTATTGCAGAGTTAGTAATTGCGTGGTATAGGGGTATTCCTGTCTATTTGGTAACAAACTGTCCTAAGTCAAAGATGAATAAAAGTTTACTATATTTCTTACTTGATAGTGGGCATGGACAGGGTAGAATTTTTAGAGATTTTGAGGCATTATTTGGATTTTTAGATGGAAAGTACAATCTAGTTCCCTTACCTATTGCAATTTAAAGGAGAAAGTATGATTACCATCAAAACAGTTTTATTAGCTTCTGTTAAACAAGAGGGAATGGTTGTTACTGAAGATGCATGTAAAGCATTTATTCAACGATTTGAGAAAAGAAAAGAACCCCTAATAGTGTATGGAGGTAATTCTACTATTCCCGTAGGAATTGTCATTAAAGTAGAGTATGACCCCACTAAAAGGACAGTTATTGGCTATATCAATCTGAATTTACAGTTTGCGGCTAACGTCAATATCCTGAAGGCATTGGATATTCCAAATGAAAAAAGAATAGTAGATTGTGATATAAACAAAATTAATTTGAATATAGGAGAAGTAAATGCACCTAACAGAGGAACAGAAAAAACAGTTAGTGAATGAGTTTTCCGAACTAGTGAAAAATTTTAAGGGTCATCCAGATTTTTTAAAAATTTTTCTAGAGATGGCTTCTTTACATAGTTCAAAATCCAATGATTACGCTTCAGATGAGAGCCCTTTTGCCAATATAGAGTTATGTGAACGCGGGGGATTTCCTGCATATAAAGGAGTTATTGTTAGATTAGGAGACAAGTATTCTCGACTTCTAAATGCACTACAGGGTAAATTGTTTAAACACGAGGGAATAAGAGATGCTTTTCTGGATAACAGTTGTTATTCAATTATTGGATTAATTGAATACGACAGATATGTCTCATCTTTAGTAGAAGGACATGAGGAGAGTAGATGAATCTTGTTCAGATATTAGATATTATATGTGCAATTGCTACTCCCTTAAGTTTAGCATTAGTAGTTAGATATAGATATGCTTGGTTATTGTATACATGTAGTTCGATTGGTTTTACGTATGTAGTATATTGTAGAAATTTACCCGGACAAACTGTGATGGGATGTATTTTGACGTGTGTAGGAATTTACAACTATTGGTTGAGTGAAGAGAGGTTTTAGAATGAGAACTAGTCAGACATCTGTAGAAGTAACATATCCAGGATTAAGTTGGATTAAATCGGCAGAAGCTCGAAAGGTCAGAAAGATATTTTTATTTAACGAAATTGATGAAAACTCTTCTCGAGAAGTGATAGAATCTCTTTTAGAATTAGATACTGACAAAAAGAAAAGACCTATCAATTTATTTTTATCAAGTCCGGGAGGGTTATGTAGTTATGGTTTTGCTATAGTGGATACAATTGAGAAGTTAAGTTGCCCTATTAAGGCAATTGCTTTGGGAGAAGTATGTTCTATGGCACCCTTAATTTTTATCGCATGTGATGAAAGAATTATTTCAAAACATACTACTTTAATGCTTCATCCTATATCTATGGGAGTAGAAGACTATTTATCCTTTGCTCAAAGTAGAGTAAAAAATGCAGAGTTGATAGAAGAAATGTATGACAAATATTTTTTGGAGCGTACGAATATTCCCAGACGCGTTTATAGAAAGATGAAAAATAAAGAAGCATGGTTGACCGCTAGTGAGTGTATTAAATATGGTATTGCTCACAAAATACTCTAGGAGATAGAATGCGAATTGCTGTTATAGGGGATATTATGGTAGATAAGTATACAAATACTTCTCCTACTAAAATTTCAGATGAAGCCCCCGTAATGGTGGTATTAAAAAAAGAAGTAGAATATCGTTTAGGAGGCGCTGCTAATGTGGCTCTGAACTTAGTTAAATTAGGAGAAGAGGTAGAATTAGTAGGCTACGTAGGGAGAGACCTAGAAGGGTATATATTAAAAGAACTAATAGAAAAAGAAGGAATAACCTCAAATATTGTTGATGGAGAAAATCCCACTACAGTTAAACACCGAATTTTGTGTAACGGATATCAATTACTTAGAATAGACGAGGAAGTCATTTATTCCCATCCAATTAATTTGAAAGACAAATATGATATAGTAGTAGTAAGTGATTATGCAAAAGGAACAGTTAATTCTTTTACTATGGCAAGAGTCCTCAAATTAGGTAAATTTATCATTGTAAATGGAAAACCCTCTCAAATAGAATTGTATGAGGGTGTCAATATTTTGACGTTCAATTTAAAAGAATTTCAAGAGTGTAAAAAAGAAACAGGCTGTACTAGTGGAGAACATATTTGTGGGAGATATGCGATTAAGTATTTAATTGTAACTGAAGGAGCAAAAGGATTAACTCTATATACTGAGAAGAATAAAGTAGCTGTTCCTGGTATATCTGTAAAAGTAACTGATGTGACTGGAGCGGGAGATACTGTCATTGCAGTTTTAACTTTTGCAATGAAAAAGTACAAAAACATCAAGAGGGCTGCTCTTCTTGCAAATAAGGCAGGGGCTATTGTAGTACAAAAGAACGGAACCTCTTTTGTCACCCTGGAAGAACTATTAGAACCTATTTGATATTAATAAGTTATAATATGTATGAAGTTACTTTAGTATAAAGGGAGAATTTAGTGAATATTTCTGAACTTTTACATCACCTTAAACCTCAAATAAGTTTTTTATCGAAATCGGGAATAAGAGGAATGGAATCTGCTGACATTGCGCAGGAATTATATATGATGATTTTAAATGATGTAGAAAAAAATCCAATTTTTCTAGCTGACACCTATGCGGAAGGATGGTGGTTTAAGCGATTAAAGTGGTATTTATTAAATCTCAAAGAGAAAGAGCATAGAGAACCTGTTAATAAGTCTATTCGATTTGAGTCTTTTTATAGGAATTAAGTATGGAAAGTAATCATCCTTCTGTAGGAGAAATCATTGATAGTTTATTAGATGAAACGTCAACTAAGGACGTAGAGTTTAGATTTTTCTTAGAAGCTCTATCATCAAAAATTACGCGTAGACAGGCTATTATTTTACGTTTAATTATGCTAGGAGTGACTTCTCAAGTAGATATTGCTAAATTATTAGGATTTAGTTTTGTGACTATTTCTTGGGATATAAAAAGAATACGTAAGATAATCACTAAATTATTAGCGGAAGGTGGCGTATATATAAAGTATCCTGAACATATTAAGAAGGTAGTAGGAGAAGAACAAAATGACGAAATCGAAGACTAAACCTATGACCAATATCAGAGAATTAAAGTGGGCTACTAGGAGAAAAGAAGTTCGTAGACTTCTTAGACAAGGCTATTCTATTGCTGAAATTGCAGAAAGATTAGGTACTGATTGGGATACTATTCATTGTGATGTAATTTATATTAAAAAAGAAAATGCACAGTTTGTAGCTGCCAATAAGACTTTAGTAAAGAAAGATGTAGAGAATCTTTTGACTGCTCTAGACCAAATTAATTTATTGGATGAAGAAGCGTGGAAAATTTATTATGGAGAAAATGCTCCCTTAGTGGATATAAAAATAGGTACAGATGAGAATGGAAAAGCCATAATGGCGAAGAAGAAAATGGATGTAAATCCTAGAACGCAATTAGATGCATTAGAAAAAATACGTCAGAATAATTTAGATAGAGCAAAACTGCTTAAACTACTGAATCCTTCTCAAATTACGGTAGAAAAGATGGTTTATATTGAGAAAATGATGCCCGTAGTAATAAATAAATTGATAAATATTACTTTAGAATACGTTCCTGATAATAAGAAAGTTACATTTTTAGAACGTATTAAGACTTTAGATTTAGATAAAGAAATTATGCAATAGGAGATAAGATGAAGAGATTATTTTCAGTATTAATTTTTTGCTTTCTTTTAACTGGATGTACCGGAGTACTTCCCCGTATTACTACTTCTACACCTAATACAGTTCCACAGAGTATTATAAAAGAAAAACTTAAAGGAACATGTAAGGGTGAAGCTAAGTTTAATGAATTGGGTGAGTTAACCTACTGTAGTAAAGGTTATTATGCTTACGTAGAGACGTATAACAAACAAGAAAGAAAGATGACATTTTCAGAAAGAATTAAGAGTTTTATTAATGGATTAATAGGTTGGAGTTTTTGGATTTTCATAGCCATAGTAATTTTCACTCCAGGATTATTAGGTGTACTTTTAGGAAAGTTTATTGAGGGAGCGTTTGGAATTGCGACTTCAGTTAATAAACGGCTAGTAAAGGCTATTCAAAAAACTAAAGATGGTACGAAGGATTTGGTTTCCTCCCTAGAAGCAGAGTTAGATGCTGCTCACAAGAAGTATATTACTGCAGTCAAAGAACAAGAGGGATTAAAGTAATAGGACATTCAAGGAATGAAAAAGAAAGCAACTAAGGCAAAGTTACTTGCCTTACATATAAGAGAGTTAGAAGCAGGAGAAAGACTCTTAACCAATCTATACAAGATTTATAAGTCGGGTCTGGAAAAGGGATATGACGTTGTAGGTGTCTCCTATTTAATTGACCTTCTTATTCTTAGATTACTTCCTTTATATGGTGCTAAAGGAGAAATAGTGAAAGAGTTGAAACAGAATTGTGAGAATGAAATGATTGCCTTCAATGCATCACCCCCTGTACGAAATACTGTAGATGAATTGAAAAAAGCAGGAATTGATTTTTCAGTTTTGTATGATACTAGAAGGAAGGAAGTTGTTCCAAGTATAGATGTAACTCAATTACGCTTGAGTGATACTGATTTAATGAAATGGGTAGAGTTAAATTTGGATAAGGTGAGAGAGACAATAGAGGTTTTAAAAGATAGGGAACCAAATTCATGCCCTACATTAGAGAAATAGACAACTTGATGAAAGTTGTACATGAGAAGCATCCCTATATAGTATTGATTTGTGTAAAGAAATCATTTTTGGATGCCCTAGAAGGAAGATTGCTTTGGACGGAGTGGAGTGATGGGAAGAGAATAATAGAGGGATGGACTTTAATGGGATTACCTGTAGAGATAGATGAGAAACAGAAGAAAGATTGGGAGGTGATTACTATTGGCTAAGTTACCTATCAAATTTTGTCCAGTATGTGAAGATGTACGAGAGTTTAGGAGGAAAGTCAGACAATGTTATTTGTATAAAAATAAAGTTGTTGTCATAGGCTACTGTACTGTTTGTGATGAAATGTTGATGTTTGATTTGGAAGATACGAAGAAGATTAGGAAGGCAAGAAAGAGAGAAAGTTGAGAGATAGATTACCCCTTAAATCTCATATATAAGGCATAGATTAGTCATATATTTGCATAGATTAAGGAATAATCAGTATTTATGTTGAAAACAGATGAAAATAGTTGAAAATATTGAAAAAGCGCAGGAGGGAGGAATAGTTGGAGCTTTTCGCACAACCAGACTTTAAAAAATTACTGAGTGATACTCTGAAGAAAGTAGCAGAGGATGCACAAGCTTCAGTATTAGGTGAAGGGATGTGGGAAGAGGAACCAGTTAGTCCAGAAGTATTTTTTAGGGAGTGGTGTAAGCCAGAACCTTATCCTATACAGAGAGAAGTAGTTGACAAGATGCTAGTACGATTTGGAAAGGATGGCAAGTGGAAGTGGGATACTAAGTATAGAGAAGGATACCTACTTTGGGGAATGGGTTCAGGAAAAGATTTTACTGCTGCAAGGATTATGGTGTATACCGTATATTGGTTATTGTGTCAAAGGTGTCCTCAGAAATACTTCAAAATGGAGGACCCAAAGGATGCTATTGATTTAGTGAATATTTCATTTAATGAAGACCAAGCACAGTTTGTTTATTTCAAGATGTTGAAGAAAACTTTAGCAAGCACAGTTAATCCTAAGACAGGGAAGAACTGGTTTGAAGAAAAAGGAATGAAAATTAAGGAGACAAGTAAGTTACAGATGATAGAATTTCCAAAGTATGTGACTGCTTATTCATTAAATAGTAAAGAATATCAGATGGAAGGTAAAAACGTACTGATGGCAGTATTTGACGAAATGGGTGCATTCAAAGTAGCAAGGGCAGATGAAATATTTAAGAATCTTAAAGGGAATATGCGGTCAAGGTTTCCTGAACATCATAAATTGTTGTGTATTTCATACAAAAGAGATGACTATGATTACATGATGGTCAAGTGGGAACAGAACAAATGTAGAAGTGATGTATTTAGGAGTGGGCCTTATGCCACTTGGGATGTTAATAAGAGAGTTACTCGAGAACAGTTTCAAGAAGCGTATGACACTAACCCAGAAGATGCAGAGAAGAGGTATGAATGTAAAGGAAGCACTATTAAGTCGGGATATTTCAAATACAAAGAAAAAATTACAGAACATATTAATCATGAACGTATTTCACCTATTATGGGTGAAGGAGGTACGCAACAATTTTGTCAGCGAGAACCTGCTACAGTTAAATTCTACGATTGGTTTGTAGGTGACCCTAGTAAAGAATATCACATACATATAGATTTAGCAAAAGGATTAGATACCGAAAAGGATTTTGCTGATTGTGGTGGGTTCGCTATGGGACACCTTGAGAGTACTGAGAACAGTAGTCAGCCAAATGTAGTAGTAGATGTAATGATGCAGATAAAGGCTAAGGAGAAAGGCAAAGAGATTCAGTTTGAAGACATACGTAAACTTATTTATCGATTAAAGGACGAACTAAAGTTCAATATCACTAAAGTGACCTTAGACGGTTATCAGAGTACAGATTTTATGCAACAGTTGGCTAATAGAGGAATAAGAACAGAATTACTGTCAGTAGATTTGACATCCTCCCCATATGACACTTTAAAGGGACTAATGTATACAGGAAGGTTAGACTACTATGCGTATAACGTATTTATTAGGGAGTTAGAGGAACTAAAACAAGTGAAGGGAAAGATAGACCATCCTGAAATATCGCGCAGACGCGCTTGGGAAGAGCAAGGAGACGAGAGAGGAAGTAAGGACGTAAGTGATGCTGTTGCAGGTATATGTGCTAGTTTAATAGCTAAACCTAAAGGACCCGCAGTAGGATTTATTCCTCTTACAGGAGGAGATGAGTTTATGCCTGAGAATTTTAATCCCGCCGATTACAAAGAAAAGACGAAGTATGATGAAAATCAAAGAGAGTATGGAAGTAATTATGAGATAGATGACGACGAAGATGATTGAGATATCATTTAAGGAAGAGAGGATTCAAGATATAATTAAGAATACAAGTGCTAGAGTGCAA
>Ga0105099_10002872_pt1 | contig 10066 bp, 6 predicted proteins | sample PPLLak3cmMay2015_2_FD_79138 | JGI IMG/M metagenome (GOLD analysis project Ga0105099, IMG submission 79138) | Freshwater sediment microbial communities from Prairie Pothole Lake near Jamestown, North Dakota, USA - PPLs Lake P8 Core (1) Depth... | ecosystem: Environmental > Aquatic > Freshwater >...
ATGACCGGCTCGTTATCGGCCAGCAGGACCAGGGTTTTAATCATCGAAGCAGCATGGACTCCGAGAAATTCAGACACCTCTTCAATAGTTCGTTTATCCGGGGTGGCAACCCGCTCAAGGGTGCGTGCGTCGGCGTGCTCCTCAGCCTCGAACGGCCGCGCTTCGGCCTTTTCCACGTTGGCGGCATACTCGCAGGATGAGCAGGAGACAATGGCGTCTTCGCCCGAATCTGCCAGCACCATGAACTCGTGGGAAGATGAGCCGCCGATGGAGCCGGTGTCGGCCTCCACGGCCCGGAACTTCAGGCCGCAGCGTTCGAAGATCCGGCGATAGGCCTGGTACATTTTGTCGTAGGACTGATCCGCGGCTTTTTCGTCCACATCAAAGGAATAGGCATCCTTCATGATAAATTCGCGACCGCGCATCAAGCCGAAGCGGGGGCGGATCTCGTCACGGAATTTGGACTGGATCTGGTAGAAATTGATCGGCATCTGTCGGTAACTCTTGATTTCCCGTCGCACCAGGTCCGTAACAACCTCCTCATGGGTAGGTCCGAGGCAGAACTGGGCGTCTTTGCGATCTTTGAAGCGGAGCAGTTCCTTGCCGTACAGCTCCCAACGCTCCGATTCCTGCCAGAGCTCCGCCGGTATTACCGTGGGCATCAGGATCTCGATTGCTCCGGCCCGGTTCATTTCTTCACGGACGATGTTCTCGACCTTGCGGATCGAACGGAGCCCCAGGGGCAGGTAATTGTAAATGCCGGCAGCAAGTTTGCGGACCATACCGGCCCGAAGCATCAGCTGGTGAGAAATCACTTCCGCATCGGCGGGGGTCTCTTTCACGGTGGGGATGAAATAGTTGGAATAGCGCATAATGCCTGCCTTTTTATAATATGAATGTAGGGGCGAACCTTGTGTTCGCCCTGAACCTTATTTCTTGCCAAATCAGGGGCGAACACACTCCTGTGCGCTGTAGCGCTTCGGCGCGCAAGTGCAAGGTTCGCTCCTACGGGAATCCGTGCGGAATGGCCCCGCCTCTACGATTCGTTTGCCATTTTTTCCACTTCTGCCACCAGCGCGTCGGCCAGTTCGCTCTCGGGAACCTTGCGGATTATTTCGCCGTGTCGGAACAGGAGGCCTTCCCCCTTGCCGCCGGCGACACCGACATCGGCCTCGCGTGCCTCGCCGGGGCCGTTTACCACACAACCCATGATTGCGACGGTAAGAGGTTTGGTGATTCCCTGCAGGCGCCGTTCAACCTCTTCGGCAACCGGAACCAGCTCGATCTGGCAGCGGCCGCAGGTGGGGCAGGAAACAAGGTTTATCCCTCGTTGGCGGAGGCCGAGAGCCTTGAGAATGCCGTAACCAACCCTGATTTCGTCCACCGGGTCACCGGTGAGGGAGACACGCAGGGTGTCGCCGATGCCTTCGGAAAGAAGAATGCCGAGACCGACCGAAGACTTTATCGTGCCGGAGAAAGTAGTGCCCGCTTCGGTGATGCCGATGTGCAGGGGGTAGTCGACCCGTTGGGAAAGGAGCCGGTACGCCTCGATGGTCTTCATGACATCCGATGCCTTGATGGATATCTTGATCTGATCGTATCCCAACTCCTCAAGGATCTGCACATGTCCCAGAGCGGATTCCACCATGGCTTCAGCGGTTGCATGGCCATACTTGCTCAGTAATTCTTTCTCCAGGGATCCGGCATTGACGCCGATGCGAATCGGTACCGAGCGTTCACGTGCGGCCTGAACGACCTCTTGTACTTTCCACTTTTCGCCGATGTTGCCGGGATTGATGCGCAAGCCGTCGACCCCTTTTTTCAGGGCGGTCAAGGCCAGTTTGTAGTCGAAATGAATGTCGGCAATCAGGGGAATGGTGATTCCCGCTTTGATTGTTCCGAGGGCCTCCGCGGCATCGGTGTCAAGTACCGCACAGCGAACAAGCTCACAGCCCGCTTCGGTCAGTGCCGCAATCTGGGTAATGGTGGCGGTAACATTTCGAGTGTCGGTGCTGCACATGGACTGGACCGAGCAGGGTGCTCCGCCACCAATAAGAATCGTACCGATGCGAATTTGTCGAGTCAATTTTTTCATAACGGGATATAGTAGCGAAAAGGTGCCGGGAAAGTCAAGGATGACGGCTCGAGCGGGAGATTTCCCTACCCCTGGGCATTTCGAGACTTGATAAAACTTACCTGCGGGCTCTGTTGCGTCTGTTGGGGTTGCGTCATTATGGCGATGTGGTATATAGTTACGTAAAGCAAATCTCATGGGGGAGCAGGTTGGTTATCCTCTAAAATATGCAAAGGAGAAATTGACATGAAAAGAATGATCATCTGTGTTTCACTATTGGCCCTGACGGTTTCTGGATGTGCCACAAAATCTCAGACCGGAGGTCTGGTGGGTACCGGTGTTGGAGCGGCAGTTGGCGCAGGTCTTGGACAGGCAATCGGCCGCAGTACCTCTTCAACCTTGATTGGGGCGGCAGCGGGAGCAGTTGTCGGTGGTTTGGCGGGAACCGCCATCGGCCGTTACATGGATAAGCAGGAAGCCGACATGCGCCAGGCGCTGGCAACTTCCGAGGCGGCCAGCATTCAGAGAGAGCAACAGGTTCTCGCCCAAGCGGAAGGCAGTCGTGCCCAGGGTGACCTGGATGTTCTCACGGTTACCTTCAAATCCGACTATCTCTTTGCGGTAAACTCCTCTGTCTTGCAGGCCGGTGGCTATGATGAGTTGGATCGTGTAGCAACGGTTCTCAACAAGTATCCTCAGACCACCATCCAGATTGCCGGACATACTGACAGCACCGGATCGGAAGACTACAACATGCAGCTTTCCCAGCGTCGTGCTGATGCGGTGAAAAATGCTCTGGTCGGCAAAGGTGTCGATCCTGGGCGAATGACCACCATTGGATACGGTGAAAGCAAGCCGATCGTAAGCAATACCACTGAAGCAGGTCGTCAGCAGAACCGCCGTGTTGAAATTCGCATCATCGGTCAGGGGCAGTAACAGTAGCAGAAATTCCCTCCCCGGGTTCTGAGGCAAGGTCCTTTGGGAGGCTTCATTGTGTTGATGAAACGATTCGGCTCGCCGAATTCAGCGGCCGGGACGCCTTGTGCAGGTGTCCCGGCATTTTTGTGCCCGGCTTGCTGCCGCAAAAATGTTTCTACCTCCCCCGTTACGTCACTTTCGTGTGCACTTTTTGTCGATTCTGCACATCCCTTCTGCTCACTTTTTCATCACAGTGTCGAAATTTTGCCGTTTACAACCTGTTTTCTCACCTTTTCAGTGTTCTGCTTTATTTGGGATTTGCTGAAAATGGCGCATGAATGGTCACTTTGAGGGGCTTGAGGGGTTTTTGGGCAGTGTCTTTGTGTTTGGCACACTCTGTGCTTTACTTTAGCTGTAAGGTTGGAATATATTTTTTGAAAGTTTACTTGTCGAGTGTAAAAAGCGGCAGAAGGGAGGAGCAGTCATGACAGTTAGCGGGAAAATAGACAAGGTCGGTGTGAGAGGAATTCTTATCACCCGAAGAGACGGTGCTGCACGAGGTTCGTATGACGTCGTGTTGGGTGCCTGGGAAGAAACCGATGCGGTTCTCAAGCTGTGGGCGAAGTCTGCTGCCGGCAATGGCTGCTTTGAAACCTGCGACTTCCGTGTTGTTTTTGAAGACGGCAATAGCTATTCCGGGACCTATTATTTGAAGCAGCAGGATGCGTTCCAAAAAAACCTGCTCTCTAGGCATATTCGAAAGGTTTGCGAAGAGACAAAAATTGCCTGGGAAGCGGAGGCCTTTTTGAGCAAATATGCTATTCCCGAAGCAGCATAGATACAGGTAGCGCAGGGCGAAAAATCAAGATTTCCAGGTGCAAAAGGATGTTTAACGACACCGTGCGTACTGAGCAGAGCAGTTTGTATAAAACATTTTGAGTCAATCCTCCCATCAATCGGGACTTCCTTTCGGAGGTCCCATTTTTTTTGTTGCAGTGAGAATTCCGCTTTTCTCTGGCAACTATCTCCCCACGTGTTTCCTCCTGGCACAGGACTGCCTGACTCAAGCAGCGAATTGTCGCGTAAAAAAGTTTTTTCTTTTGCCAAAGGACTTCCGTCCTGCTTAGGGAGCGGGTATACTGATACATTTTTAATGGCTGGAACGCGGTGCTACCTTGAATAAAATTCTCTAGGTATGGATATAGCAAATGCCCCCTGCTTATCCGAGCTGTTCTCACTGATGTAGTGTGTCCTGAGAGAGTTTTGCGAAATGTAATGGAAGGATTTCTATGGAAAAACCACTAGCTGCATTTCTGGTAGTGTTGCTTGGGCTCCTGATTCTAGCGGTTGCCGGCTTTCATTCTCCGGATTCTCTCTTTGCCGGCAGTCAGGCCATTATCAACAGCACCGATACATTCTACCAAAGCCATACGTTATATGTCTGGGGAGCAGCCCTGATTGTTTCTGTACTTTCAGGTTTAATTTTTCTTCTTGGCAGGATAGTCATGCGGATGCGTCGGGTGGAGGAACAACTCCGTCAGGCCAGCCTGGTCATCGAAAACAGCCAGGCGGTACTTTTTCGCTGGAAGACGTTACCAGGCTGGCCTGTTGAATTTGTATCGGAGAATGTTATTCAGTTCGGTTATTTGCCGGAAGTGTTCACCTCTGGAGAGTTGGCCTACTGTTCGATACTTTACCCTGATGACTTGGAAAATGTTGTCTCCGAGGTTGCGGAATATGCTTCCCGGCGTGTCGATCGTTTCAACTTGGAATACCGGATCATCACCGGGGAGGGCGCTGTCCGCTGGGTTGAGGACCGCACGGTGGTTGAACGGGACGAACAGGGCGGACCTGTTTGCTATCAGGGGATTGTCATCGACATTACGGATCGCAAGAAGGCGGAACAGGAACTGCTCCTGGCAAAGTTCTGTATCGATAAAGCGGGAATCGGCATCTTTCATACAGATGAGCAGCAGATATTCAATGCCAATGATTATGCCTGCAAAAGCCTCGGCTACACCGTGGACGAATTGCGCACGATGAGCGTCTCTGATATTGACCCGGTCATCACTTCGGAAAAAATGCTGGAAATAAAAAGATCGTTGGAAGCAACCGGTTCTGCGACGCATCAGACAGTTCATCGACGGAGGGACGGTACGACATTTCCGGTTGAAATAACCACCACTACTATGGAGTTTCAGGGTAAGCACTACTCCGTTTCGTTCGTGCAGGATATCAGCGAGAGGAAGCGAACCGAAGACGCCTTGCGTGAGAGTGAGGAAAAGTTCAGGGTGCTGGCGGAGACCTCTCCGGCCTCAATAGCACTATATCAGGGAGAAGATGTCCTCTATATCAATCCCACAGCCGCCAAATTGATAGGTTATACGACCGAAGAACTGTCACGGATAAGTTTCTGGGGCTGCGTACATGACGATTTCAAGGGGATGGTTCGGGAACGGGGACTTGCCCGGATGCGCGGTGAGTCGGTACCGAGCCAGTATGAATGCAAGTTTGTCAGTAAAGAGGGCAAGGAACTGTGGGCGATAATCGCCGTAGGTCGCATCGAATTCAAGGGCAAACCGGCCGGTATCGTAACGCTTGTCGACACCACGGAAGCCAAGCTGGCAGAAGAGAAAGTGCGGGCGTCACTTGCGGAAAAAGAGGTCCTGCTTAAAGAAGTCCACCACCGGGTGAAAAACAACCTGCAGATAATCTCCTCGCTTCTCGAGTTGCAATCGGATTACATCCGGGATGAACAGGCGCGAATGTTCTTTCGGGATAGCCAGAACCGCATCAGGTCCATGGCACTTATCCACCAAAAGCTGTATCAGTCGGAGAGTCTTGCCTTTATCGACTTCCGGGATTATATCGAGGATCTTGCAACGTATCTTTTTTCCCTCAGTGTGAAGGACTTGGATCTGATACGCCTTACCGTTGACGTGGCAGAGGTGTCGCTGAGTGTTGACGAGGCGATTCCATGCGGTCTTATCATTAACGAACTGATTTCCAATTCCCTGAAACATGCCTTTCCCGATGCTCGGGGCGGGGAGATTGCCGTCACGTGCCGTATTGGAGAAGAAGGCATGATTTTACTCACGGTTTCCGATAACGGCATCGGATTGCCGCCTGACCTCGATGTCGGAAATACCGAAACCCTTGGGCTGCAGCTCGTGACCATGCTGGTAAAGCAGTTGCATGGCCGGATGGAGTTGTCGGGCGACCACGGGACATTATGGGAAATTGCATTCAGCGCAATGGACAATGGTAAAAGAGCATCGGCCTGATCTCTGTCATGGTACGGAAGGGAAATAGGTGTTTTGGCTGCTGATTATGGAAGCTTGTAACGGAAAAATCAAAGCTGGTAATTTAACACAACGATGGGAATATCAATGACCGAAGAAACTGAAATTAGCCGGATTAGCAGATTGTCCGAGACCGTTCGGAAAGCCCGGGGGGGAGATTTTTCCTTTCGTATCGAAACCTCCGGCAAGAACGATGAACTCGACGTGCTTGCGGATGAGATCCGGCAGATGGTCGAATGCCTGCAAGAGCAGGGCGACGGGCGCAAGGCGGCCGAAGATGCTCAGAGGGATTGCGAAGAGAAGTATCGCCGTTTGCAGGCGAATATCCCTGGTATGGTGTACACGTTTGCACAACATCCGGACGGAAGTTATACCTTCTCCTATGTGAACGAAGCCTCCCGGCAGTTGTTCGATCTTTCGCCCGAAGATCTCATGGCTGATGCCAGCTTCATAACCAGACTTATCCACCCCGATGATCGCGAGAAATTTGCGTCATCCGTGAGAATATCCGCCGAGACACAACAACCCTGGCGGGAAGTAGTGCGACATATCGTTAACGGCGAAGTGCGCTGGTACGATTGCATGTCCCGCCCTGAATTGCAAGCCGACGGCGATCTCCTCTGGGATGGCATAATCCTGGAGATTACCGAGCGGAAGCGTGCGGAGGAGGCATTACGGGCGAGCGAAAATCGCTTCCGCATCATCGTCGAAGCCGCCGAGGAGGGAATCTGGCAAGTCGATCGGGAATGGAAGACCAGCTATGTCAACCGTCGCATGGAACAGATGCTTGGCTGTGAACCCGGTTCGATGCTGGGTCTGCAGATCCATGAGTTCATGGATGATGAAGGGCGCCGGGCCTTGGCAGAATTTATCAAGCGCCGTGAGGATGGCCTGCACGAAACCCATGATTTCAGGTTTGCCCGCCGTGACGGTTCCCGTCTCGATGCACTGGTAACTGCAACCCCCCTGATCGACGAGCGCGGCGAATTTGCCGGCAGCTTCGCCATGGTAACGGATATTACCGAGCGCAAGCGGGTCGAGAATGCCCTGAGATTGAGCCAGTTCATAATAGACAAGGCTTTCCTGGGCATCTTTCAGGGGGATAAAGACGGCAGGATTCTGTCCGTCAATGAGCACTGGGCAAAAAAACTGGGATACACCCCCGAGGAACTCTGCGCCTTGAGTTTCTTCGATATCGATCCGAATCTGACCCAGGATACCTGGCGCGAGCACAGGAATAAATTGGCCGCCACCGGTTTCAATACCTTTGAATCGCTGCATCGCCGCAAGGATGGGGCGACCTTTCCCGTGGAAGTCACGGTCAACTACCTCAAGTTCCAGGACCGGGAATTCAGTTGCTCGTTTGCCAGGGACATCACCAAGCTAAAAGCTAAAGATGAAGCTCTTCGACAGGCAAATCTGATTGTGGAAAACAGCCCGGCAGTTCTGTTCCGCTGGCGGGCGGAAGATGGATGGCCGGTTGAAATGGTGTCCGGGAACGTAGCTCAGTTCGGGTATGCCCCGGAAGAATTCCTTGCCGGTGCGATCCCGTTTTTTTCGATAATATACCCTGAGGACCAGGAACGGGTGACCGCTGAAGTGCGCGAGTATTCCGCCGGAGGTGCCGACAATTTTCAGCAGGAATACCGGATCGTCACCAGGCAAGGGGATGTCCGCTGGATAGACGATCGCACGGCAGTCGAGCGGGATGCCGATGGACGGATTACCCACTTTCAGGGCATCGTGATAGATATCACCGACCGCAAGCGGACCGAAAGCGTCATCGCGGCCCGGATGCGCCTGCTGCAGTTCGCCGAAGCGCATACCCTGGACGAACTGCTCGAGGCTACCCTGAACGAGGTGGAGGAGTTGACCGGGAGTTGCATAGGTTTCTACCATTATCTCGAAGCCGACCAGCAAACCTTACGGCTGCAGAACTGGTCAACCAGGACAAGGAAAGTGTTCTGTGCCGCGGCAGGGAAAGGACTCCACTACGACGTGTCAGCGGCAGGGGTCTGGGTCGACTGCATCCACCAGCGCCGGCCGGTCATCCACAATGACTATGCGTCCCTTCCCCACCGCAAGGGGTTACCGGAGGGTCATCCCCCGGTACTTCGGGAACTGGTCGTGCCGATCTTCCGCGGTGAGAGTATCATGGCAATTCTCGGGGTGGGAAATAAACCATGGAATTATACTTCCGAGGACATTGAAACTGTTTCCCTGCTGGCCGATCTTTCTTGGGGGATCGTCGAGCGGAAGCGGGCGGAAGAGGCACTCAAGGTGTCCGAGCAGAGCTACCGCGATATCGTCGAACACGCTCCGTTTGGTATCTGCCACTCTACCGGGGAAGGAAAGCTGCTCAACGCCAATCCGGCCCTGGCACGAATTCTGAAGTACGATTCTCCGGATGAGTTGCTGGAAACCATCAACCATTCCAGCATCCAGGATGTGCTTTTCGTGGAGGCGTCGCTGCGCGAGCTCCTGGTGGGGGGAATTCAAGAAAACCAAAGGTGGCATAAGTACGAAAATCGTTACCGCTGTAAAGACGAAAGCATCATAACCTGCAATGTTCACTCGCGCGGTATTCCGGACCAGCACGGGAAGATAGTGGAGTTCGAAAGTTTCCTGGAAAATATTACCGATCGCGTGGAGACGGAGAAGGCCCTGCGCGAAAGCGAGGAGAAATTCCGGGTGCTGGCGGAAACCGCCCCGGCTGCGATTGTTGTCTATCAGGGAGAAAAATTTGTCTATGTCAACCCCGCGGCCGTCCGGCTGTTCGGCTATGGTGAAACTGAATTGCTCCGGATGAAATTCTGGCAATGGGCTCACCCGGAGAGCCATGCGCAGATAATGGACCGCGGCTTGGCACGTCAGCGCGGCGAGCCGGTGCCAATCCAGTACGAGCACAGATTCGTAAACAAGAACGGTGACGTGGGTTGGGTGATGGTTTCAGCCGGAAGTATTACCTATCGGGGCAACCCGGCTGGTATTGCTACGTTTATCGATATTACCGAGAACAAGCGGACCGAGGAGAGGATGCGGGCCGCTCTTGCCGAAAAGGAGGTGCTGCTCAAGGAGGTCCATCACCGGGTGAAAAACAATCTGCAAATTATTTCTTCACTTCTCGAACTTCAGTCCGACTATATAGAGGGAGAGGGTTCCAGGAGATACATCAGGGAAAGCCAGGACCGAATCAGGTCCATGGCTCTGGTGCATGAACAGCTTTACAAGTCCGAAGACCTCTCCGTGATCGATTTTGCCTGTTATGTGGACGAGTTGGTTATGTCTCTCTACCGCTCCTCGGTGGTGGACCAGGAAAAAATTTGTGCAGTAGTGGAGGTCCGGGATATCGAACTTGGCATAGATCAGGCGATTCCCTGTGGTTTGATCATAAACGAGCTGGTTTCCAACTCCCTGAAACATGCCTTTCCCGGTAATCGGAGGGGTAGTCTTTCGATCCGCGGATCAATGGACGAGGGAGGGCATGTCTGCCTTACGGTAAGTGATACAGGTGTCGGTTTGCCGCAGGGCTTTGATATATCCACCTCGGAGTCATTGGGATTGCAAATTGTAAACCTGCTGACGAAACAGCTGCATGGCTCTCTCGATATACGGGGGGATGAAGGTATGTCGGTTTGCATCAGGTTCAAATCGATGGTGGGAAAGTGAAGGATGATGGTGGGAATCTGAACAGGGTGCCGGTAGCTACCCCATGCCCACCCGCGTTTTCACTTGGCAGAAGGAACTCCTATGGCCTTGGCGACAGTACCTG
>Ga0105099_10002873_pt1 | contig 10058 bp, 5 predicted proteins | sample PPLLak3cmMay2015_2_FD_79138 | JGI IMG/M metagenome (GOLD analysis project Ga0105099, IMG submission 79138) | Freshwater sediment microbial communities from Prairie Pothole Lake near Jamestown, North Dakota, USA - PPLs Lake P8 Core (1) Depth... | ecosystem: Environmental > Aquatic > Freshwater >...
CGGCTTACGGGACTGAAACCGCGGAGGCGACTTTGGCGACCGGGGCCGATCAAACGACCGTACAGACCGCAATTGCGGGCCTTGAGGCTTCCATGGTTTACCATTTCCGGATCGTGGCAACGAATAGCGAAGGAACCGCGGAAGGAACCGACCTGACTTTCACCACCAATTCTTCCGGCGGTGACGGCGGTGGAAGCGGCGATGCCGGCGGCGGCGGGGGTGGCGGCGGATGTTTTGTCGCGGCGCTGGGGGGAGTGAATCCGGGATTCGTGATCGCGGGTTTGATCGCGGTATGGGCGGGACGGGCCAAAAGCCGGTCAAAAGAAAAATGAAAATCCGACGCAATCTTAAAAGGAGAGTTATATGAGAAAAAGTTTCTTGGCGACGCTCATAGGATTGAACCTTTTTTTACTTATGAACATCCCGCTGCAAGCCGCGGTCATCGAAGCCGTGAGTTGCTCGCAGCAGGATGTCCAGGCGGCGATCGATCTGGCCCTGGACGGAGACACGGTTCTGATCCCATCGGGAACCTGCGAATGGAGCATCCCGTACGGCAGCAGCGGTTCCAACTGGAAGGCCGCCGTCAAGATCGTGAAAAAGTCCGTTATCTTAAAAGGCGCCGGCAAGGACCGGACGACCATCGTCAACCGCGTTCCGTATACCTGGCAGAATTGCGCCATTCATGTCGAAGGAGAGGCGGGCAAGCCGGTGCGCATAAGTGGTTTGAGCATCGGGGATTTGAGCACGGAGAACGCCTCCCAATTCATCATCATCGACGGGGATTGCGATTGGCGCGTTGATCGCTGCCGTTTTTCGGTAAGCGCCAACAAATACGGAGGGTATCGCTACATTTTTATGCCCTATCGGTACGGCCTGATCGATCAATGCGAGTTCGTCAATACCCTAGTCAGTTTCAAAAACAGCATGGACGGAGTCATTTCCTGGAACAAGCCTCTTTCCCTGGGAACGGCCGCGGCCGTTTATGTCGAGGACTGTACCTTTTATTACGGTGTGGAACACGGGCAATTGGAGGATTTTATCGATGGAGCCGGGGGCGCGCGCGTCGTGATCCGGCACAATACCGTGACCAATGCCATTTTCCATTTCCACGGCATCGAAGGGGGGTCGCTGCGCGGCATGCACAGCTTCGAGCTTTACGAGAACACCGTGATCGGGGACGGCACGGTCAATAATTATCGCCGGGGCTATATGCGCGGCGGCACGGGGGTCATTTTCAACAACACCTGGTCGGGCGCCTGGAACGCCGGAGCGTCGTTTTATGCGGTCCATCAATGCGTCACCATTCAGCAGGATCCCAACGATCACCGCTGCGACGGGGACAAGTGGTGCCACGGATATCCCTGCAAGGACCAGATTGGCCGGACTTCGGATGCCGACGGTGACGGTAGGCAGGATCTGGCGCCCCTGTTCGCCTGGAACAATTCGGACGGCGGCATGCCCGTGCAGCTCGAAGTACAGACCGATTATTGCCCGGATTGCGTCAACTACATCCAGGAGGGGCGGGACTATTACAACGATACCGTTCGTTATGATCCGGCGACCGGTTTCTACACGGCAGACTACCGGGGCGACGACGGTAAAATGAAGCAATGGAACTACAAACCCTATGTCTATCCCCACCCCACGCGCACAACGGGCCCCTTGGCGGACGATGCGCTAAACATCGCTTCCCCCGGGAGGGGTGTCATCTGGGTCCGGGGTTTCAGCCGCGATATCACCTGGAGTTCCAGCGGCGTGACCGAGCCGGTGCGGATCGAACTTTATAAAGGAAATGACTTAGACCAAGTGCTCGCCAGGAGTGTAGCGGTGACGAGTGGCACCTCCACATGGCAAATTCCAACCGATCAAACGGTCGGCAACGATTACACGATCAAACTCACGGCCGGCGCACACGAGGGTACTTCCGGAAATTTCAGCATCGTTACTCCTGCGGCGCCGGATGTGACGACCGATCCGGCGACCTCTGTGACGCAAACTTCGACGGTTTTGCGGGGCTCAGTGCATCCCATGGGTTTTCAAACAACGTATTGCTTTGAATACGGCCTGACAACGGCTTACGGCACAACAACTCCTGGTGCAACCCTGAACGCGGATACGGATGAGACGGCCGTTCAGGTCGCGATTTCGGCTCTTGAGGCTTCCACGACTTATCATTTCCGGCTGGTGGCGACAAATAGTGCGGGGACAAGCCCGGGAGAGGACCGAACATTCACCACGACAGCTTCAGGCGGCGGAGGAGGTGGAAGCGGTGACGCCGCAGGCGGCGGCGGCGGGGGCGGTGGATGTTTTATGAGCGTCATGTGGAATTCTTATTGTTGGCGCGGGCTTTTGGGGTTAGCGGCAATGGGATTGGTTTGGAAAGTGAGAAAAAGGCCCACGGGTTCGAGGTGTCGAGGGTGAGGAAAGGATGAAGGATGAAAGGGGAATTTGAAACGTGAAAGGTGAAAAAGTCAATTTTTTTTGAAATAAATTACCGGCGCGAGTCCTGCTTGATTTCATGACCGAGCACAAGAGACGCCAATAGGCGCCCTGCATCCTCGGTCCCTTGGTTCTTTGATCCCGCGATCCCTGGTTTTTACCCCTTCCTTATTTGACATTTCACGCGAGTACCGGGTTTTAAAACCCGGTACTCTTGAGAGCTTTGATCTTCGCTATTTTCTTGGGCAGGCGCAAGGCCTGCCCCTACACCCTTGAACGTAGAGACATACGCGTAGAGATGATTTGATATCTCTACGGGTCTCTACGGACCCCTTGAAACCTTGGCCCCTGTATTCCAATCATTTCATTTGACAACCCCATCCATGCCGGGTAGAGAATAATGGAATATTATAATCATTTACGTATGGAGGTTCTATGCTTACCCATTTTTGGCTGCATGAACTGACGCGGCCCGCTTTTGAAGAGTGGCTGGAAAATGAACCGGAACCGGTCATCATTATTGCGCTCGGCAGCCTGGAGCAGCACGGCCCGCATCTGCCCCTGGGCAATGACAGCCTGATCGCCCAGGGTTACAGCCACGAGACAGCTAAGCGCTCCCACAGCGTATGCGTGCATCCTTGCTTTCCGGGCTATTCCCCGCATCATATGGGCTTTAAAGGGACCATTACCCTTAAAGAAGAGACCCTGAAAGCCGTGCTCATGGACACCATCGGAAGCCTGGCTGCTCACGGCATTAAGCGCTTTATGATCCTGAACATGCACGGCGGCAATACCCCTATCGTGAACCTGGTGGCCCAGAGCGCCAAAAGGGAATTCAGGGTCATGGTGGCGGCGCCGACCGGCCCCAGCGACACCCATTGGGGCCGGGTGCATGCCGACCGCCAAAAAAGAGAGTTTGACGTGCACAGCGGACCGACCGAGACGGGAAACTCGCTTTATCTTTTTAAAGATCTGGTGGAAATGGAGCGTTTGCAGGGGTGGGATGTCACTTTACGTCTGGACCCCAAACTTAAGGAGTTTTTAGATCCGGACCGGCCGGATTTTGAAATGGTCAGCCAGATTTTCAAGGCCTGCCTGGGACCGAATACCGATGATTTCACTGCGAACGGCGTTTACGGCAAAAACGATCCCCGTGAGGCTGATCCGCAAGAGGCGGCGGAACGCTTTGAGGAAAAGGTGCAATTCTTGGTGGAATTCATTAAAGTGTGGAAGAACATACCGGTTTCTTTTTGACATCCGTTAAATTTAAGCTTGAAATAGGCCTTGATTTTTAATATATAGTAGATGTTGCGGTTTTCACATTAACCCACCAAATTAAAGGAGGAAAAGTATGGCAAAGGATCAGAATATCAAGAAAGACGCAAAAAAGAAATCGACCAAAACATTAAAAGAGAAAAGACTTGAGAAAAAGGCTAAAAAAGCGGGTAAAAACGCTTAGCATCGCGGGAAAACGAAACGACCGATCAGGTGAATCGACTACGGGCCGCGGTCCGGGCGGTTAAATTCATTGAAAACCTGAAACACAGGCCGAATCAAGCCACGACAGGATTCGGGCCGTTTTTTTTGCCGCAGCCTGAACGTCCGGAGTCCATCCGCCTGATCCGTTTTAGACTTTCATTAAATGGAAACGGGCCGTTGCCTCGTCGGAGGGACAACGGCCCGTTTCCATTCAGAGACCTGGAATCAAAAGCATTCCAGCCTGGGCCAAGGATAAACATTGTGCTCCATCCAGTTGTTATTGTCGTAGTCGGATTCCGGAATCCTTAAGCCGTTAAAGGGATCGAGGGCATTGACGATGGTTTCGACGGTGTGATTGCCGCCGATGCCGTGATGGAAGAAAGTCGCCGTCCAATAGGAATCGTCCGGGGACAGGCCGCCGGTTTGATACCAGCCGTAGCCCGGGATGTGGCCGTAATCCATGAGCGCCCCGTCTTCAAGCCATTTCATCCAAAGCGTCGGGCTTTTTTTGTCGCCGGAATTGCCGATGAGCGCTTTCAAGTCATAAAATCGATTCGTGCAAAGCTCCCAAAACCACTCGCCGTTGACGAAACGCTTGAACACTTGCGGGCCATTGGTTTCGAAGATCGCGAATTCTTTTATTGAAAAATCCATGTATCGGGGATCGTTGCCGTAGAGGTAGAATGAATTCGATCCCGCGACCCAGGCGTTCAAGAAACTTTCATTAATTTGAATGAGATCCCGTTTGGCGTCCGAATTCAGCCTCATGGAAAACCAGGCGGCGTCATTCAGCCAATTTCCCAGTTGCGCGGCCCATTCTTGTTTTTGGAAATAGCCTGTTCCATTGTTGCTGTTGTATACGGCGATATGCACCTCGGCCGTGTTTTTGCCGTTTTGATTTCGGAATTTTGCGAAATCGAATTTGCCGTCGCCGTTGAAATCCCCGGTAAACCATTCCTGGCCCATGACTCCCTGTTGAGTTGCCCACCGTTGTATGATGAAGGCGCTGCCGGTCGAGAGATGGACATCGGCGGTCCAATTGCCGCCTTCATCCCAAAATTTCGCGAAATCGGTTTTGCCGTCGCCGTTGAAATCGCCGGTATACCATTTCTGTCCTTCCCAATAACCTCCCTGTTGGGTGGCCCAGCGCTGAGTAGTGAAACTGCCGCCGGTCGAGACATAAACATCGGCGGTCCAATTGCCGTTGATCTGAGTGAAGCCCGCGATATCGGTTCTGCCGTTGCCGTCAAAATCCCCGGTCACCAGGGTTTGAAAAATTCCGGGCCAGGGTTTGTACCCGCCCCATCCCAGCCATTGTTGCATTTGGAAGCTGTTGCCGGTTGAAAGATGGACATAAATGTACGCATAGTATGAATAAGGAAACAGCGGTTTTTTACCGCTGTAGTATCTGGCGAAATCGGTTTTGCCGTCGCCGTTAAAATCGCCGATAAACCATTTTTGGCCCATGACTCCCTGTTGAGTTGCCCACCGTTGCATGATGAAGGCGCTGCCGGTCGAAAGATGAACATCGGCGGTCCAGCGGCCGTTATCGTCCCAGAATTTCGCGAAATCGGTTTTGCCGTCATTGTTGAAATCACCGGTATGCCATTTCTGTCCTTCCCAATAACCTCCCTGTTGCGTGGCCCAGCGCTGGACTCCTCCGAAACCGCCGTATCCGTTTCCCAAATAGACATTCACCGACCAACAGTTGGATTCATTTCTGAAAACAGCCAGGTCGCCGTAGCCGTCGCCGTTAAAATCGCCCGTATGAACGGGCCTGACATTAAAATAGCCGTTGAGGGTACGAATTGTTTTTTCATCCATTGCAGGCTCGATGCCATCCATGCCTTCCTCGTTGTTTCCCTGATCTTCCGGTTCCGGGAAATCATCCGGTCCATAGGTCACAAACGGGGTCGGGTCCGGCGGGTCAGCCGCCTGAAAGGCCAGGGCGTTAAACGACCCAAGCAAAAGACAAATTGCCGATAATAAAAAAATCCTGATTCCTTTTTTCATTTAAGACCTCCTTGTTTTATTTAACGGCGCATCATGCGCGTTCATGGACGATGATGTATGGGATCGGCGGCAAGCCGGGGGGCACGGGGCGCTGTCCAAAACGATAAGTGATATTGTTTTTTTTTACAATAGTTTTGTCATTTTCAGCCAACCCGGTTTTTCTTGCAAGGCATTTTGCAGACTCGTTTCCGAACCGAGCACTTTGGTCAATCCTTGAGCCGCGAAGGTTTGCAGCGCAGCGGCCCATAATTGAAAATCACTAGTCTTCGTTCCTAGTATTTGCTCCCTTATTTTTTGGCGCTCCTCGTCCGTATTCCGGGTCAAATAGCGCACCAGAGAACTATAGCCTTTGGCGTCGGGCAATTGATATTGGTCCAGGTCGCCGATGGTTCCGATAATGGTGCGATGCAATTCAGTCTCCTCCAATTTGGTTTCGCGCAGAAACCGGGCAATCTGATCATAGACTTGGAGGGTTTTGATCAAGTTGGGATCGCGATAAGAGACCAGGGTGAAGGCGCCCGAAAGGTAATCAAAGGAACAAAACGCGCCGTACGCGCCGCCTTGCACGCGAATCCGTTCCCATAGCCAGGCATTATTCAAATAGCGGCAGATCACCAGGGCGGATCCGTCAAAAACATAACCGGTGTCGAAAAGATTAATCCCTTTGCCCACATAATTCACCTGGGTCGGCAGGGTAAAACCTTCCTGTTCGGGAAATGTTACTCTGTTCCAAGCCTGAATTTGGTTTTCCTGATCGGGCAGTTCGCTTAAAAAAGTTTCAAGTGCAGGCTCGATTAAGCTTCGGCTTTTTTCATCCACGGTCATGTTCAACAATAGGGCTCGGCGGTTGACCAGGATTTGTTGCATTTCCATCAACGTTTTCAGGACTTCCGGCCAATGCTCTTCAACCCGGCGCGCTAAATCCCTTAAGAAAAAGAGATAGGATAAACCGCTCATCTGCTCGGCTATCGAGCCGGCTTCCGAGAAATGGGCCCGCAAGCGCTGGTTGACGATCTGGTGCCCGGATGGAATCAGCTTGTGTTCCTGTTGCGCCTTGGCCTCCAGGACCATTTGCCGGAAACGTTCCGGGTTATCGAAGCGGGTCGACAGGAGCATGTCCCGGATAATGTCCAGGAGTTCTTTCGTTTGCGGAACCATGGCTTTGCCTTGCAGAAACAACCAGGCGGTTCCTTGCGCGGATCCTTTGACACTGGATTGCAGCGAGCTGGAGTAGATCCCCCCAGTTTTACGGCTGATGCGCTGACTCAGGGCCACATAATCCTCCCGGTCGGTACCCATTTCCAAAAGAGCTTTGCCGAACAGACGCACATAAGGCAGATATTTTTGGGGCAAATGATGCAGGTCCATGCCCAGGTCAAAATAAACAATCCCGTTGGTAAACAGGTCGTGGAAAAGCAGACGGGTTTTTTGATGTTCCAGTTCCAGGAGCGGAATGTTTTTATTTTTTTTATCCAGATCCCGCAACTGAAGGGCCGGTAGGGCGGCCAGAGCCTCGGGCGGATCAGGCCGGGTTTGCGCTTCTTTCAGTTTTTGAGTTTGAGAAGCAATCGCGGCCAAGTCCTTTTCGGTCAGCGCGGCCTGCAGGCCGGCCAAAGCGGCCTTTTCCTCTTGTTCTTTCTGGTCCGCGAGTCGCGGGTCGGGTTTCAAGATCAGGGTGACCCGGTGCGGGTTATCCAGCAGATAGCGCACGATCAGCTTTTCGAAGAAACGGTTGTTTGCGGAGAGTTCTTTTTTCAGGCGCTCCAGGGGCGAGGTAAAAGCGACCAGGGCCAGCGGATCCCGGTCGTAAAGCCAAGTGGTCAGGGCCCGCAGCATGAGGGCGAGCCCGCGCGGGAACCGTCCGGTGTTGTTTTCCCGCAGGCTGAATTCAATCCGATTCAGAGCCGCTTCGATATCGGCGGGATCCAGCCCTTTTTGGGACAAAGCCCTTAAGGAGTCGAGGATCAGATTTTCAATCCGATCAACATGATCGAGATCAATGCCTTTCAAGCCGGTTGAAAAAGTCAGTTGGCGCAATTCGCTGCCTAAGCCTCCACCGGCCAGGTCTTCACCCAACCCGGATTCGATCAGAGCCTTGCGCAAAGGCGAACCGGGCATGCCCAATAGGATATAATCCAACATATGAAAGGCCAAGTTTTGTTCAGCCGGCAAGGTCTCGGTCAAAACCCAGTTCAGGGTCAGCATGCCTTTCAAGCCTTGGCCCTGGTCCTGACCGGAAGCAAAAGAATGGGTTATGCGGCGCGGGCCGCTAAAGGGCGGTTGCAGAGCAATTGAAGCGTCCACCTCAAGATAGTCGAACTCTTGGAGACATTCATTAACCAGGGCCAAGCGTTTTTCAGGGTCGTCATTGCCGTAAAAATAGAGGCGGGCATTGGAGGGGTGGTAAAATTGCCGGTGAAAAGATCGAAATGGCTCAAAGCTCAAGGTGAGAATTTTTTCGGGCCGGCCCCCGGAGTCAAAACCGTACGTATTGTCCGGGAAAAGTGCTTGTTGGGAATATTCTGCCAGCACCGATTCGGGCGAAGAGTAGGCCCCTTTCATTTCGCCGTAAACCACGCCTTTGTAGGTCAGGGGTCGGCCCGGTTGTTCCAAATCCAGATGCCAGCCTTCCTGTTGAAAGGTAAAAGGGGTCAAGCGCGGATAAAATACGGCATCCAGATAGACATCGATCAGATTATAAAAATCCTGAAGATTCTGGCTGGCTACGGGATAAACGGTTTTGTCCGGGTAAGTGAAAGCATTGATAAAGGTCTGGAGCGAACTTTTAACCAGTTCCACAAAAGGTTCCTTGAGCGGATATTTGCGCGACCCGCACAGGACCGCATGTTCCAGGATATGGGCCACGCCCGTTGAATCAGCGGGCGGGGTGCGGAAATTGACGCCGAAAACCTTGTTTTCATCCTCATTAACCAAAGATAAAAGCTCGGCCCCGGTTTTTTGGTGTCGGTATAAATAAGCCTGCGTTTTCAGTTCAGGAATTTCGCGTTGTTGCAGGAGTTCATAAGCGGGATGAATCGGTTTCATGTAAGTCTCCGGTTGCGTGGTTCGGCGCCATTTGGGCCCCCTGATGGATCATAAAGATTATCTTAAAAAATCATTTTATAAAACAAGAATATGTCGATTCCTGTTTTTTTCAATCGGGGCGGATTTATTTTTTCTTAAAAGACCCGCGGTGATGCTTTACGTCCCAAAGAACATGCCGGAGCGGGCGGTTCAAGAGGGGTTGACCCTCTCCTCCAGCGCGAAAGCCGACACCGCCGGCAGGCGCGGAATCCAGGGTAGCACGAGGGCGATGATGAGGATTGCCGCGCCGTTGACGGCCAGCGCGACGGAAAAATCGAAGCATTGAGACAAAAATCCGTTCAGCATCAAGGTGAGCGGCATCACGGCAAAGCAGAGAGTGTTCAACAGGGAGAAAAAACGGCCTTTGATCGCGTCGGGCACCACGGATTGGAAAACCGCTAAAGCCGTGCTGTTGATCAGACCGAGGGCCCAGCCGAAAGCGAAGAGAAGACCGGCGATCGCATAAGCTTGGCGGGACAGGCCGATTCCCAAGATCGCCAGACCTGCCAGCAAGAGCCCGCCGAAAAAGCGCCGGTAAACGTTTTGCAGGCGCAGAAAGCTCATGGAGAAAGCGGCCGATATGGTGCCGAGCGCAATGCAGGTTTCCAATATGCCGACCCAGGCGGCGCTGCGCTGCAACGAGTCCTTGACGATCATGGGCACGAAAATCAACATAGGCGCCGCGAAAAAATTGATCGCGGCGAAACAGGCCAGCAAAGCGGTCAACCCGGGTCGGTCGAGGATATAGGCAAAACCTTGCCGCAACTGACGGAAATAGGGTTCGGAACGGTCCGGGCCTTGGGGACTCAGGTCGGCCCGCAGGTTCAAGACCAGGAGCAGGGAGAGGAGAAAGGAAAGAGCATTGAGGATGAAAGCGCCCAGGAAGCCCAGCAGGGCCAGCAGACAACCGGCTAAAGCAGCGCCGACCACGCTGGAGAGGCCGACGACCGAAGCGCCGATGGCCGTGGCTCCGGGCAGGTGCGCGGCATCCACCAGGCGGCTGAGCGAACTGTCGGCGGCCGATTCGAACAGGGGTACAAAAA
>Ga0105099_10002874_pt1 | contig 10057 bp, 12 predicted proteins | sample PPLLak3cmMay2015_2_FD_79138 | JGI IMG/M metagenome (GOLD analysis project Ga0105099, IMG submission 79138) | Freshwater sediment microbial communities from Prairie Pothole Lake near Jamestown, North Dakota, USA - PPLs Lake P8 Core (1) Depth... | ecosystem: Environmental > Aquatic > Freshwater >...
CAGTGATATTCCTGCGACAAGACAGATAATGAGGATGTGCCACCTGTATTTAACAATAAAATCAGCCATAATTTCAGAAATCAACTCTCAGGGAAAGCCTGATGCAATTCATAAATTCATCAATGAGGTCATATATTGAACCATCCTTTCCAGAATAAAATTCACCGCCAAGACTGATGGTAAGTCCATCCGCAGGCTTGTAAATCACTTCCGGCATCAACAGAAAATCCCGGGAGGTAAAATTGTAAAGCGAAGTCAGCGAAGGAGTCAGCTTTGCATAAAACAGATCTGTTTCGATTCTTAGCCCTGCAGAGTGATATGATTTCTCGAGCTGATAATTGTAAAGCCTGTTGAAAGCTCCAACCTGCTGACGGACATACTCATTCAGGTCAAATCCGGGAGTAGTCATCAGTGCTGCAAACTGAGCCATATCCGGTTCTGTGCCGATTATCGGATCAACCGGGGACTCCTCAAAATCAGGCAGATATTTTCCTGAATACTCAGCAGTGAACCTCCAGTTACCCGGCATCCAGTCGAATCCTGCAGCCCATTCTATTTCCTCGCAAGCCACATATTCATATACCTTGTACGATTCGTAAGGTACCGACCATGCTGCTTCACCTCTTAAACCTATACTTCCGATGGCAGTCTCAAAGTCCAGTCCGATATTCCTTATTTTATAGGGTTTCATGGTCATTGAAGTGTATGGAACTGGTATGGGATCTGACAGGTTGAGCTCAAAGCTGGTGAGTTCAGTTCCCTGCATTGGATCATAACCATCAAACCATGAGGCACTCATATCCAGGCCTCTGATATGCATGCTGGCTTTCAATCCATACCCGAACATCTCCTTTCCGGTCATCAGCTGACTTCCTGTATTAATAGTGACATAGAATGGCAGCGGAATAGGATCAATCATAAGAATGGATGGACGGTAGTAAGGCATTGCTACAGCTTCAAGGGTAAGCAGGGGCACAGGATGCCACCTTGCATCCAGCAGCAGGTTTCCCATATCCATATCCTCTTTATCGGGAGAGCGTGAAATGAGGTTCTGCGCACTGAATTTTGATGTGGGATTTGTGAAGTCGGCACGTCCCCATTTGATGATTTTCTGTCCGGCAGTGATATCCCATTTTTTACCGTTGATCCCCACAAATGCTTCCCTGAGATCGAAACGGCTGACACTCTCTTCAAATTCGGTACCGTACCGGAAGCGGAGGTCAGCATAGGCTTTGAACATGGATGCATCGCCGGTTTCAACCTTCAGTCCAAGATCGGAAAAAGCACTCGGCAGATAAGGCTTATCATCGTCATCATCAATACCTCCGTAAAGCCCGCCCCTGACAAAACCATAGATCAGACGGGAAGACTCCTGCATTGTATTTTCGGTTTGGGATTGTCCGTTCAGAAATGAGGGAACTGATAAGATTATTATTGCAACTGCGGTTCTTATAATGTTCATCAATGCGCTATTTTATGCAAATGAACAATTTAAAGGAAGGCGTGTCGTCTTATCCGTTATTCCCGAACGTGTAAATTGAAATGAATTGGTGCGTCCCGCGTGGAAGGGACGCCTGACGCCTATTCTTTAATTCCTGTTGATTTTTCCCGGTATTCGCTGGGTGTCATGCCGGTCTGACTCTTAAAAATGGAATTGAAGGTGGTTTTAGAATTGAATCCGGCATCATAGGCGATGCCAAGTATGGTGAAATTATTGTTCTTAGGATCCCCGAACATTGAGATAACCTCCCTGACGCGGTACTCATTGATAAACGTAAAGAAGTTCCTGCCATAAATCTCGTTGAGCACCTGGGTAATATGGTGGCGTGGTATGCCGGTCTGGTCAGATAGATCCTGGATGCTGAGATCCCTGTCAAGATAGGGCTTTTCACTCTCCATGAAGGAAATAAGCTTATCGAGATATGTCTTTGCCTGTTTTTCCTTAAGCCCGCTCCTGGCATACCTTTCAGTCTCCTTTTTGTCATCATCTGGAATTTTTATTCCCTCCCCGTAAATGGCAGGTTGTTTTATCACATAGAAACTATATGCAAATGAGCATATTGTGATAAATGCAAAGACAATAAAATAGGGATCAAAAGGGATAAAATCGCCTATCATATTGAGTCCTCCCAGGATAAAGAGCGCAAGAAATATTACATAGTAGCTTATTGAGAGTACCTTGAGCCAGTTAAGGGTTATCTTTCCTGACGTATAGGAAACAAGATCCTTGAGCTTCTTCTGGTGCCTGCTTATCTCAACAAATGCAAGAATGCTGTAAGCCGTTACGGAAAAGAAGAAACTGGCGCTGTATACAATCCTGAGCGAAATAAATCTGTCGGGAACAAAAAAGTTTCTCAGGTCCTTCAGCAGGTGGACTTCCCTGAATATGACTGAAACAGTCAGAAATGCAATAAAAGGGATAAAATGGATCAGAGCCAGCCAGTTGAACTTTCTTTCAGGGTCGGTCATAAACCGCACATACAGGTAAAGCAGGGGACCATAGGTAAATGCAACGAACGGGAATGAATACATCTCAATAACCGTTGAATTGAGAAGAGCGATGATCAGCTCGGTGCAGATCAGGAACAGCCATGCTGCCATGAGCCTGTCTGCCATGGTCGAAGGCTTTTTGGTGGATATCAGCAGTCCCGCAAAAAATGACTGGGATATACCTATATATAATACAGGATCGATATTGACCATAGAAGCAATTTAATTAATCAAATATAATTAAAACAGACATTATTTCGGTATTTTTGAGTTTAAGTGATTGGTTGTTCAAACATGTTATCTCAACGGATTCGCAATGAATATATTTTGTTAATAATTCTCCTATGAGCATACTTCTTAATAAGGATTCAAAAGTGATCGTCCAGGGGTTCACAGGAAGCGAAGGCACATTCCATGCGACACAGATGATAGAATACGGAACAAGGGTCGTCGGCGGAACGACACCAGGTAAGGGAGGACAGACACATCTTGGGCTTCCGGTATTCAATACTGTGAGGGAAGCTGTCAGCAAAACCAGTGCAGATGTATCTGTCATATTCGTTCCTCCCGCGTTTGCCGCAGATGCAATACTTGAAGCTGCAGATGCGGGCATTCAGCTGATAGTGACAATTACCGAAGGGATTCCGGTTTCAGACATGGTAATGGTGAAGGAGTACCTTAAGTCGTTCAACTGCCGGCTTATTGGTCCCAACTGTCCGGGAATAATTACCCCGGGCGAATCGAAGGTGGGTATTATGCCCGGATTCATTCATAAGAAAGGTACTGTAGGGATCATCTCACGCTCAGGCACTTTAACCTATGAAGCCGTTGACCAGGTGACCAGGCTCGGATTGGGCCAGTCAACATGCATAGGCATAGGCGGGGATCCTGTGGTAGGGACAACTACACTGGATGCTGTAAGGCTGATGATGAATGATCCGGAAACCGAAGCCATTGTAATAATAGGCGAGATTGGCGGTAATATGGAGAATGAGGCGGCAGAATGGATCAGGGACAATAGCAGGAAGCCGGTAATAGGATTTATCGCCGGTCAGACAGCACCAAAGGGAAGACGAATGGGACACGCCGGGGCAATCATCGGCGGCAGGAGCGATACCGCTGCTGCAAAGATGGACCTGATGCGTAAGTGCGGCATCCATGTGGTGGAATCGCCGGCAGAAATCGGGATCACAGTTAGTAACGTGATAAAGACAATAAGACCATAAGACTTTCAGACATTAAGACTATTTTTACCCAATCAAAAAAATAAAAGGTATGGGACTACTGACAGGAAAAACCGCCCTGATTACCGGGGCCTCAAGAGGCATAGGCAAATCAATTGCTCTTCTCTTTGCCCGTGAAGGTGCAGATATTGCAATTACAAACATTGTCGATGATGATGAATTCAGGAATGCGGTCAGAGAAATCCATGAATACGGCGTAAAGGCGAAAGGGTACGTTTCAAACGCAGCCAGCTTCGCAGACTCTCAGAAACTTATCAATGATGTCGTCAGCGACTTTGTAAAAATTGACATCCTGGTCAATAACGCCGGTATAACCCGCGATACGCTTCTGATGCGCATGACCGAAGACCAGTGGGATTCCGTGATTGCAGTCAACCTTAAATCGGTATTCAACCTGACAAAAGCTGTTATACCTGTTATGCTGAAACAGAAAAACGGTTCGGTTGTCAACATGAGTTCAGTAGTGGGTGTTTCAGGAAATGCAGGACAGAGCAATTACTCGGCATCAAAGGCAGGTATCATAGGATTCACAAAGAGCGTGGCAAAGGAGGTCGGATCAAGAAATATTAGGTGTAATGCCATTGCACCCGGGTTCATTCTTACCGAAATGACTGATAAACTGCCTGAAGATGTAAAAAATGAATGGGTGACCAAAATACCCCTGAGAAGGGGCGGAGTGCCTGAAGATGTGGCAAATACAGCGTTATACCTGGCTTCAGACCTTTCATCTTATGTGACCGGACAAACAATTCATGTCTGCGGAGGTATGTTAACTTAAAAATATTTATTATATTTACAGTCCGCAGGGTGTCTATCCTTTTAGCACGAGGAAATGCAGCGAGACATATTTATTCCACACTTATTTTAAACAGACACCCTGCTTCTTTTTTTTATGCAGGCTGAGATGCACAATACCATATTTTTTATCCTTATCATAATCCTTGTTGCCGGTTTTATGCTGGAGAGATATCTTGAATACCTCAACAGCAGAATGTGGTCCGAAACAGTTCCGGCAAAGCTCCACGGCATCTGCCAGGAGGAGGATTACAGGAAATCCCAGTTGTATGAAAAGGACAATAAGCGGTTGTCATTATGGTCATCTCTGTTCAACCTCGCCGTGATACTGGTAATGATAATTGCCGGAGGCTTTTCGCTTATAGACGGGATTGCAAGATCACTGAGCGTGAATATGATAGCTATCTCTTTGATTTTCTTTGGAATAATAGGCTTTGCCTCTGAAGTCATCAACATGCCTTTCAGCTGGTACGACACCTTTGTCATAGAGAAAAAATATGGCTTCAACACCATGACTATCAGAACTTTCATTACTGACCACATAAAATCATGGTTCATTGTCCTTATTGTCGGTATTCCTGTACTCGGATTAATAACATGGTTATATTACAAAACCGGAAATCTGTTCTGGCTATATGCATGGGGGTTGATAACTGTTTTTACAGTTTTCATGAACCTCTTCTATTCTGAGCTGATTGTGCCGCTGTTCAACAAACAGAAGCCGCTTGAAGAGGGTACACTACGCAACAAGATTGAAGATTATGCAGATAAGACAGGGTTTAAGCTAAGGAATATTTATATCATAGACGGTTCAAAAAGGAGTACAAAGAGCAATGCCTATTTTTCAGGATTCGGGCCAAAGAAAAGGATCGTGCTTTTTGATACTCTTTTAAAAGAACTGACTGAAGAAGAGATAGTTGCTGTATTGGCTCATGAAATCGGCCATTATAAGAAGAAACACATTGTAAGAACAATGGCATCATCGGTGATGCTGACAGGATTGATGCTTTTTCTTTTTTCACTTGTAGTTGATCATCCTGAAGTCTCAGAAGCAATGGGAGCGGAGAGTCCCAGTTTTCATCTCGGGTTGATTGCATTCGGTATCCTTTACAGCCCGCTGTCTCTGATTATCGGGCTCGTCTCAAACATAATTTCGAGGCGAAATGAATTTGCCGCTGACCGTTTTGTCAGGGAAACGTACGATCCTTCATTCCTTGCTTCAGCGCTTAAGAAGCTGTCGGTCAGGAACCTCTCCAATATGATGCCTCACCCCGCGTACGTGTTTTTTCACTATTCTCATCCGCCCTTGCTTCAAAGGCTGGAGAAATTGGTTTGAAATTTTCTATATTTGCGGCGATTATTGCCTCCTTAGCTCAGCTGGTAGAGCAGCTCATTCGTAATGAGCAGGTCGTGGGTTCGAGTCCCATTGGAGGCTCAGGTCTTTTTAGATAACTGGTATTCCAGCCAGATATGAGGGTAGTTTATAATACTTTGAATTTTTAAAGCCGGAAATCCCTTGATAAGTTCAGAGAAATGCCATATTTAGTGGCTAACTGCGTGCCGTTAAGATATTTGTATACGGGAACATCAACCATTAATGAAACATTCAGTTTCTCTTTTATAAAAAGATTAAGCTGAGGCGAAAAATACAAGATGTTGCTTCCGGTCGATTCTATCCATCCGGTCGTTTTCCTGTCTTTCTGACGTATTTCATCCCTGATCTGTAAGATAATCGTCCAGTCGCCCTTCAGCCATGGAAACATTAAATGTTTTGAATAATAAATTGAAGAAAAAAGCGATGCGCCAAGTTTGTATTCCTGTTTATTTTCCGAATTGACATCAAGCCTGCTTGTTAAAAAATACCTGCTGCCGGTAAGTGACTTTTCTTTTACCATGAAAATCTGGAATACGAGACCGAAAGCACCTATTGAAGGCTGTAACTCAACAGGCAGTTCAACTCCATCCCTGGTGACAGGTTTTGTCGAAAATGGTATTTTGGCCCCCAGGCTGGAGGAGATGAAAAAACGTTTTTCATTATTCTTTATAAGACCATATTTTACTGATAACACAGAACTCGAAAAACCGCTTCCGCTTAAAGGATAAGGAGGATCAAGGTTATATGTGTAAGTCTTGTTTATAAAATAGCCAAGGTCAGCCTCCATGGTCAGTTTATTGAATAATCCATATCCGATCAGTGTTCCGATATAATTATAATTCGCACTTCGTATAAGGTCGAAATCTGAACGTTCATTTCCTTCATAGAACTGGTTGCCGTAATTGTACCTGTAAAATGTAATTAATCTCAGGGATCTTTTGTCCAACACGAGCAGGTTATCGGACCCTCCAACCGGATTAGCCGAAGAAAAGCATTGAGCAATAGTATGGTCTGTAAATACTGTTGCTGCCAGAAGGAATATAAAAATATATCTAATGAACAAAAATTGAAACCTCCCTGGATTCTGAATTATTACTTCTGTCAGTGACAGTACAGGTTATTATATTCTTTCCGGATTGACAGGAACAGGCGGCATAATTAACTTCATTTCCTGATCCCAGGATCGTTCCGGCTGTTGCTGACCAGGCAAAAGATAAGGTATAGCCTGTAGCTCTTGCAGTGATCTTCGCGATTTCACCGCCTCTGAGTGTATCCTTGTCTGTTGTCAGAGAATAAAAAACCAAAGGGTTATTACCATTATTCCCTTCAGGTACATAGACATCCTCTGTTTCACAGGAGGCAAGAAACAACGCTATCATCAGTATCCCAGCTGATTGTTTCATTTAAGGTACCTGTTTTCCCTTAACAACATTACCCTTGATCCTTAATTCTGTCATTCCCCTGGCATCATTTGTATAAACAGAAACAGTTTTATCGAAAGCACCTTTTATTCTGGTATCGTATTCGACCCTTAATGAGTCTGTTTTACCGTTTTCAACAGGGATTTTCGGCCATCCCGGTACAACACAGCCGCATGATGCCCTGACATTTGAAATAACAAGCGGATCCGAACCTGTATTTGAAAATACAAAATAATGAATGGCTTCTACACCTGATTTAACAGTACCAAAGTTATATTCTGTTTCAACAAAGCTTATAAACGGATCTCCCGATCCGGCTCCTTTCTGTGCCTGGGGAAATACAGGCGAAACATAATATAACAGAATAATTATCAGATAGATCCTGATTTTCATAACCCGAGCTGCTTACAAGTTATTCTGAATTGGTTTTGAGCGGGAAACGGGAGTCGAACCCGCGACCCTCAGCTTGGGAAGCTGATGCTCTGCCAACTGAGCTATTCCCGCATGAAACCGGCTCAAACCGGATTCCGTGCAAATATAATGAGATTCCTTAGCAAACAAATAACCGTATTCTTATTAATTTTATGAATCCTTCTATTATCATTTATTTACCAGCAACAAGCAACCAGCAACCAGCAACAAGCAACCAGAATATGAAAGCCCAGATCATTACAATCGGTGACGAACTGCTTATAGGACAGACAATTGACACAAATTCAGCATGGATTGGAGCAGAGCTGAGCAGGATCGGGTTCGACGTTTTCAGAAAAACATCTGTTCATGATGATCACGATGACATAATGGAGATCCTGCAACAGGTGACTGGAAAAGCAGATGTGGTTCTGATCACGGGAGGACTTGGACCTACAAGCGATGATATCACAAAAAAGGTCCTATGTGAATTCTTCAACAGCCGGATGATCATTAACGGTGAGGTGCTGGCACTGATCGAGGAAATGATGAACAGAAGGGGAATTACGATGAATGAAAACAACCGCCTCCAGGCCGAAGTGCCGGAGGCATGCAGGGTACTGACGAATGCAAGGGGAACTGCTCCCGGGATGTGGTTTGAAAAAGAGGGAACGATCTTTATATCAATGCCCGGTATCCCTTATGAAATGCAATACATTATGAATGAACATGTTATCCCGGATTTGAAAAAACGGTTCTCTTCTCAGTCCATAATTCACAGGAATATAATGACATACGGAGCTCCCGAAGCCAGGCTGGCGGAGATGCTTACCGGATTTGAACAATCATTGCCCGAATGCATTAAGCTTGCATATCTTCCAAGCTACGGTGTAATCAAGCTCAGGCTCACTGCCACAGGGAAAAACAAAAACCTCTTGGAGAAGACAGTAAATGAACAGGTAAGCATACTGTATGAAATTATTCCTGATTTGATTTTTTCAGCAACAGAGGAATCGCTTGAATCCTTTGTAGGAAGATCACTGAGAAAAGAAAACCAGAGCATGTGCACTGCTGAAAGCTGTACCGGCGGTAAGATAGCCAGCCTGATCACAGGCATTCCCGGAAGCTCTGAATACTTCAAGGGCTCAGTTATAGCGTATGACAACAGCATTAAGGAGGAGCTTCTGAAAGTCCCGCGCGACGTAATCAGAAAACATGGTGCAGTCAGCGAAGAGGTTGCAAAAAGGATGGCAGAAGGGGCAAGAGATCTTATAAAAACCAGCTATGCAGTTGCCACCACGGGCATCGCCGGACCAGACGGAGGCACCGGAGAAAAACCAGTCGGAATAGTCTGGATAGCTGTGTCGTCAGCCCGGGGAACTGCAGCTGAAAGACACCACTTTTACCTGGACAGGATCGCCAACATAAACAGGTTTTCGTATGCTGCACTGAACCTCCTCAGGAAACAGATTGAGGCAAAATGAAGACCCCGGCCAGTACCTGTTAAAAAAAAGTATCATAAATATTTGGTCAATCAGATAAAAATCACGTATTTTGCGCTTCGTTTTAAAAGGCACTTTGTTAAGAACAGGATAAAACAATACCAATGTCGAAGATTTGTCAGGTAACAGGGAAGAAAGCGATTGTGGGGAATAACGTTTCTCACTCAAAAAGAAGAACGAAGAGAAAATTCTATCCGAATCTTTTTGAGAAGAGATATTATCTGCAGGAAGAAAAAAGATGGATAAATCTGAAGATTTCAGCTGCAGGAATCCGCCTGATCAACAAGAAGGGGCTCACTTCAGCGCTCAAGGAAGCAACGGAAAAAGGCTATATAGTGAATTATTAATCAGAGTAGAAGATGGCAAAGAAGGCTAAAGGAAACAGGCAGCAGATCATCCTGGAATGTACCGAACATAAGGAGAGCGGTCTTCCCGGAATGTCGAGATATATCACCACCAAGAACAGGAAGAATACTCCTGACAGGCTTGAGAGGAAGAAATACAATCCTGTATTAAAGAAATATACTCTTCACAGGGAAATTAAGTAAACGATCATAATATGGCAAAGAAAGTTGTTGCAACACTTAAAACAGGAGCAGGCAAGCTCTTCACAAAGTGCATTAAAATGACCAGGTCTGAAAAGACCGGATCTTACCAGTTCAAGGAGGAGATAGTCCATAATGACCATGTAAAGGACTTCTTCGGCAAGAAATAAGCATTACCAACAGGTGGATATTCAGGGCTTTCTTCGTTACGAAGGAAGCTTTTTTTATATTTGTTCATTAATACCAGGGGAAATGGCATTGCTTGGTTTCTTCA
>Ga0105099_10002875_pt1 | contig 10056 bp, 8 predicted proteins | sample PPLLak3cmMay2015_2_FD_79138 | JGI IMG/M metagenome (GOLD analysis project Ga0105099, IMG submission 79138) | Freshwater sediment microbial communities from Prairie Pothole Lake near Jamestown, North Dakota, USA - PPLs Lake P8 Core (1) Depth... | ecosystem: Environmental > Aquatic > Freshwater >...
GCTCCGTATTGCACCATCTTGCCGCCCTTTAAAATCCCCGCGATATAAGGATGTAATTTGAACTTTTGAAATTCCCGATGAGGATCCAAACAAGGATCGGAATAATCCAAGCTGGTAAGCAGTCCTATGGCGATTTTGTTCTCTTTCATGCCGTAGATAAAACTGCCTCCGAAAGCATCGGCTTTCAAAGGATAGCCCATGGTATGAATCACATACCCCGGCGCGACTCTTGCTTCGGGTAGTTCCCATATTTCTTTAATGCCCACTTCATATCCTTGGGGGTTTTTACCTTCATCCAGCTTATATTTTTGGATAAGCGTCTTGGTCAAATTGCCCCGGGATCCGTCGCCGAAAACCGTCACCTTGGCATGCAGATCGATGCCGGGCTCAAAATTGGATTTTTTGCCGCCATCCGCGTCAATACCCTTATCACCGGTACGCACGCCGATCACCCGTTCCCCTTCGTAAAGAACTTCAGTCGCGGCAAATCCGGGAAAAATATTAATACCTTGTTCCTCGACCTGCTTTCCAACCCATTCCACCAGTTTGGATAAAGAGACAATGTAATGACCGTGGTTATTGAGCGGCGGAGGGGTCAGGGGCGCCGGGATTCGTCCGCTTTTAGTAAGAAAAAGAATTTCTTCTTTTTTCACTTCTCCTTCCAAGGGGGCGCCCTTTTCCAGAAAATCCGGCACCAATTCCTTTAAAGCCACCGGATTCAGCACGGCTCCGGAAATACTGTGCGATCCGATATAAGTGCTTTTTTCCAGAACCGCGATCATGATCTCGTCGATTTTCTCGCCCCCGCTTCCTTTTTCGACCTTTTCGTTATGTTGTTTGATCAAATTAGATAAATGCAAAGCTCCGCTGAAAGAAGCAATGCCTCCTCCGACAAAGAGCACATCGACATCCATAACATCTCTCTGTTCCACTTTGTTTTCCTCCTATGATCTGATTATACTCATCATCGCAACCGGGCAGAAAGAGTCTGAACCCGTCATACGTTCTTTTTCCCAGCCTGCCCTATGATCCGCCCGCTCAAATATTCAGCTGAGATGGCTGCGCCTTAACCGAACAAATCTTTCCTATTTTCACATAATCCTGAGAATTTTTTATAGCATACTGATTTAAAACCATGCAACATAAAAACGAACGCCCAATAGCCTCTTTTCAGCATCATGTCTTTAACCTTTTAAAGAATCATTATTTCCGCGGCTTGGCTGAAAATTTAATAGTCACAAGGGGTTAAGATTTGGATGGTGAGATAGATAGACGAATAATAATTAAAATTCAGCTTATCTGACAACCGGTTTGCCCGGCGGGCTGAACGATCCATTGAAAAAAAATGTACCGATTGGAAATTTAGCAAGTCCGCTGAGCCATTTCATTCGTCAGGGTGATTAAATCCTCTTTTACGGAACCGGAAGGGAAAGGCTCAAGACATTGAATGGATTTGATGAAATAAGTTTTAATGTCGGATTGGATTTTCTCAATGTTATTCTTGTCTTGGACCCTTGCGATAATGACGGAATATTCTTTCGGATCAATGGGTTGGTTCTTAAACAGGTTTTCAATTCTTTCAGCTTCCTGCCGATCCATCATCTCCAAGGTATAGATCAGCGGTAAAGTGACCTTCCCTTCTTTAAGGTCGTTGCCGACCGGTTTTCCAAAAACCTCTTCAGAAGAAATATAATCCAGAAGATCATCCATCATCTGAAAAGCAATTCCAAAATTGAGACCAAACCGGTTGAGACGCTCGACCGTCGATTCATCGGCTCCGGCAAGCAAAGCTCCGCAAGCACAGGCGGCGGAAATCAGTTCGGCGGTTTTGAATTGAATGATGTCCAAATATTGCTCCTTGCTGATCTGCCAATTATTGGTTTGCGCCAACTCTAAAAACTGACCTTCGACCATTTGAATGGATGCCTGATTAAGCCTTGCCAAAAAATTCCAATTATTGCTTTCCGTTGCCAGGGTCGTCGCCAGGGCGTAAAAATAGTCTCCCCCCAACACCGCCGCCGGGTTTCCCCACACATTTCGGGCCGCCGGTTTTTTACGCCTGACTTCGGCGTTATCCAATACGTCATCATGCAGCAAGGAACCGGTATGAATGAGCTCGAATAAAATGGATAGACGGTACAGATCCGCTTTTTGATAACCGCATAATTGAGCTGAAAGCACAAAGAGCAAGGGCCGCAGTCGCTTGCCCTCCCCTAATATGGAATAACGGCAAAGATCTTCCAGATTGAAAACGGATGTCTGAACGGCGCGATCCAATTCCCAATCGATTTTTTCAAGATGAGGTTTGAATCGATTCAGTTTTGCATCCTTTGCATTCATAATATCTCTCCAATTAAATCATAGGAATAGGCTTCCGTGATGCGTACCGGAGCTATTTCTCCGATTTTTCCTTGCCCTTTATTGATCAGCACCCGCGTATCGACATCAGGGGCCATCCATGCCGTTCTGCCTTCCAAAAGCAAATCCGTTTCCGAACTCAAACCCTCAATTAAAACCGGTATCCTTTCACCGATCCTTTTCCTATTCTTTTTTAAAGAAATGTCAGCTTGCAGGCGCATGACGGTTTTTAAACGCTTTTTTGCCTTTTTAGGGTCTATGTGATCTTTAAAACGCACAGCCCCGGTCCCCTTTTCCGGACTGTATAAAAAGGTACCCAATTGATCAAACTCGGCCCATTCAATAAAGTTTAGGAGTTCATCAAAAACAGAATCCGTTTCACCCGGAAATCCGATCATGAAAGTGGTCCGGATACTGATCCTTCTGGATAGCGCCCGAATCTTCTCGATCAATTTTCTGGGGGTTGAGCCGTCCATCGGTCGACCCATCCTCTTTAAAATCTGCGGATGCACATGTTGTAAAGGAATATCCAGATATGGGCATATTTTATTTTCACTGTTGATCATTTCCAATAAACGATCCGAGATCCGGTTGGGATTACCATAAAGCACTCTGATCCATTCCAGTCCGGGAATGGCGATTAATTTTTCCAATAATAATTCGAGATTTGTACTTTTCTTTAAGTCCTGACCGTAAGCCGTACTGTCTTGCGCGATCAAATTAAGCTCCCGTACGCCTGCTGCGGCCATCTGTTGCGCCTCGGCCACTAACGATTCCAATTGCCGGCTGCGATAAGGACCGGTTAACCGGGGGATCAGGCAATAGGTGCATTGATTGGAACAGCCGTCGGCAATTTTCAGATAAGCGCTGTAAAAGGGAGTGGTCTGCATACGGGGGGTGGTATGATCGGCCAGATAATTGGGCTTTTTTATTATAAAGTCCGGCTGTATTCGAGGCTTTAAATCCAAACATTCCATAACGTGTTCGATCTGACCGGTTCCCAACCAGGCATCCACTTCTTTAATTTCTTTTGCCAACCGGTAGCCGTACCGTTGTACAAAGCACCCGATGACGACCAGTTTTTTTAAGCGGCCTTCTTTTTTAAGAGCCGCAATCTCCAGAATCGTGTCGATCGTCTCTTGCACCGCGGATTGGATAAAGCCGCAAGTATTAATGATACCGATCTCGGCTTCTTGTATCGTGCTCGCGATCGGTAAGCCTCTTTCGCGAAGCATTCCCAACAGGTTCTCGCTATCGACGAGATTTTTAGCGCAACCTAAGCTGATCAGTCCGATTTTCCTTTTAGTTTTTTTCATTCGCTCCACGATGACATCCGATCCGCTGCTGCTCGATTCGTTGCGGGTTATTCACAAAAAAATAAATAGAGCCGTATCGCTTTTAACTCGGCCTCGAAAAATGACCTGCGGGTATTTCAGGGTTCTCACGCCGGCATGAAATCAGCCGTTCTTCTCACTCTCTTTAATGGATTTGGAAAGGCGTTTCATCAGCGTAAAAGCGAAATTCTTAAGAAAAAGCAATTGAATGGATTCGGATGATTTATCAAGGAGGGTCGCGCTGATTTTCAATAAAATGCAGTCTGTCTCCGCCATGACGGTCGCAACCCGCGATTGCCCGCTTAAATAGCCCATTTCGCCAAAACACTCACCGCGGTTGATGATCGCAATATTTTTACTGCTCTTTTGGACGGCGGCTTTGCCGCTCAAAATAATGAAAAAAGAATCGTCTATTTCGCCTTCGGTCACCACCACCTTATCCTTGCGCACCTTGATCATATTGCTGGCTGCAAGAATTTCCTTGATCTGCTCTTTGGTAAAATTCTCAAAAAAAGGCACCCCATGAATATAATCGATGACCGTATCCGTTTTCTCGCTCGATCCCGATTCCTTCAGTCCCCGCAAAGCCACCCGCAAATCATAAGCGAAATCCATGCTGGTTTGATAGCGCAGACTTTGATCTTTGGCTAAGGCTTTCTTGATGATCGTATTCAACACGTCCGGAATTTCAGGCCGAACCTGTTGCAAAGGCGGCGGTTCATCGTTAATAATTTTATACATAATGACGAAACAGTTGTCGCCATTAAAAGCCTTCTCGCCGGTCAATAGTTCGTATAAAACGCAACCCAAGGAAAATATATCGGTTTTGGCATCCAATGGTTCTTCTTTCACTTGCTCAGGAGACATATAACTGGGTGAACCGACAATCCCTTTTGAGGCGGTTTGCTCCGATTTGATGCGCGCAATTCCAAAATCGGTGATCTTTAGGTCGCCCGCTTTATTCAGCATGATGTTGGAAGGTTTGATATCCCGATGAATAAGGCCTTGTTTATGCGCAAAATCCAGAGCCTTACAAACCGTGAAAATCATTTCAACCACTTTGTTTAGGGGCAGCAGGTTTTCTTTTTGACAATATTTGAGCAAAGTGGGGCCGTCTATATATTCCATGGTAATGTAACAAAAATCCTTGTACATACCGGCATCATAGATCGCCACGATATTGGGGTGCAGCAAGCTGCCCGCCGATTGGGCTTCCATAAAAAATTGCTTGCGGTATTTATCGGCTTTTTCGCCCACCACGTCCGCTGCCGGTCGCGAAATCTTTATGCTGACACTACGATTAATATAATGGTCTTTGCCAAGGTAAACGACGCCCATACTGCCCTGACCCAATTTCCCGATAATCTCATAGCGACCGACCGTCCGGATATCGGATAAATCAGTCAGAAACTGTGTATCAACCGGATTGAATTCTTCAGGTTCTCCTAAAAGTCTGCCTTTGATCCAACCGGTTAAACCCGATTTTTTGTGGGTTTCAAATGTGCCGTTTTTTCCTTTATCCGCCAAGACCTGCCCTCCAGTTCATTTTACCGACCCCGGTTATGAATAACCGGTCCTATTCATTTGATATTGGCCTGTTCAAATAATTTAATAATATCCAGTTTATTAATAGAATCTGAAAAAAGATCGCTCATCAATATATTCGCTTGGGTCTGCCCGAATAACCGGAGTCGGTTCGCTTCCCCGGTAATGGTTTGCTGACTTAATATATTTCCATCTTTAAGAAGGCGTCCCTCGTACTCGATTTGAGCCTTCCAGTCTCTTCCCTGGGAGTCTAAATGAAATTTCTTCAGTACAATCAAGACCTGCAAAGGGGATAAAGCGTTTTCAGGAGCGACTTCTAAACCCAAGCCGATAAGCCTTCTTCTAAAAACTTCCTTATAAAGAGTCGGAACTTCATATATGCCCATCTTAAATGCCGGATCTTTACCTCGCCCCAAATATAATGAAACCGCTTCATTACCTGTTCCGAATTCCCTTTGTGCGGTCTGGCTAAAAAGTTCCTTCGGCAACCTTTTATCTTCAAAACCAAGCGATACTTTCTTATTGGCCAATACATTGTTTTGCTCAGGTAAACGATACTCAATATTCAATATCGGAATAGTGGCGCAACCTGTCATGAAATATAATACAAAAATGATGCCAGCAAGACACAATATGATGCGAGTTTTTTTATCCATTCACTTATCCCCCTTCTATCCTTTTTTTGTTTTTTTTGGTTATAATTATTCAAAATAGCCGCTTGCTGCAAAAAGTGTCAAGGAAAAGGTCAGGCGAGTCGATCGTGTGATCGCCAATTAAAATGCAGCGACTATCTAACCTATAGATTTTACTTTATTTTATGGCACTGGCAGAAAAAATTCAAACCTCGAAAGATTTATTCTGCAGCATCTTGCAAAGATTTTTTTTGGTGTTTAAATACGGGTCTTCAATCACTTTATCCAGCAATAAGTGCAAAACATGCCCGATTTTTGGGCCGGGCGACAATTCAAGAATTCGCATAACCTCCTTGCCGGTAATGGCCAATTCTTGCATTTTAATAATGAATGGTTTTTGGCTTAATTGCCTAATCCTTTTTTCAAGCATCGTCAAAAGCTTGATTTTATTATCTAAATGACCATGCGCCAAGAGATCGGCTCGTCGTAATTTCAACAAATCATCTATGTTATCAACTCCTACCCTTTGGATTAATTTTCGGATAGCCCCATCACTCCATTCGGGATGATAATCCATCATATGTTCCCGTATTAAAATAGTGACTTTTTCAATTTCAGCATGGCTGAACCCAAACCGCTCCATAATATTTTTGGCCATATCAGCGCTGGCTGTTTCATGGCCAATAAACCGAAATTGACCGTTTGTTTTTTTTCTAACGCGCGGTTTGGCAATATCATGTAAAAGGGCGGTTAGACGTAAAATCGGATCAGATTGGATTTGATCCACCGTAACTAAGATATGCTTATAAATGGTATATTGGTGGTGATGTGGGTTTTGCCGCTTTCGGTAACCCTCAGATAATTCGGGTAAAAGGTAGGGCAAAAGATTTGTTTGCACCATTGCGGAAAAAGCCCGGGATGGCTTTGGAACCAATAAAATTTTCATCAATTCAGCCCTAATCCTTTCCCGGGCTGGTTTTTTTAATTGATCAGCCATTTTAGCCATGGTTTGCCTGGTTGTAGGTTCAATCTGAAATCTTAACTCCGCAGCCAACCGGATGGCTCTTAAAAGACGTAATGGGTCTTCGGTAAAACGATCTCTCGGATTTTTAACTGCTCTGATCACCTTTATAGATAAATCCAACCTCCCCTGATAAGGGTCAATAATCCGATTTTGTTGGACATCAAAGGCCATGGCATTAACGGTGAAATCACGCGCCCCCAAATCCTGTCTGATGGAACGGGATGAACCTTTGACTCCCCGAAAAGGCGTGATTTCAAAATGCCGGCCTTCATGCACCAGAGTCACCGTTTCGTGCTTTAAACTGAAATGTTTAAAATCCTTAAAAACCCGTTTGATGATGGCGTGATTCGCCGAAGTCGTGATATCCCAATCGACGACAGGCCGCTGCAAACAAAGATCCCTTACCGCACCGCCGACAACATAAGCCTCGTAACCCGATTGCCGGAGATGACGGATAATGATGCAAGGGAATTCAGGAAGTTGAAACATGGTCATGCAGCTCTCCGGATTCAAACAATTCTTCTAAGGCGCCCAACTCGGGGTCGTTCAATTTTTTTAAAAGACCGCGCAGAGATTCGATTGCATGGGGTATATAAGAAGTAAAATGTATTTTCCCCCTTACACGTGTTAAAAAAGCAAACGCCCCCAAGATTTGCAGATTGCGCTGAAAGGCCAGATAAAGGTATGTGGCTTCAAAAAGCGTGACCCATTCCGGTCTTTCTTTGTTGAGCAAATCCGTATAATGCGAATAAATCCGGTTTTGTTCTTCTTGATTGAGACAAGTATATGGATCGATGAGCAAGGAAGCCAGATCATAGCCCGGAGGCCCCAAACGTCCTCCCTGCCAATCCAGAATACCGATCTTATGATCCAGGATCATGATATTGCGAGATTGAAAATCGCGGTGTAAAAAAACTTGAGTGCCGGCGCTTGAAGCCTTTGCAATCAAATGACGAAAAGCCGGTTCCAGTTCCGGCCATTCTTTTTTAAAACCCAAAAATCGAGATAAAAAAGCCTCTTTAAAATATTCAATTTCATAACGCCGCATAACATCCGCATCATAATAGGGAGTCTGACAGGTCCAATTGGGATCGAACCCTTCCAATCCTTTGATCTGTAATTGCAAAAGAATCTCTACAACTTTTTGAAAAAGGGGTATTCGATCCTCTACTAATAAGGCTTTTTCCTGAAGATGAGTGCTGCCTAAATCTTCCAGGACAAAACAACCTTTAGATAAATCGGCCAATAGAATCTCAGGCACGGGAATCTGTCGTTTAAAAAGGTGTTGACCGATTAAAAGATAGGCTTCATTTTCCTTGAATGCAAAAGGGTCCCGAGGCGGATTTTCCATCATAATAAACCGCTTCAGTGGGTCTCCCATTACCACCCGCCAAAACAACCGTTGTGATCCGTCGGCAGGCAAGGGACAAATAGAAAATGGATGATTTTGCATTCCTTCCGTTTTTAGATAAGATATAAGAAAATCAAGGAGGCTTGGATTGGAAATGCCGATATGACTTGAAGATACTTTTATATTTTCTTGTAAAATTACATTCATTTTAAATAATCTAAGACAAGCGAAACATCATTAATTTATATTGAACATATTTATTGCAACCGTAGCGGTGACTAAATCATAGTGCGCGACACTTTTGTGTGCGCGATAAATGGATATTTTACAAACTATTTTAAACCGGCCAAAAAATCTATTGTATTATTTTAATCTCCAGGTTAAAAAGCATTAATTTTTAAAAATCATCTATCCGGCAATGGGAGGACGAAATATCAATGAAATCGGTTCAGGACTTCTTTTTATGTGATGCCTGTAAAAACAAGGACTTTGTGCGGGTTCAAAATTTTTCAGTCCGTTTCCATGGGGTGAATTTTTCCGATGATCTGATCTATGACCGCTCGATTATTGAGCTTTATCAATGCACTAAATGCGGCAAAGTATTCTCAATGGATCAGGTTGAAGAAGGGCTGGCCGAGTTGAAAAAACGATTGAAATCAGAATCATCCGGCTCGTTGAAGGCCAAATAACCGCGCCGGATCGGCGGATTCGTTTGCGAAACGGATGAATGCGACCGGATGGGAACAAACGCCGCCGGAACCCTATGGTCTACTTCTCTTTGATATAGAACTGAAATTTATAAGAACCGATCTCAATGGTGTCAAAATCTTTTAAAGCCTGCGTATCTTTAATAACTTCGCCATTCACTTTCAATTTGGCCATACCTCCGGCAAAAGCAATGGCATAACCATTGGGCCGGCGACTGATGGTCGCAGCCGTTGAACCGATCAACATACCGGCCAACTTGATCTCACAAGCATCTGCTTTGCCGATCTTCGTCAGCTTCTTAACCAACTCGATATCCCCCATTTTGGAATTATCGATAAAACTGATCATGCCTATTTTTTCCGATATTTTATTGGGAGAAGGCATTTCCTTTTGTTTGGAAAGCAATTCACGTTGCTTAACCGTATCAAGCATCATGGTCTTATCCAAATCCATTTTTTTATCTTTTTCATCCGGTTTTTCCTTGGCTTTTTCACTGGAAACAAAAAGAATACTATGCTTCCCAATGGCGATATTATCGCCATGAATCAGTTTATGGGAAGAAACTTTTTTATCATTCACAAAAGTACCGTTGGTACTTTGCAGATCCGTAATCAGATAATCGGAACCGGCCTTATCGATCCGGGCATGGTAACCGGAAACGGCGAGATTATCGATCATGATCGTATTATCTTCCTTACGACCAATGGTCAAACTATCTTTCATAAAAGGGTATTCTTTAATAACTTGCTTATTGAACATTAGGATTAATCTCGCCATGATGACTTACCCCCTCAGATTTTAGATGCCTCTAATATTATAAAGAAAAATGAAAAGATCAATATGTATTTAGCCTAGGGTATGATTTTTTTAATTATTTTTTGCATATTTATCAAATAATCAGCCAATGAAAAGCCAATATTCCTTATTTTACCGTTTTTCCGCTTATCAAATCCGGAAATAAACACCGATACAATCGTCGTATTATCATGAGCGCCACGATCCAAAGCCCGGCCGACCAAACGCCGGCATAAAATTCCGGGATTTTCTTCATCTTTGGCCAATTCCAAGATTTCCTCTTCGCTGACCAAGTCGGTTAAGCCGTCC
>Ga0105099_10002876_pt1 | contig 10056 bp, 6 predicted proteins | sample PPLLak3cmMay2015_2_FD_79138 | JGI IMG/M metagenome (GOLD analysis project Ga0105099, IMG submission 79138) | Freshwater sediment microbial communities from Prairie Pothole Lake near Jamestown, North Dakota, USA - PPLs Lake P8 Core (1) Depth... | ecosystem: Environmental > Aquatic > Freshwater >...
CGTTCCAACCCCAATCCAACAGCTCCTTCAATTCGGGGGTGGCGGTCAACTCGAACGACAGCGGGACTCCGATATCCGTCGTCGCCTTGAGCGGCGTGTCGTCGGAGCTCACGGCGCTGGAAGTGGTAACAAACCAGATCGACAAGACGGACTGCCCGGTTGACATCACGGCCTATGTTTCGGTCCTGGATCAGGGAGGCTATCCCGTCGTCGGGTTAACCGACTCCGACTTTGATGTGAATGAATTCGGCGACGATACGGTTACATTCAGTGTGGCTACCGGATCAGTGAATTTGCCGCCGATCGCCATAACGGCGCTCATGGACTACAGCACCAGCATAACCGATTCTGCAGACACGGTCAGCGACATGGAATCGGGGCTGGTGGCCTTCATGAACAATCTGCGGGGCACAGACGACGCCGCGGTCATCAAGTTCGCCACCGAGCTGGAGGTCGTCCAGGCATTTACCAACGATAAAAATGCGCTGGCCGCGGCCATTACCGCCCCGTTCGACCGCGGCGAATTCACCCTCCTGTGGGATTCGATCTACAAGGCGATCGAGGATACCACCAGCCAGCGGCCGACGAACCGGCGCAAGGCGATCATCGTCATCACCGACGGCATCGACGACGACGGCTCCGGAGGCCAGCTTTCGACCCGCAGCTACGACGAGGTGGTCGCGTTGGCGCAGGCTAACGACATTCCGATATTCCCGATCGGAATCGGTTCGTATGCCATCAACATCGGCCTTCTCGGCCGCCTGGCCGACGACACCCACGGCAGGTTTTTCGAAGCCCAGAACTCGGACAACCTGCAGACCATCTTCCAGCAGCTGAGCTCCCTGCTGTTTGAGAATCAATACGCCGTAACATATCAAACGGAGCAGGGAAATGTCGGGGTGCCCGGGGCTTTGCTAATTGAGGCTACTGCCCCCGGGACCGCTATTACGGATTCCTACACCAGAAACATTACCGCTTGCCCGTGATGCGCGCCGGCCAAGGAAAAATTGTTTTTTAGGTGTTCAACCCATAACGCCCTGAACGGTTTTTCGCCTTTCAGGGCGTTATGTCCCTTCGGGCCAGCCCCGTTTAAAGCATTTTCGTTCTCAGCCGACAAATATGGCTGTAGCTCAATAGACCCCCAAAGGATTTGGAGGCCTGAATGTATTCAAGCATGTATCAATTTTTGAGAGAGCGGTTCGCCCGCGGCGGCAGGGAGATCCGCAAGCACAGCGCCGAGCTGGAAAAGTCCCAGTGGCTGCCCCTTGAAGAAGTGAGGCGGATCCAGCTGGAGAAGCTGAAGCGCCTGGTCCAGTACGCCTATGAAAACGTGCCGTTTTACCGCAATTCCCTTAAGAAGAAAGGCATCGTTCCATCGGACATCCGATCGTTCAAGGATTATGAGGCCGTTCCTTTCGTGGTGAGGGACGATTTCTTCGCGTCTCAAGAAGACCTCCGTTCGAAAAGCTTCCGCGGCCAGACGTTCAAGGACAACACCGGCGGCTCCACCGGCCAGGTGATGGAATTCATCGTCGATTATTCGACCAGCTACTGGAGCTACGCCAACGAAAAGAGGTTCCGCGGCTGGTACGGCGTCCGGCCGGGGGACAAAAAGGCCTGGGTCTGGGGCGCGCTCAAGAACTTTCCGAACTGGACGCTCAGGGACCGCCTGATCAAGGGCTATATCAAACGGAACCGGTTCCTGAACGCGCATGCCTTGTCCGAAGAGAACATGCGGAAGTTCGCCCTCGAGATGCAGGCATGGAAGCCGGACATGTTCCGGGTCTACCCATCCGCAATGGCCATTTGGGGGAATTTCTTGACCGCCAACAAACTGGACGGGATCAGGCCCAAGCTCATCGAGACGTCCGGCGAAAAGCTGACGCCGACCCAGCGCACGATCATAGAGTCGATCTTTAAAAGCCCGATTGCCGAGCACTACAGCTCCTGGGAAATTTACGACATCGCCTACCAATGCCCGGAAAAGGGGTTGCACATCAGCGAGGACCGCTATCTTGAGGTGGTCGATCCGCAGGGCAAGCCCGTCCAGCCCGGCGAAGTCGGCGAGGTCGTCATCACCTCGCTCATCCAGTACGCCATGCCGTTCATCCGCTACAAGAACGGGGACATGGGCATTTTGGAAAAATCCACGTGCAAATGCGGCCGGGGGCTGCCGTTGTTGAAGGAGGTGATCGGCCGCAAAGATGACTTGTTGGTAAGGCCGGACGGCCAGCCGGTTCACGGAGCCGTGATGGACTACACCTGCCGAAGCTTCCCGGAGATCAAGCAATTCCAGCTTTATCAGCCGGACCGGACCAACCTGATCGTGCGGCTCGTCTGTTACCGCCCGGTGGACAAGGGCTGGATCGCCAAATTTACCGGGGAAATGCAGCCCTTTTTCGGGCCCGAAATGAAAATCCATGTCGAGATCCTCGACAAGATCCCGCTGACCCCTTCGGGAAAACTGCGCTTCATCCTGTCGGATGTGAAGCCCGAGAATCTGAAAATCTATTCTTAACCTTTTAAGGCCGTAGACCAGGAATATCCCATCTGCTTTTACAGGAGGGCGCTATGAAACGGATCGAGCATCTGTTGGCCCGGCTTCCCCAGCCGGTAAAGTATCCTCTGAAGAAAATTGAGCGCCCCCTGAAAAGAATACGCAACGGTTTGTACAGCCTCACCCCGAGAAAAAGAGAGCTCGCGTACAAGGGGCACGTTTTGCGTTACCCTCACGTCTCTTTTTTCTACCAGGCCGCGGAAAAAACGTACGAAAACATATTATCGGTAGATGAAATCCCGGAGAGCTATTTTTTAACCACCGATCCATGCCTTTTGGAGCAAATCCTTTCCCATATCGGTTTGAGCTTCGTGCCGGACCTCTTCAGGCTCGATGACTTCGAGACCATCCGCGTTGGCTCATCGCCGTTGCTCCATGAATCTAAACGGTTTTTTGAAAATTATTATCTCAAAGGCCTATCCGAATTCCGCTACCGGAACGCTTTGCCGGTTTCCCGCCCGATAAAGCTGGTCTCCAACGCTGAGCCGGCGGCCGCCCAGCCGCCGGAATTCGAGTGCAAACTATCAGCCCTGAGCCTGAACGGCGGCGGCAAGGAATCCATAGTGATGGCGGAAATCTTAAAGCAGATGGGGATTCCGTTCGTCTGGTTCACCTTTGGGGCGAACCGCATCAAGAACCACATCGAAAACGTCGTCGCAGCCTCGGGCATGGGAGAGCGGATCAACGTCGAATGGCAACTTGACCCGCAGATCGGCAGGGACGCCAAATACATCGGCTCGATCCCCCTGCTCGGGTGCCTGAGTTTTATAAGCCTGCTGGTCGCCCACCACCGACGATGCCGCTATATTTTGGTCGGCAATGAATACTCCTCCAACTTTGGGAATTTGGTGCACAAAGGGTTCGAGATCAATCATCAATATGACAAGTCTTTCGAATTCGAAGTCGCGTTCGGAGACTACATAGAAAAAAACATCATCCGCGGAATCAAGTATATCAGTCTGGTCCGGCCCCTCTATGAGATTCTGATTGCAAAGCTTTTTTCATGCTTCAACCAGTATTTCGAACATTTTATCAGCTGCAATGGGAATTGGAGGGGTGCGACCAAGGATAGGTGGTGCAAAGGATGCCCGAAATGCGCCTTCGTTTTCCTGTCCCTTTACCCATTTTTGACCGATGCGGACATAAGGCTCGTTTTCGGCGAGGATCTTTTTCATAGAAAGATCATTCGAAAACATATAATTGACTTGTGCTGCGCCGAGATAAAGCCATTTGAGTGCGTCGGGACCCAAAAGGAAAGCCGGCTTGCGCTTTACCTTTCTCTTAAAAAGAGCCCTATCCTGAATTTCTCTGAAAAGCCGACCAGAAAAGACCTTGAGGCATGCTGCCACGGCACTGATTTCGACTTGATAGAAAAAGAGTGCCTTGAAACCTTCCATGTGCCGCATAATATGCCAGACGAGCTATTTGGCAATTTTCGTGCTAGTGTTGAAAAGATTTTAGCCTCTAAGAATGTCGCGTAAATTATCCTCCGGAGCAACAGGCACGGTCCGGAGATGAAAATACAGGTCGAGATTCTCGATAAGATACCCCTGACCCCATCGGGGAAGCTGCGATTTATATTGTCGCAAGTTAAACCGGACAATTTGATAATTTACCATTAAAAAATTTTCAGAAACAGTAAATCAGAAAAAGCCTAATGGCGAAATTAAATGAAATGTTGAGGCTGCAGGTTAGAGAAGAGTCCGACTTACAGAGATGGGAAGAAGAACTAAAGTTGTTTTCAGCGACTCCATTTTTTGCCTCATCCTGGCTGGAATGTTTTAGAACCAAAACCCGTAGGCCTATCTACCTGAGGTTCGTTTCAGAAGGAAAAACAATAGGTCTGGCCGCAGGGCTGCAAAACGAACCATTTAATCGAGTACTCAGAAAGTTTTTCAGGGTTCTCTTTTTTTATAGCGGTCCCTCAGTGGTTGTTCAGGAAAGAGGGTTAACCCAACTATGCTTGGAAAAGTTGATAGGCTACGCGCGTGAAAATAAATTTACCCACGTTAAACTGGAGTCCTGGGATTTTTCCTGCTCGATCGACGTCGACGTTTTGCCGTTCAAGCCAATTGTCCGAAAAGAGTATGTTCTGGACATGCGGCTGGGCTTGTCGGAATTGATAAAATGCATGAAAAAAAGCAGGAGGAGGGAAATTAAAGCAGCGGGACGCAACGGATTGACATTTCATGAAAGCAACTCGCCGAGTATATTGAATAATCTTTTGAATCTGCTGGAGGAAACCAAATCGATCCGACTGTCTAAAAATTATCAAGATTATAATTACTTCTATATATCCTTTTTAGATCTGAAAACCTTGTACAAGCTCTTTGAAAACAGGATAGTAAGGGCATTCTATGTGATGAACGAGGCCGACGGATTACTCTCCGTGAGCCTGGATACCGTCCACCATAAAAGAGCATACGGCTTATTCATCGGAACGAACCAAGTCGGCTATAAATTAAAATCGAACACTTTCATGAATTTCAAGCTTATCGAAAAATATAAGGAAGAAGGAATCGAATCCTACAATTTCGGTGGAGTTCCAAGTGATGAAAGTGCGAGAGGCTTACGTTTCTTCAAGACTTCTTTTGGGGCCATCGAAAAGGTTTGCACCGGCGGGCGCACCCAGCACCTGCAGAGCCCATTTATCGATCATTTAGCAGAAGTTTATACTAAACTTCCAGAGACGAAATTGAAAAAAATTATCAGAAAAAGTCTTACCGGACGAAATTATTCCTGATCCGAAAGGACCTATAAGACTTTTTTAGGAACTTCAAACCTGAACTTTGGATGTTGCAATGGTGTCGCTTCACGAAAACTATCCAAAACCCGGCTGCTTGCGTTGAGGCTACCTGCCAGTGGCCCGCATAACCATGTAACCTCGGAATAAAGTTTAAAAATATGAATTCATGATCAGGGGCATGATGAATAGCCTGCTACCAGCTTTAAATCGCAAGCTACGATTGTTAAATCGGACTTTGCCTGCGGGTCTGCGGCCGATTTATGCCAATGTGTTCGGTCAAAGTAAAATGATCATGGCGCTTATCAAAGGGCATTATTTGAACTTTTACCAGCTGGATCTGCAGGAAGGTGAGGATAGAGCCTACGTTGGATATTTGGGCATGGGCCCTAACTTAGCCTTCATCACCAATATGATCGTTGGGGATCAGATACCATTGCTTCAACGTCAATTCCGGGTGCCATGGTGGCGGATTAAATATGCGGTTAACCAGGCGAAGGCGATTTCTGATGCTCTAATTGTCGAACTGCCGCATCAGTTTTTACGCCATTTAAATTTTAATGATGGAATTTTAAGTCTTCCTTTGCTTCGCTCTTACATCAAAACGAATTGTTCGTGGGCGGAAATTGAGCAGCGTTTTCATGCCAACATTCGCCAAGCCATTAGAAAAATTGGCATGATTAAATGCGTCATCTCACATCAGGATGATGACTTGCTGTTCTTCTATCATCACATCTACCATCCTTATATTTCTGAGCGATTCGGTGTGTTGGCAGATCCGAGCAGCCTCGAAGAGTTGCGTTACTATTTCAAGCGGGGGGCGCTGTTGGTTTGTAAGGACGATCATGATCAAATCGTTGGAGGGTATCTCTATTACATAATGAACAAGATCATGTATTATCACGTTGGTGCTACTAAACCGGGACTATGCAAGAATATTTTCAGTATTACCAATGCAACTGGTATTTTTGAGATGATTCGACATGCTTGGCAACACGGTTGCTCAATTTTGGATTTAGGCCTATCCAGACCATTTCTGAACGATGGAGTTGCTCGATACAAATACTATTGGGGTGCTTGTGCTAAAATAGACCCCTCTTACACGTGGGGCCTGTGGTTTGGTTTGATGCGCAAATTGGCTGTAGTACAGAGCCTCCTTTCTCGCTTTCCCTGGATCTGGTACGATGCTTCTGGCAGTTTGCATGGGTTAATCGTATCTTCCGGATCTCCGCCGGCAGATGATCAATCGTTATCCAAATTGGCGCATTCTTGGTGGGTTCCGGGTTTAAAGGATGTGATTGTTTACCCGAACAATACCTCCTCCGCATTTCCCTCGGCCGTTTACAACCCTTTTCCTGTATTGGGTCCAGCGAAAGTTTTGAAGCTCCAATCAAATAGCTAATTTTTCATGTTGTGCTGGTGCATAGCGATCGCTTCCCGCTATTACCGGTGTTCAACTGTCGATCATAATGTCTAATGGAGTTAAATATGGACTTAGAGATCACCGAAGAATCGAACTTGCAGATATGGGAGCAACATCTTAAGTTATTTTCGGCGACTCCATTTTTTGCTCCGTCCTGGCTGGAATGTTTCAGAACTAAAAACCACATACCCATTTATTTGGAGTTTACTTCAGGTGGAAAAACAATCGGCTTGGAAGCAGGGCTGATAATCGAACCATCCAATGCGCTATTCAAAAGGCTTTTTCGATTCCTGTTTTTTTTCAGCGGTCCGGCAATAGTTGATACCGACAGTGACTCGAGAAAGATGTGCCTTTCTCAATTGATACGCTACGCAGAGAAAGAACACTATGCTTATATAAAAATGCAATCTTGGGATTGCCCTTATGAAATAAGCAATGAGGGTTTGCCATTTAAACCTCTTGTCCGCAAAGAATATATTATAGATATTCGGCCGAATATGGCAGAATTAGTACACAGAATCAGTAAGCGAAAATGGAGATACATAAAGGCGGCAGAAAGGAAAGGATTGACCTTTCATGAGAGCAGTTCTCCGGAAATAATTGGCGATTTATTATCTCTTCTCCAGGAAACAAAATCATTAAGACTTTCAAAGCAATATGAAGATTACCATTTCTTCTACATATCCTATTTCACAAAAGAAACATTATATGAGTTGATTAAAAATAAAATGGCAAGGATCTTTTACGTTCAAAATGATCACAACATTATCTGCGTTTATTTTGGGATAGCATACGGCAACAGGGCCTATGGCTTATTTATCGGAGCAAATCATGAAGCCTATGACAATCAGGTTCCAACATTTATCACGTTTAAAATCATCGAAAAGTTCAAGGCCGAAGGAATTGAATTCCTGAATATGGGCGGAGTCCCAAGCGATTCTAGCTCAAACGGGCTGATTCATTTCAAAACATCTTTGGGCGCAAGCGAACATGTGTGTACCGGCGGGCGCACCCACCACTTGCAGAGCCATTTTCTAAACTATTTGACCGATGCCTATTCCAGATTCCCCGACTTGAAAATAAAAAAAATAATCAAAAAAAAGCTTGTGGGCCGCAATTACTCTTGATCCGCTGCGGCCGGACGGGCGGGCACCTCGGTTGAGAACAGCGGGCATCAAGCGCCGCCGGCGTGCCAACAGCTTAATGCGATTTTTGCAATGGAGTCGAGTTAGATGAAATCCGATTTGATTCAAGATTTGGTTTTCCAAACGGCGGAAAAATTTAAGGACCGAGTCGCCGTCAAGCACCTTGGCCGAGAGCTGTCTTACGAAAGACTAACGGCGGCCTCGGACAGAGTGGCTGGCGACCTTTTATCGCTGCATAACAAGACCGGTGCGATCGTTGGAGTCTATCTGGAGGCCGGAATCGAATATGTTGCGGCGGTTCTCGGGATACTGAGAGCCGGGGGGATTTTCTTCCCTCTCAACATAAAATTTCCGGACCACCGCTTGAACGAGGCGCTCCGATTGACCGAACCCGACCTGATCATCACCAACGAGGCCTTGGAGCCTAATCTTCGAGCGCGTTTTGCCACCCATGGCGATTTTATCAAAACGCCGTTGATTTATGTCATCCGGGACGGCGTTTTCAGCCCGGCGCAAAACGATGTTTCCGCACCGCCCGCTGGCGCCCGCAATGTCATCCCGGCTGCCGGCACCGGATTGAATGACACGGACGGCGACGCGTGCTACCTGATCGCGACATCCGGTTCGACCGGCGAACCGAAAGTCATCCTTGGGAGCCATTACGGCTTGTGCCACTTCATTCAATGGGAAATAAGGGAATTCTGCCTCAACGAAGACACCTGCGGGAGCTTTCTCTCCCATCCGACTTTCGACGTCAGTCTGAGGGACATCTTCGCCCCCTTGTGCTGCGGCGGGACGTTGGCGATTCCGGACGAGACCACCAAACAAGACCCGGTCGCACTGTATCGCTGGTTTGAGGACGGTCGCATCAGCCTCACCCACATCGTGCCGACGCTGTTCCGACTGCTGACCCAGGCCATTCAAAGCCATAAGGCCAATGCAAAAGCGCTGCCGGCGCTGGAATGGGTTCTAACCGCCGGCGAGCCGCTGTACGGCCACGACGTGTTCCAATGGAACCAGGCGGTCGGTGAGCATGCGAAATTGGTCAACATCTACGGACCCTCGGAGACCACATTGGCCAAAATTTTCAACCGCATCCAACCCTCCCAGCTGACGGCCCAGCAAATCGTGCCGCTGGGGAAGCCGATTGACGGAGCCCGGGTGATGGTCATCGACGGGAACCGGCTCTGCCATGTCGGCGAAGAAGGCCAGATTTGCATCGAAACAAAATACCGGAGCAAGGGCTACTACCGGAACCCGGACCTGACCCGGTCCGTTTTCGTTTCCAACCCGGCTGATCCGGAATCTCCTGAACCGGTTTATTTGACCGGCGACATCGGGAAATGGCTCGAAGACGGGACGCTGCAGTTTCTGGGGCGAAAAGACGCCCAGATCAAGCTGCACGGCAAACGAATCGAGTTGAACGAGATCGAAGTCGCCCTGACCCAATACCCGCGGGTTCAGATGGCCGCCGTCGCGCTGAAGTGCGACGACCAGGGGAATCAGCGTTTGGTCGCCTATATCGTCTCAAGTGAGGAAGGCAGCCTGACTGTGGAACCGATCCGCCGGTTTCTGCTCGACCGAATCGCGGATTACATGGTCCCCAGCATTTATGTCTTTTCGAGCGCTTTGCCGCTGACCTCCAGCGGGAAGATCGACCGCCGGAGCCTCCCGGATCCCGTCATGACCAGGCCGCGCCTGGAGCAGGGCTATGTCGGGGCGTCGAACGAAGTTGAAACAAGGCTGGTTGAGTTGTGGCGCCAGATGCTCGGCTTCCAGCAGATCGGGATCGATGATAATTTCTTCGATTTGGGAGGCAATTCGATCCTCGCGGCCAGATTGGCGGTTTTGATCGGAGAAAAATTCAACCGGGAGCTTCCGGTTGTAAAGGTTTTTGAATACCCCAGCATCCGGCTTTTCGCAAACTTCCTGCGCAACGAAGACAGCGGACCCACCCGGTTGGAAAACCATGATCAACGCGCTCAGCAGCGGCGCTCCAGCAGAATGATGCAGCGTAGGGCACGGCCTCTGAACCGATAGAAGCGGCGAAAAGGGAGCTTACGATTTTAATGAACGACCTCGAAACGAACGATTCCGGCAACTCTTCCGACGACCCTCAGCCGGCCGGTCTGGAAGGGATCGCCGTCATCGGGATGGCGCTGCGATTTCCCGGCGCGGATTCGGCGGA
>Ga0105099_10002878_pt1 | contig 10054 bp, 8 predicted proteins | sample PPLLak3cmMay2015_2_FD_79138 | JGI IMG/M metagenome (GOLD analysis project Ga0105099, IMG submission 79138) | Freshwater sediment microbial communities from Prairie Pothole Lake near Jamestown, North Dakota, USA - PPLs Lake P8 Core (1) Depth... | ecosystem: Environmental > Aquatic > Freshwater >...
TATAAATGTTATTTGAAAAACAGCCGCAGCTCTCCGTTTCTTCCCGAAGAGAACCACTCCCACTCCCCTTTGAAATTTTAAGATAAAAAATGTGTATAAAGATTAGACGAAGTAGGGAGGGGGACGGGGGGTGGGTACATGTGATCCAGGGAGGGGGACAAAGGGGGTGGGTACGTGTTAAAATCGGGGATGAGGCTTACCACACAAAATCACAATTGAAATAATTCGTATTATTCACATTATCTGATACTTTAAGTGTCAGATTATGTTTTGTGCCCTTTGCAATCCTTTCAGGGTCAAACCGGTAAATGAGAACATTGTTTTTCTGATCATATTCAAAAAGCGCCCATTTTCCGTCTATCACAGGCTCGTATGACTTTATTCCTGCAAGATCGTCCCAGATCCTTATCCTCATCTCCTTTTTCCCCGTAAGGTCAACTCCCGGTGCAAGCGTGTTTGAAGTAATCAGGGGTGAAACAGTATCTATCCCGACAAAAAACATCCCGAATGATGATGGCTGGGCAGTCACCCATCCGTCTGCGACACTGCTGTTCAATGCACTTTTCTTGAAATCATCACTCATTTGTATAATGAGTATCCTGGATCGTATTTCTTCAGGAACATCAAACGGGTTGATCGCAAGGGTATATGGTTTGTGTACCGGAGTGAACCTGTCATGCACATAATGTACATCAGATAACATCTCCTTAGTTCCGGTGTCACTCTTATATTTAAAATAAAGTGTATCATAAAGTGCTCCTGAAGGAATTGATACTGATATGTTTTCTGCGGTGAATTTGTTGCTCCTGTTATAAGGCATAACCGTCAGGTCATCTGAAGCAGTCACCGGTAATCCGGCATTTAAGGGTACCTGCCCCCGTACTTTAAATGCCAGTACCGACCTGTTAGTGTGAATGTCAGCTACCTCAAGCTCAATATGATATACTGTATCTTTATTGAAATTGAAAATGCCCCTGTCAACAACGTTTTCATATACACTCAGCTTGTCATTAGGCAGCAGCCAGGTCCTTTCGATATAGGTTCTTTCGCGCTGGAATATTTCATAATCAATATGGCTGTTGACGTACTTTGACTCGCCAAAGGAGAAATCATCCATTACATATTTAAATATAGTGGTGCTGTCAACTTTAAGCTCAATTGAATAAACAGAGCACCTGTTATAGCTGTCATTAAGGAGATCATGTGATTTTATGCCGAATCCCGCCCTGCCGCTTATCTTTATTTCATTCTCGCCTGATATGAAATAATTTCCATGTCCTCCTGAAACAGTAAGTTTTTTTGGTTTGTTCTGACCGTTGATCAGGGCGTTTTTCCCGTCAGGATATATTATCAGGCGTTCAATTACGGGCAGGATATCATCACCTGTTCCGAACTCAAATAGTAGCGGGTTTACCGGAACCTCAGATTCCGATTTCCTGATCTCGTAATGCAGGTGGGGTCCCGATGAGCTTCCTGAATTTCCGGAGTAAGCTATCAGGTCACCCTGGTTTACCTGAAACTTTTCTTTCGGAGGGAATAGAGTTACAGAGTAGTTTTTCTTCTCATACTGCTGGCTTATGACATACTCTTCAATTTCCGGAATAAATCGGTCAAGATGCCCGTATACTGTTGAGTAACCTGAGGGATGCCTCAGATAAAGCGCTTTTCCGAATCCTCCGGGTGAAATGCTGATCCTGTAGATGTATCCGGATGCAGCGGCGACAACATCCTGTCCGGTCACACCCTGGGTTTTAATATCGAGTCCCGAATGAAAGTGATCAACCCTGAGCTCCCCGAAATTAGCCGATAGCGACAGGGGTATCCTGACCGGAGAAATGAAAATGTGCCTGTCTTTCGGAATTTCAAATAATATGCTGAAAAACAATGTATTGATAAGTAAGAGACGTAATAATATCATGATAAAATGGTTCTTTATTCAACGCAGCTGCAAAACTAACCTTCTCGTTCACTCAGGCAAACTATTTACCTCATTTTTTTGAAATTCTCATGAACAATATTAACTTTGTGCTAAAGATTGAGCTATGTCCGGTCAGGGTTATGAAGAATTAATAATTTTGAACAGAAAGCTCGATGAATTGTTAAATAAGTATAATAGCCTGAAGTCGGACTTTGACGGTCTTAAAAACGGGAATGAGGCATTAAAGAACAAGCTTCAGGAACGTGAAGCCAGGATAAAGGAATTGGAAATTAAATACGAAAGGATAAAATTATCAGGAGCACTGTTGGGAGAAGGCGGAAACGCCCCGGAAGCGAAGAGAAAGATAACAGAACTGGTGCGGGAAATTGACAGATGTGTTGCTCTTTTAAACAGATAAAATATAAAAATGGATGATAAGCTTTCGATCAGGGTTAATATAGCGGACAGATATTATCCATTGAAGGTAGAAAGGGAAAATGAGGAAAAGATCAGGAAAGCTGCCAGGATGATCAATGAAAAGGTACTGCAGTACAAACAGCGGTACACGGATAAGGATGTTCAGGATTTTCTGGCGATGGCTGCCCTGCAATATGTGATCAAGCTCACAGAGGAAGAGGAAAAACTTGAAACTGATTATCTCCCTGATGCCATTAAGGAACTGATTCAGAAAATTGATTCGGTACTGGAAGTAAAAGAGTAACAGCGTTCTTTAACATAGCAAAAAAATATTGCCCGCACTGTTTCTTCATTCGTTTTTGAAACTCAACAGTTAAAACTTTGGGGCCATCCTTAGTTCAGCAAGAGCAGGCCGCAGCCCGGTCCGCCGGGATCACGCTGACGCGTGACAGTGGAAACCCGAACTGAACTAGTAGCTCCAGCCATTAAGATATGGGGTTTTATAAAAGTTGAAGGAACTTTGCGGGTTTTTTATTCTGGTTACTAGTTACTGGTTGCTGGTTAAAAAACAAGCAACAAGCAACAAGCAACAAGCAACAAGGAACATCTTATTATGTGTAATAATTAAATATTGAGAATAATGACACTAATGATAGAATCAATAAGCACAGGCCTCATAATAGGACTGGGAACGGCGGCGCTAATACTGGCATTCGGAGCATCGTACCTGCTGTGGACGCGGGCTCTGAGAAATAAAAGCCGCCGGATCGTGGCCGATGCGGAAGCAGAAGCCGAGGTGATAAGGAAGGAGAAGATCCTGCAGGCCAAGGAGCGCTTCCTGCAGCTGAAATCAGAACACGAGAAGGTGATTAATGAGAAGAACGGCAAGATCACACAGGCTGAAAACAGGATAAAGCAGAAGGAACTGACGATTTCACAGAAATTTGAAGAAGCCCAGAGAAAAAAGAATGAAGTTGATTCAGTAAGGGAAAACCTTAATTCGCAACTCGAAATGCTGGATAAGAAAACCGAAGAGCTTACGAAGCTGCACCGCCAGCAGGTGGAACAGCTTGAAACAATTTCAGGCCTTTCGGCTGAAGAAGCAAAGAACCAGCTGATAGAATCGCTGAAGGAGGAGGCTAAGACCGGAGCAATGTCATATATAAATGAGATTCTTGACGAAGCCAAGATGACTGCAAACAAGGAGGCAAAACGAATTGTGGTGCAGACCATCCAGAGAGTTGCGGCAGAAAATGCAATTGAGAATGCGGTTACTGTGTTCCATATCGAGTCGGATGAGATGAAAGGAAGGATAATCGGACGCGAAGGAAGGAACATCAGGGCACTGGAGGCAGCCACAGGTGTTGAAATAATCGTTGACGACACACCGGAAGCAATTGTACTTTCAGCCTTTGACCCGGTGAGGAGGGAGGTTGCCCGGCTGGCTCTTCATCAGCTGGTGACAGACGGAAGGATTCATCCGGCCAGGATCGAGGAGATCGTTGAGAAAACAAGAAAACAGGTTGAAGATGAGATACTTGAGGTAGGGAAGCGTACGGCGATTGACCTTGGGATACATGGTCTGCATCCGGAGCTTATCAGAATGGTTGGCAAGATGAAATACAGGTCATCATACGGACAGAACCTGCTGATGCACTCGCGTGAAGTTGCGAACCTCTCTGCCATCATGGCAGCTGAGCTCGGACTTAATACGAAGCTCGCAAAACGAGCAGGACTGCTTCACGATATTGGCAAAGTGCCCGATGATGAGCCTGAGCTTCCGCATGCAATACTTGGCATGAAAATGGCTGAAAAATTCAGGGAAAAACCAGAAATATGCAATGCAATTGGTTCGCACCACGATGAAGTTGAAATGACAACACTTATTGCACCAATTGTACAGGTATGCGATGCTATTTCAGGGGCTCGCCCCGGTGCCCGCAGGGAGGTAGTAGAATCATATATAAAACGTCTTAAGGAGCTTGAATCAGTGGCTCTTCAGTATCCTGGTGTTATGAAGACCTATGCCATACAGGCCGGAAGGGAGCTTAGAGTGATAGTTGGGGCTGAAAAGGTAACAGACAAGGAGGCGGAAGGACTCTCGTTTGAGATCGCAAGGAAGATCCAGAATGAGATGACCTACCCGGGACAGATCAAGATTACAGTGATCCGTGAAACCCGGGCAGTGAATTATGCGAAATAATCAAATATGATAATGAATTGATAATTGTGGAGGGGCTGCATGCAGCGCCTCTGCTATTTTCATCCGGGCATTGCTGCAAATTAGTTTTATACATCTAAATTTTTACTATCTTTGGTCTCCGAAAAAGAGTCCTGTCAATGTCGAAGATCAAGTTACTTAACATCGTGGGTGCCAGACCTCAGATCATTAAAGCATCTGCAATCAGCCGGGCTGTCAGGAACAACTTTTCTGATCACTTTACCGAGATTATAGTTCATACAGGACAGCATTACGACAAAGATATGTCTGACATCTTCTTTGACGAGCTCGAGATACATAAACCGGATTACAATCTGGGAGTAGGATCAGCAAAGCATGGGAGGCAGACATCAATGATGATTACCGGAATAGAGGATGTCATCCTTAAGGAACAGCCTGACTGTGTCATCCTTTACGGTGATACAAATTCTACCCTGGCCGGGGCCCTTGCTGCTTCAAAGCTTCATTTTCCTGTTATTCATATCGAAGCCGGTTTACGCTCCTTCAATAAGAGGATGCCTGAAGAGATCAATCGTATTATGAGCGACCATTCCTCGACACTGTTGTTTGCTCCCACAAATGCTGCTTTTAAGAATCTGATGAATGAGGGATTCCGGCCTGAGAACTCTCCGCCCTATACAATTGACAACCCGAAGATCTACCTGACAGGGGATATCATGTACGACAACGCTCTCTTTTTTGCAGAGCTGGCAGAAAGAAAAAAGACTTCATTCCTTGATCAGCTGAAGATAGAGAGGGATAATTACATACTGGCAACCATCCACAGGGATATTAACACTGATAATGCGGAAAGGCTTGAAACGATACTGACTACCTTCAGGTCGCTTGCTGAAGAGTACTCTATCACGTTTGTACTGCCTCTTCATCCGCGAACGACGGTATCCCTGAAAACTAATCTTGGAACTCTATATAATGAGTTGAATGACTGCAGATTCATAAGGATAATTCACCCTGTATCCTATCTCGAAATGATACTGCTTGAAAAGAACAGCAGGATGATCATAACTGATTCAGGAGGCGTTCAGAAGGAATCGCATTTTTTCAGGAAGCCCTGCATAGTTCTCAGGAAAGAGACTGAATGGGTTGAACTTGTTAAAAACGGAACAGCAGTTCTTGCGGATGCAGATCCATCGAAGATAAAGAGCGAATTTATAAGGCTTCTGAAGAATCTTCCGGATTTTGATTATCCTGGTTTCTACGGAGATGGAAAAACTGCGGAATTTATTCTGGAAGAGATCAGGCTGATGTTCGAAAAAGTATGATCTCTGATGTATCAAGTTCTGCTATATTTGTATTAAATTGTTGTATCTCGACAGCTGATGGATCGGGTTTTAAGGGATAAGAAGGTTCTGGTCACCGGGGGAGCAGGTTTTATCGGCTCAAATCTTGTAGAATCACTTCTGCAATCGGGCAATTATGTAGTATGCCTGGATAATTTTTCCACAGGAAAGAAAAAGAATATTACCGGATTCCTCAGCAATCCTTCTTTTAAGCTTATTGAAGGAGATATTCGTCTTTTTGATGATTGTATGGATGCAGTCAGAGATGCAGAGATAGTTTTTCATCAGGCAGCATTAGGTTCAGTGCCAAGATCAATAAAAGATCCTGTTTCAGCCACCGATGTCAATATCGGTGGTTTTGTTAAGATGCTGTTTGCATCAAAGGAGGCAGGAGTGAAGAGATTCATTTATGCGGTCAGTTCTTCGACCTATGGGGATAACCAGGAACTGCCAAAGGTGGAAGAGAGGATAGGCAATCCTCTCTCCCCATACGCAATAACGAAATATGTTGATGAGCTGTTTGCTTCCAACTTCTCGAAGATATACGGCATTGAGGTGATTGGCCTCAGGTATTTCAATGTGTTTGGCAGGCGGCAGGATCCTGAAGGTCCGTATGCTGCAGTGATACCAAAGTTTGTGAAGCTCCTGATGGAGCATAACAGGCCCGTTATTAATGGAGATGGGACCTATTCACGTGATTTTACTTATATCGATAATGTTATTCAGGCAAACCACCTGGCAGCGACTGCTACAAGGTCTGAATCAATCAATCAGGTATATAACATAGCTCAGGGCGAGAGGACGACCCTGAATCAGCTTTATGAGATGATCAGATCTGAGGCGGGAGCGTATGATAAATCATTACTCGGGATCGAACCTGAGTATGGACCTGTAAGGGGAGGAGATGTGCCTCATTCTCAGGCCTCAATAGATAAAGCAGGGAGACTTCTTGGATACAAGCCTGAATACAACGTACATCAGGGCTTGCAGGAAGCAATAAAGTGGTACAGGAAGAATTTGTAACATTTGTTACAAATATTATATAATTAGTTCATTATCAATCAGGTACATAAAATGTGTCTTGTGATTGATGTGACGTAAGTATAAGTTGTCCGAAGCAACCATATATTAAACAGGGTTGTCTGTACATAATAATGCAGTATTTTTCAGTAATTTCGCGAAAGATTTCGAAAAAGCATGATTGAAAAGCTGAAAAGCAGAGTCTTTTACCTCTTCAGGAATCACTCTCTTCCAAGGTGGCTGGTTCTGCTCCTGGATATGTGTGCTGTATATTTTTCATTTCTGATAGCCTATATACTCAGATACAATTTCGAGATATATACATATGAAATATCCCTTTCCTTAAAACAAGCGTTCCTGGTACTTGCTGTTTATTCATTTTTCATGTTGATATTCAGGTCGTTTGAAGGAATGATCAGGCATACTACACTGAAAGATACTTATAAGATTATTTTCACAAGTGCCTCTGCCCTGATAATGCTGTTCCTTTTTACACTGATGAGCAGGTATTATGGATGGAGCGCTCTGTTCAACATACCTCTTTCAATCCTGCTGATCCATTTTGGAGCTGTAATGTTGGTGCTCTTTTTCTTCAGGATATTCATAAAGATGTTCTACGAGTTTGCAACCACCGAATCCAGGGACCGGAAAAATGTTCTGATCTATGGTTCCGGTGACATGGGAATAGTAGTAAAACGTGTTATTGAGGGTGATACCAAGAGCCAGTACCAGCTAAAGGGGTTTATTGATGATGACAGGAAACTGCAGGGTAAAAAGGTAGATGGTTATCCTGTTTATTCGAGACAGGTACTCTCAAAGGATTTCTTTGATAACCAGGAAATAAAAGCTTTCATTATAGCCATAAACAATATTGCCCCTTCGAAGAAAAAGGAGGTAATTGAATCGGTTATCGGATTCGGGTGTGAGATACTTGACACCCCGTCAGTTGATACATGGCTTAATGGAAAGCTCGATGTAAGAAATCTGCAGAAGGTCAGGCTGGAGGATCTCCTCGGAAGGGATCCGATCACTCTTGATCTTGACATAATTGAGCAGGGATTGCATGGAAAAACCATTCTGGTAACAGGCGCTGCAGGTTCAATCGGGTCAGAAATCGCAAGACAGCTTACCAGGTTTAATGTAAAGCAGCTTGTGCTGGTTGACCAGGCTGAAACACCATGTTTCTACCTGGGAGAGGAACTTAAAACAAAAGTCGTAGACTGCAACTACAAGATCATTATCGGGGATGTTACCAGGGAAGATGTGATGGAACATATTTTCGAAAAATATAAACCGGGGATAGTGTTTCATGCTGCTGCTTACAAGCATGTCCCGATCATGGAGGCCCATCCCCAGGAGGCATTCAGGGTGAATGTCGGAGGAACAAAAAATATTGCAGATCTCGCAATACGATACGGAGTTGAGAAGTTTGTAATGATCTCATCGGATAAAGCTGTCAATCCTACAAATGTGATGGGAGCTACCAAGAAGATATGTGAACTCCTGGTTCACGCGTATGCACACCGGAAAGGCATGAAAACGCAGTTCATTACGACACGCTTCGGGAATGTTCTTGGATCAAACGGTTCGGTAATTCCGTTGTTCAACAAGCAGATCCGTGAAGGAGGACCTGTCACGATAACTCATCCCGATATCACAAGGTTTTTTATGACCATACCCGAGGCATGCCAGCTGGTGCTTGAGGCAGGATTTATGGGTAATGGTGGCGAAATTTACGTCTTTGATATGGGAGAACCTGTTAAAGTCCTTGATGTAGCGTTGAACCTTATCAGGCTTTCCGGTCTTGAGCCAAATAAGGATATAATGATAAAGTATACAGGGCTTCGTCCCGGTGAGAAGTTATTTGAAGAACTTTTCTCAGAAGGAGAGGAGCCGTTGTCGACACATCACCCGAAAATAAGCATTGCCAGAGTAGAGGAAAACAATTTCGATGAGATAATCCGGGAAATAGATAAAAGCCTGAAATCTCTGTATAAGATTTCTGAACCTCAGCTGATTGACGAAATGAAAAGGCTTGTACCGGGATACAGGAGCAGTCTGACCAGGGTGAATTCCTGATTCTGACCTTCACAACATCTGGTGTAAATGTCCGGTCAAATACCTGTTTTTTCCATAATCACACCGACGTGTAAAAGACCTGATCTTCTGCAGCGTGCAATTAGAAGTGTTCAGCAGCAGACATTTTCTGATTATGAACATATAATTATTGATGATGCCAACGATGCAGAAACATGCAAGATCATACAAGGTATAAATGATAATAAAATCATCTTTCATCAGCATTCATTTCAGAAGGGCGCAGCGGGCGCATATAATTCCGGAATTCAACTTGCAGGAGGTAAGTTTATCCTGTTTCTTGATGATGATGATGAATACCTTCCAACATGTCTTGAACGAATTAATGCCCGTTTTATTAATACCGATGCCAATGTGGGATTTGTCTGGACAGGTATTTCCATAATACAGGATGATGAATCCGGGGAAAAAGAACTGATTGCAAAAGTCTGGCCTGCAAAATTCAGGAATGCAGAAGCAGGAATTGTGGCAGCAACAACGATCGGAAACGGATATGGCCTGTGTGTGAGAAAGGAATGTATTGATGCCATCGGAATGTATGATGAATCACTGGCGATGGGACAGGATGCAGATTTCCTGTTCAGGCTTGCCGGAAAGTATGATTTTGAAACTGTTCCTGAAATTCTTGTAAGGATCCATCATCATAAGATGAATCAATTGACTGACAGGGCTAATGATATGGTTCGTCTTGAACAGCGTGAGAAAATTCTGGAACGCCATACCGGCCTGTTAGAAAGGTACCCTGAATTATATTATACTCACTACAGGCATATCGCTGAATTGTCATATAGTTCCGGACTGAAGGACAAAGGCAGGAAGACCATATATGCTCTTGTAAAGCACAAACCTTGTCGCCTTTTAAACTACCTGGATCTGATTGCTTTCGAAGTATCCGGCAATAATTTTTTTTCTGCCTTGCATCTGAGGCAGCTAAAGAGATCTTTCAGGAGAAAAATGAAGCGGGTTTTAGGATGAAATGAGACAGATGAGTAACACAGAAAGCAATGTAGTATCACCTGTTGGAAGTTATCCGCTGATAAGTATTATCCTGGTTTGCCTTAATAACCGGCATACGATAGA
>Ga0105099_10002879_pt1 | contig 10050 bp, 8 predicted proteins | sample PPLLak3cmMay2015_2_FD_79138 | JGI IMG/M metagenome (GOLD analysis project Ga0105099, IMG submission 79138) | Freshwater sediment microbial communities from Prairie Pothole Lake near Jamestown, North Dakota, USA - PPLs Lake P8 Core (1) Depth... | ecosystem: Environmental > Aquatic > Freshwater >...
AGACGCCATCAACACCATGGCCCGGCCGGTGGACGCCATCAAGCACCAGGCCAAAACGGTGACCGTGGGGACCAGCCGGATCGGCGAAAAAACCGAGGGGATCCTCTTCGACACGCTGGCGCTTTACGGGATCGGCATCGCCCAGGTTTCCAACCACAACATCATCGTCCTGCGCAACCTGCAGGCCGTGGTGGACAGCATCAAGGGGGCGATTCTCTACCGCATCGGAGGCCTCAACCTGCTGGGAGAGCCCACCGATGCGAGCAGCATCGAGATTCTGACCAAGGCGGGCATCCTCGAGCCGATCCCGTCGCGGGTCGAGACCGACCGCCATCTCAAGGGCACCAAGCGGATCATCGTGCAACAGGGCAACGTCTACATCGGCAAGGGGCGCAAGGACGGCCGCAGCATCATCATCATCCCGGTGATCTCCACTGCGCCGGCCACCCCCAACCTGATCGAGAACCTGCTGCTGCTCAACATCGACTTCCGCGAGGAGATTCCGCTCGCGGACAAGATCCGGGCCCTGGGTGGCAAGTACGACCACATCAAGAACATCGTCCAGGAAAACAGCATCGCCTGGGAGGACCGCGACCTCGAACTGGTGGCCACCGAGGACCTCTTCGGCAACTCGGCGGAAAAGATCGGCGAGTTCATCGTTTCACGGCTGAAGTAGGCAGCCCGCCCGGTTTTCTGCCCCCGCGGGTTTCCGATGCCGTGGGGTCCGGCCCAGCGCCGACCCCCCGGGGCCGTCGCGAAACCCAGACGGCCGGGCGGTTTTGTCCGGCAGGGAGGGATACATGGACAAGGTACTGGCCGTCATGACCAGCGGCGGCGACGCACCCGGCATGAACGCCGCCATTCGGGCGGTTGTGCGGCGGGGGCTGGACTGCGGCCTGACCGTTTACGGGATCCGCAACGGCTACGAGGGGTTGGTAAGCGGCGGGGAATCCATTCGCTGCATGGCCTGGCGCGACGTGGGCGGGGTGCTGCCCGAAGGGGGCACTTTTCTGGGAACGGCCCGCTCCGAGCGCTTCAGGAAGCGCGACGGCCGGCAAACGGCGGTGCGCACCCTGTTGCGCTTGGGGGTGACGGCCCTGGTGGTGATCGGCGGGGACGGGTCGCTGACCGGCGCCGCCGTTCTGGCCGACGAGTGGCCGCTGCACCTGGCCGAACTGTGCGCCGCCGACCCGGAGCTTACGCCCGCGGCCGAGGCCGCGCCGGCGCTGCGGGTGATCGGCCTGCCGGGCTCGATTGACAACGACCTCTATGGCACGGACATGTCCATCGGCGCCGACACCGCCCTCAACCACATCCTGCGGGCGATGGACAACCTGGGGTCCACCGCCGCCTCCCACCAGCGGACGTTCGTGGTCGAAACCATGGGCCGCCACTGCGGCTACCTGGCCCTGATGGCCACCCTGGGCGGCGGGGCCTCGTGGGTGCTGGTGCCCGAGGAGGAGCTGGGCCCCCGCTGGCACGGCAAGATGGTCGAGGCCCTCGCCCAGGCCCGGGAAACCGGGCGGCCCCACCAGATGGTGGTCGTCGCCGAAGGCGCCCGGCACGCGGACGGTCTCAAAATCCACGCCGGCGAAGTCAAGAACCTCCTCAGCGAGCGCCTGGGGATCGATGTCCGCCTGACGGTCCTGGGGCACATCCAGCGGGGCGGCGCGCCCACGGCCTTTGACCGCATTCTGGCCACGCGCCTGGGCAGTTCGGCCGTGGACCGGCTGCTGGCGGCGGATGCGGCGTGCGAACCCTGCATGCTGGGGTTGGTCAAAAACCAGGTGCAGGCCACGCCGCTGGCCGAGGTCCTCGAAAAGAGCCGGGCGGTAAAAGAGGAGATCGATCACGGCAACTTCGCCCGCGCCCAGGAGCTGCGGGGGGAGGGGTTCAGACGGGCGCTGACGCTGGTTAAGACCCTGACCCGCATCCGGCCGGCCCGGGAGCGCGCTAAAAACGGCGCGGTGGCCATATTGACGGGCGGCGGGGATGCGCCCGGAATGAACGCCACCGTGAGCGTCGCCGCCCGCTGCCTGCTCAACCAGGGGATGCCGGTGCTCGGTGCGTACCACGGGTTTCTGGGAATGATCCAGGATGATTTTCAGTTGCTGGAGTGGAACGCCCTGGTCACCTGGATGAACCGCCCCAGCTCCGAAATCGGCACCGCCCGCAGCAGTCTGGAGCTTGACGCCGAAAGCCTCGGCCGAATTGCCGGCAGCCTGGAGCGCCGGCGCCTCAAGGGCCTGATCGCCATCGGCGGCTGGGACGTCTACCTCAAGATCCTGCAGCTGCAGGGGGCCCGCGCGGACTACCCGGCTTTCAACATTCCGATGGTGCTGGTGCCGGCCACCATCGACAACAACCTGCCCGGGACCGACTTTGCCATCGGCGCGGACACGGGCCTCAACAACATCGTCGAGGCGGTCGACAAGATCCGGCACACCGCGGCCGCCGGCAAGCGGGCCTTTATCGTCGAGGTCATGGGGCGCCACTGCGGGTTTCTGGCGCTGCTGGGGGCGCTTGCCACCGGGGCCGAAAAGGCCTACCTGCCCGAAAGCGGGGTGCACCTTTCGGACCTGGTGCGGGACGTCGGCATGCTGCGCCACAATTTCACCAAGGGCAAGCGCATGGTGATCCTGCTGAGAAACGAGGACTGCTCGCGGAACTACACCACCGATTTCATCCAGCGGTTGCTGGAGGAGGAAAGCCGAGGGCAGTACGAGGTTCGCACCGCAATTTTAGGGCACCTGCAGCGCGGCGGGATCCCCACCGCCTTCGACCGCATTCTCGCCAGCCGCATGGGCGCCGCCGCCGCTTTCGCCCTGCTGGCGGCGCTGGAAAACGGCGGCAGCGACATCCGGGTGTTGGGCCTTCGCGGCCCGGGGGTCAGCAGTTTGTCGCTGGACGAAGCGATTGCCGAGATGGACACCGCCAAGGGCAGACCCCGCCAGCAGTGGTTCATGGAGCTGATTGCGATGGCCGAAACGCTCGCCAAGGCCGGCCCCACGCACAGATGAGCGATTCCGCCGCATCGCCGGCTACTCCACGCTCGGTCCCCCTTTTTTGGGCAGCGCTCAGGCTTTGTCGCTGAGGGCCGCCACCCCGGGCAGGACCTTGCCCTCCAGGAATTCGAGCGAGGCCCCGCCGCCGGTGGAGACGTGCGATACCTTGTCTTCGACGCCGGCCTTGGCCACAGCCGCGGCCGAATCGCCGCCGCCGATAACCGTGACGGCGCCGCCGGCGGTGACATCCGCCAGCATGCGGGCCACGGCGTAGGTGCCCGCTGCGGTTTGGGGAATTTCAAAGACCCCCATGGGCCCGTTCCAGACCACCGTGCGCGCCGGCGCCAGGACGGCGCCGAAGGCCGCCAGTGATTTGGGGCCGATATCCAGCCCCCGCCAGCCGGCGGGAATGGCGTCGGCATCGACGGTGCGCAGCTCGCCCACCGTGCGCGCGGCGAAATCCACCGTTTGCGCGACCACGCAGTCCGGCGGCAGCACCAGCTTGTCGCCGGCCGAGGCCAGCAGCTCGCGGGCCAGCCCCACACGGTCCTCCTCCAGCAGCGACGCCCCGATCTCGAGCCCCTGGGCCTTGTAGAAGGTGAAGGCCATGCCGCCGCCGATCAGGATCCGGTCCACCCGCGGCAGCAGGTTGGCGATGACGTCGATCTTGCCGGAAATTTTGGCACCGCCCAGCACCGCCACAAACGGCTTTTCAGGGCTTTGCAGCAGCCGCCCGAGGTAGTCCAGCTCCTTCATCATCAGCAGACCGGCCGCGCAGACCTCCAGGTAGTGGGTCACGCCCTCGGTGGAGGCGTGTGCACGGTGGGCCGTGCCGAAGGCGTCGTTGACGTAAAGGTCCCCGAGCCGCGCCAGCTGCGCGGCAAAATCAAGGCTGTTGCGGGTTTCGGCCTCGTAGTAGCGCAGGTTTTGCAGCAGCAGGATGTCGCCGTCGGCGAGTGCCGCGACGGCCGACTCCACCGCCGCGCCGAGGCAGTCGTCGACAAAGGCGACGGGTCGCTTCAGCAATTGGCTCAGCACCGGCGCGCAGGGGGCCAGCGACATGGCCGGGTTGCGTTCGCCCTTGGGCCGCCCCAGGTGCGACATCAGCACCAGCCGGCCGCCGTTCTGGACGATCTGACGGATAGTCGGCAGCGCCGCCCGGATGCGTGCGTCGTTGGCTACCTTGCCGTCCCTCAGGGGCACGTTGAAATCCACCCGCATCAGGACGCGTTTGCCCTTAACGTCCAAATCGTTGACGGTCATCTTTGCCATCACAACCTCCTTGCTGAAGCCCCCAGCGGAGGGGGCGGGGTCAATTTCTCGGCCTCAGGCCGACGTTCCGTGGATGGGTTTGGCCAAGTTGTCCTCATCGCGGCAGATATCCCTGAATCCGGTCGGGATGTCAATACAAAGCCCCCAACCCCAAAGGCCATCGAATTCAAAAAAGTTCGTCCGGGTCGCCGCCCGACCCTTACCCCTCGGTGGAACCCCGGCCGGCCCGGCGGTGAGCCGGTCTTTTGAAAATGAGCGCTTCTGTTGCGGCGGGTTGACAGGCCGCGCGGGTGGCGCAATTATTAGACGGTTTCACCTTCCGGAACCTGTTCCTGTCCCCATTTTCGAGGTTTTTGTTCTTTTCCCGGGCGGCGCGGGGCTGCCGCGGCTTTCGCCCTTATTGGAGGCGCCTTGCTGACACCATTGCTTGCTGCGGTCAACGATCCCGAGGGGCCGCGGGTCCCGGCGGGATTGCCGCCCGTGGTGGATGCCCACGTCCATATCTTTCCACGGAGCATTTGGGCTGCCGTCTGGCAGTGGTTCGACCTTCACGCCTGGCCCATCCGCTACCGCCTCGGCACCAGCGACCTGCTGGAATTCCTGCTCGCCCGTGGGGTTGCGCACGTGGTGGCCCTCCACTATGCCCACAAACCCGGAATTTCCCGGGACTTGAACCGCTATGCGGCCCTGAAGTGCAGCGCTTTTGGCGGCCGGGTTACGGGGTTTGCGACGGTGTTTCCCGGCGAACCCGAAACCCCCGCGATCCTGCGGGAGGCATTCGGCCTGGGGCTCAAAGGCGTCAAACTCCACGCCCATGTGCAGTGCTTCGACATGCAAAGCGACGCTCTGGACGCGGTCTGCCAGGTCTGTGAGGACGAAGGCAAACCCCTGGTGATTCACGCCGGGCGCGAACCCAAGAGCCCGGTCTACCGCTGCGACCCCCATCAGACCTGCAGCGCCGCCAAGGTGGCGCGCCTGCTCGAAAACTTTCCGCGCCTGGCACTTTGTGTGCCCCACCTGGGTGCCGACGAGTTCGGCGCCTACCAGCGGCTGCTGGAGCGCCACGACACCCTCTGGCTGGACACCGCCATGGCCCTGACCGACTACCTGCCGTTTGAAAACCGGGTCCCACTCGCCGACCTGCGGCCGGACCGGGTGATGTACGGCTCGGATTTCCCCAGCATCCCGTACGCCTGGGACCGGGAGTTGAAGTGGCTGCAAGGGGCCGGGCTGAAAGACGAACACCTGGAGGCGGTGCTGGGGGGCAATGCCAGGGACTTTCTGGGGATCGGCGCAGGCGGCGCGGGCCAGACCGGCTCAGGAGGACCGAAATCCTGAGCAGCGTCGGGCCGTTGGGTCGTGGTTCGGTCGGGGCGGGGAAGGCGGCCCGGAGCCGGTCGCCGGCCCCGGGCGGTCGCTAAACGGATTTCGGCGATTTGGATTCCTGCAGCAGGTCCTTCATCTTTTGATAATCAATGGCATTTTGAATCGCCACCCCGCTTTCTCCGGCCACAGCCATGGCGAAATTGATATCGGTGGCGGAAAAAAACCGTTGTTCCGCAGACAGTAAACGCAGCATGCCGATGGGTTCACCCTTGATCAAAATGGGCACCGCCAGGATGCTGCCCACCCCCTCTTGGGCCGCTTCCTTATGGTAGAGTGTATGGATGTCGGTGGTGGCGTCCGGAATAACCACCGGCTCGCCCTGGAGGATAAAGTAAGTTGCCAACTCATCGTCAAGGGGGCCCCGCTCGAGATAGGTGCGGCTCAATCCATGGGCGGCCTTCAGCTCGAGGCGCCCCTTGTCCAATGCGACGAGGCGGATGGTGCACGCTTTCAAGCCCATCGCCTCCGGCAGTTTGGTGACGATCAGATCAAGAATTTTATCCAACTCGCGTGTCTCGTTGATGGTTCGGCTGAGCTCGCGGACAATCCTGAGGTAGTTCAGCTGGCGCTGCTGTTCGTCGTAGATGCGGGCAATTTCAATGGCAATGCCGCACTGTTCTGCCAGGGCGGCTACAAATTCGATCTCCAGCGGATCAAATTCCCGCCGTGTCCGGGTGAGCAGGCGCAGGATGCCGTTGACTTTGCCCCGGATGGGAATCGGCGCCACCAGTATGCTTTTTATACCCTCCTTGCGGGCAGCTTCTGGATACTGGATGCGGGGATCGGTTGCCGCATCCGAAACGGCGATGGGTGTTCCCCCCAGAGCGGACAAGACACTTTCTTCCGCATCGATGGGTCCGCGCCCCAGATAGGCATCACTCAATCCCGAGGCGGCCTTTAGGACCAGTTTCTGACCCGAGGGATCCAACAGGCGAATGGTTGCGGCATCCACCTGTGTGACCTGGGGGATTCTCGATACGATGAGATTGAATTTTTCGGTGGGGTCCAACGAGGCGGTGATCATTTTTGTGACGTCAAGCAACAGTCGCAGGTATTCGCTTTGCCGTTTCATGGGAACCAAGCCTCCATTTGGGATCGGGTTATGTTTTTCGTGGCGGCCGCCAACCAAAGACGTTCACGTCTGGACGAGTTTAAAAAATTCCGGGGTATAATGACAGCAGTAAAAAATGTCAGACGCCTGTTTTCGTACCCGGCGGGATATAGCAGGAAGCCCCTGGTGTGTCAAATAGCCATGTCAATACAGGATCTTGTCTGCCGCGCCGGTGGTCGCGGAGCGGATCGGAGCCTCTTGCCGTGGGCATCAGAATGCCGGCAACCCGGGGGATCGGTCGACTCTCAAAATGGCGATTTTAAACCCCTTTGGCCGCTGCGCGACCGCATGCAGCCGACGTTAAAGATCGGCCACTGCCTGCGGGTCATGCGGCCAGGAGGCGCTAGCACCAAAAACGTTACGCCGCTCCGGCGCGAATCTGCAAACGCGGCGGGTCCTACACGCCGGCGATTCCGGCCGCATGGCTTCGATCTTGAATTTTCGGTCGCGGCGTTTTAACATACGAATCATGGATGCAGCATTATCTGACCGGGCTAACGAAAGCGGCCGTCGATATCGGCAAGATCGTTCGGTCCGCGGCAAAAGGCTCGGTGATGCGCACCCGTAAAAATAGAGGGTTCGCCCGCTTTAAGAGGATCGAGTCAGCGATATCGATCGGTTGTTCAGAAAATGGTGATCTTGAAATCCCACGGGTGCGGCACCCCTGGATGGACGCCAAATCGATGGGCCGCCATCGTGGACTCAGGCATCGGCAGGCGGCAGTGGAGGGTATGGATATACAGCGGCGCGCCCGGCTCTGAGGGTGGGGAACCGGCGGGCCGGCTGCCCACGGCTATCGAGCGCATCTTCAGGTGTTAATCCGGGGGGTATCTTCGGTAAAGCTGCAGGAAAAATTACATCAACGGGTGATTTGAGCAATTCCGCCCAGCGTGTCGAAAAGGAGCATTCAGATGACGATGTGTGCGCGGGACATTATGGTCAGGGAGTTTGATAAGATTCATGCGGAAGAATCCGCCCGCTTGGCAATCGAAATGATCTTGAACGGAAAAGTAAGGGCAACAGGCCACAAGACGGTCAGCCTGATCGTTGTGGACGAATTCAGCGAACTGGCGGGAGTCGTTACCATGTTTGACCTGCTCTACCATCTGCGCCCTGAATTTTTGAACTACGGATACAGCGGCGATTATGTAGCATGGGAGGGCCAAATGCTGCCCTTCACAGAAGCCCTCCAAAAAAAGAAGGTCAAGCAGATCATGAGCCAGGAGGTCGTGGGGGCTTCGGCTGACGAACATTTGATGACGATCTTGGATCGTATGGTCAAAAACAAATACCGCCGCCTGCCTGTCATCGAAAACAACAAACCGATCGGAATCGTTTATATCGCCGATATCTTCCACTACCTGTTTTCAAAAAATGGGGGGTGACAGTTCCGCAAAAAACGGGTTGCAAGGCGCGCGGTGGGATGTGATCCGCTGACAGGGGGTTGCCACCACTCGGGGGCAGGTGGACGCAGTGGCGGTGGGTAAAGCCGATGGCACGTCCGGTCGAAAAAACCCGCGGCGCGCAGGCGGTCTGCTATCTGATCGGTTTGCAAGCGCCTGCGAAAGTGATCAGGATAACCCCCAGGCGCCGCAAATGGTCCGGTAACCTCACTTGTACCGGCCAATCGGTCAAAAAAATGAAATGGTGTCGGTCCTGGTCATCATGGAATGTTTTGCGCCGGCAACCGGTCTTGCACTATGAAATGATGCAGGGCACCAGAAGCGTCGATTCTGGCTTGCCTGGGTATGAAAGCGCCGCACCCGTCCTGGTTGAGGTTGAAAAGTTAAAAAGTTAAGGGCGTCCCTAACCTCCCGGATGTTATGCGGTCGAGCGCCGTTCGGATGCGCCGCTCCTCCAGGGCGCTGAGACGGGCGGTTGCCTGGGCCATGGCCTCTGCATCGGATGGTTTTTGCATCAAAGCGACATCCTTTACCGGTATTTCGCAGGTCCAGCCGAACCGGCGGGCAATGTGGCGCAGGGGTGCCTCGCGGTAAAACACCCCATGGGTGGGGTCGCGGCGATAATGCCACGCCGCAAAGCGGTGGTCGTCGGTTTGGAAACAGGTCATGAGCGCCAGCCACCCCCCGGGCCGCAGTATCCGGTCCAAGCAGAAGAACGCCTCGGCCGGCCGGTGAAAATGTTCAATGGTCTCGGTGCAGGTGATGAAATCGTAAAGGTTGCCGAGGAGCTTCGGATCGGGGAAAAAAAGCGGGTCAAACAATCTCACCGAATGTCATGCCTCGCGGGCCGGTCCTGGGCCACAGCCACAGTCCAGTCCCTCGGCTGGGGCCACAGCCGTTGCAACAACGGGTCGACAAGCTTCGAAAAAAACCGGCGATAATCTTTATCCGCCGGATCGTTCCGGTGAAGTCGATAGCGCGCATGCTCCGCTTCGATCGACAGCCTGTGGGCCGGATTCAGAAAAGTGGCGTGGCAAGCGCCGCAACGCCTGTAAAGGTGGCCGTTTACGCATGTAAAAAACCTTGCCGAGAACCTGCCGCAAACGATGCAGCGGTGATGCCCCCCCACGGTCGGGGTCAAGGCCCTTGACCTGCATCCCTGCCAGAAGCGAAACCTTGGACATTCCTGTTTTCATAGTCGAACGGATAGGTCAGCGGCCGAGTGCAAGAAACGTCCGCTGAACCTTCTTGTTGGTGAGCCTGGCTCTCTGAATCTCGATGCTTTTACTGGTTTTAGCAAGTGAAAAACATGCCTTCCTAAGTTTAACGACTTGTACCAATCGAAGAGTTACGGCTTCCCTACTCATATCAATCTTCATCAATAATACTCCTTAAAAAATCAATGTCGTCCTGATCCTGGCCGCTTCCACGAAAAGACTTGAGAAGGATCAAACCTTCTGGTGAGACAACACTGATATTGCCATGTTCCCACTCAACTTTGATCCTATTGTTCCATGCTTCCTTTATTTCTGGTGTTACGATCAGCATATCCAAAACAAGGTTTTCACCCGTTGCGGGTTCGATTTTGGTAACGCGGTGAATCTTAATCTTCCCACCGTGGAATTCCATCGGGGCAGCCTTCAACGTGAAGCCCAAATCGTCAGTAACGCTGGTTATTTTTTCAAGCAGGTTCGGCTTGATCAAAATATCAATATCGAGAGTAGCCCGAGGCAACGCATATATGGCCATAGCTAACCCGCCGCATAGGGCATACTCGATGTTTTTTTCCTCGAGTTTATTGATCAGCGCCTTCAATTCATCCAAGATATCCATTCAAACATTTCCTCTATGCAAACATCGCAAATCAGCCGTG
>Ga0105099_10002880_pt1 | contig 10047 bp, 7 predicted proteins | sample PPLLak3cmMay2015_2_FD_79138 | JGI IMG/M metagenome (GOLD analysis project Ga0105099, IMG submission 79138) | Freshwater sediment microbial communities from Prairie Pothole Lake near Jamestown, North Dakota, USA - PPLs Lake P8 Core (1) Depth... | ecosystem: Environmental > Aquatic > Freshwater >...
AGCGCATTGCTGGTCGGCCTCGGCGCCGGTTCGCTGGCCAAGTTCATCTACCGCAATTTTCCGGATTGCCGCAGCACGGTCGTCGAGATCAACCCGCAGGTCGAGTTCATTTCCCGCCAGTATTTCAGGTTGCCGGATGACCCGCCGCGCCTCGCCGTCGTGATCGGCGACGGCGCCGACTACATGTTCGCCGGCGAGCGGCGCTTCGACTACATTCTGGTCGACGGCTTCGACGCGGACGCCCGCGCCGGCGCGCTCGACACCCTGCCTTTCTACCTGGCCTGCCGCGCCCGACTGAGCGACCACGGCCTGTTCTGCGTCAATCTGCTCGGGCGCAACAAGGGTTTCGCCGGCAGCGTCGAGCGCATCTCGGCCGCTTTCGATGGACGCACTGCGGTTTTTCCTTCGTGCGACAGCGGCAACACCATCGCCTTCGCGACCGCCGGCGACCCCGTGGAAATCACGCTGGAAGCGATGCGCGAGAAAGCGCTTCGGTTGAAGAAGGCATCCGGACTCGACCTGCTGCCGACGGTCAGCCGCCTTCAACTCGCCCACCCGCTGCCCGGCGGCGTACTCAAAATCTAGGCTGCTGCGGTCAACCTTGTTTTTTGGCCAATTTCGGCTAGAAATAGATCAGGCGTTAGCGAAAATGAAAAGCAGGAGCAAGCGATGCTTTCAATGCAGGATGTACTTGATTATTGCGATCTCGACTGCGGCGAAATCGAGGCAGTGGCCGAGCATGAGCACCTTCCGCTGACTATTGCGGCCGAAATGGGTGAGACCTTGCTGAGTTCACCCGAAGGCGTGTTCCATCTGCACGAGATGATCGTCGAAAACATGCAGCATGCGCTCGAAGTTGGTCGATTCGAGCACGCGAAGGAACTGGCCGATACCTACCAGCATCTGCAGCGCACCCACCCCTTGCCGCATTGAAACCACTTTTCAGGAATTGCGCGTCGGTTGCGGGCCGAAGCCGTGCTCCGCTGCATAAAGCGCAACCTGAACGCGGCTGGTCATGTTCAGCTTCTTGAAGATGTTCTGGACGTGGATCTTGACCGTGCTTTCGGCAAGATCGAGGTCACGGGCGATCTCCTTGTTGCTTTCACCATGTGCAAGACAGGTAAGAATGTCGCGTTCGCGCGGTGAAAATTTGTCACGATCGGCAGCCAATTGACTCGCCTTGGGCTGTTCGCGCACCCCCTGAATCAACTTGGCGGTCATTTGCGGTGACACCACCGAATCGCCCTCCGCTGCACGACGAATGGCATCGAGCAGCGCGTCCATCTCGATATTCTTGAGCAAATAGCCACTGGCTCCGGCGCGCAGCGCCTCCATCAGATCCTGCGCATCCTCGGAGACCGTCAGCATCAGCACCCGCACCCCGGGCATTTCCTCGACGATGACCTTAACCGCCTCGAGTCCGCTGATCCCCGGCATGTGCAGATCGAGGAGGACCAGATCCGGCTTCAGCGAGCGCGCCCGCTTGATGCCCTCCAGTCCGTCGCTCGCCTCGTCGAGCACTTCGAAGTCGTCATGGCGTTCGAGCAGCGCCTTGACGCCGCTGCGGAACAGGGCATGGTCGTCGACCAGCAACACACGGATTTTTTCAGTCATTTGACGCAACCCCTGATTATTATCTCGGCAGGACAAGGCGCACCAGCGCGCCCTTGCCCGGCTCCGATGTTATCCGACACTCGCCGCCGATGCGCTGTGCCCGCTCACGCATGATCTGCAACCCGACATGATGGTCGGAACGGACCTTCGGTTCGTTGACCGGGTCGAACCCCCCCCCGTCGTCCGCCACCTCCACTTCGAGGCCTTCCCGCGAACGGCGGACGGTGACCGCGACCCGGGCGGCGTGCGCATGCTTGCGAATGTTGGACAGCGACTCCTGAACGATGTGCATGACCTGGATTTCCTTGTCCGGATCCAGCGGCATTCCGTTGCCATGGTGTTCAAAGTCTGTCGCGATGCCGGTCTGCGCCTCGAACTTGTCGAGCGCCGCGACGATCGCCGAGTCGAGATCCGACTGATGCACACGGGTGCGAAAATGGACCAGCAATTCGCGTACGTGGTCATAACTTTCCTGCACGCCCTCGCGCAACTGCCCGGCAGTCTGCATCGCCTCCTCGCCGCGTCCCTTGCGCAGCGAATCCTGCAGCAACTGAACCTGAATGTTGAGGAAGGCCAGCCCCTGCGCAATTGAATCGTGCAGTTCCTGGGCCAGCAGGTTGCGCTCCTCGGAAACTGCCAGATCCTTCTCGCGCGAGCGCAGGCGCTGGTTCTCGATGGCCACGCCGAGATGCTGGCCGAGCGTTTCGAGGAGATTGATTTCCTGAGCCGAAACCGGACGCTGCTGCCGGAAATATAGATTGAAGACACCGATCCGCTGCCTGTCGTACTGAACATTGAAAGCCGTCGCCGTGGCAAATCCCTCACGGATGCAGGTGCGCAATTTCATGCCCTGTGGCGGGTTGACCGTATCGAAAGCGACCGGTATACCGGTCTCGATTACATCGCCGCACAGACAGTCGCCGCAGTGCATTTCCGCTTCGCGAGTGACGAATTCGCCGGAAAGCCCTTCGTGGGTCATCAGGTAAAGCTTCTCGGTATCGGCGGCATACAGGCGGACAGCACCGGCATCCGCGCCCAGTGCGGCACGGATCCGGCTGACGAAGCCTTGGCAAAGCGCCTCGATCGGCGCCGGCGCGCTGAGAAAGGCGGTGATTTCGTAAAGGATGCCGAGTTCCTGATTGCGCTCGCCCAGGCTCCGGGTTTTCGCCACGACCCGTTCCTCCAGCGTGCTGTAGGCAGCCTGCAGATGCTCGGCCATCTGGTTGAAGCCTTGCGCCAGACCGCCGAATTCATCGTCGTTCTTGACCGCCACGCGAACCCCCAGGTCATTGTTTCCCATGCGCCGGATTCCGGCGTGCAACTCGCTGACCGGTCGAATCACCTGAGCCATGAAAAACCAGATCATCAAGACTGTACCCAGCGCCGCGAGCATGACCAGCGCCGCCTGAACCGAGCGCAGGAGGTTCGTATTCGCGGCATAGCTGTGCTCCATCGCCAGCACGAGGTCGTTGATACCCGCGACGAAGCCTTCCAGTTCGTTGTCGAAGCGATCGAGCGCCGCCTCCCGCCGCTCCCGTGCCGCACCGAGAAACTCTGCGACCATCGGACGCACCGCTTCACGCCACGAAGTCTCCACTGCGAGCAACTTCCGCTGGACATCGGCATCGCGCGGCGGCGCCATGGGTCGTGCCGGATCGCCCTGACGCAAATCGAGCAGCACTTCGTCGAAGCGTTCGAGCTCGACCTGCAATCGGCTGGCGAACGCTGCGGATTCCTGCCTGTTCTCGAGGCTGCTCGACATCAGGTGCGCCATGCGATAAGTGCGCATGCGCTGGCTGCCGGCGTCGTTGATCGCCGCCGCCACCCCTTCCAGTTGCCAGGAAAGATAGAGCGTCATGGCGATTGCCGACAGGGCCACCAGGAAAAATACGAACAGCATCCCGACGATTTTGCGGGACAGCTTGCCAGACAGGACGATCATCGGTACCTCAAATACGCCATTGCCGGCACCTTAGCGCCATGTTCCCGAAAATTGCAAGGGCATGAATCAAATGGGGAAAAATGCGCTTCCGCGGTCGCCGCAAACATCCGGCAGCGCACTCCATGCCACGGCCGGACGGGTCGCCGCCCGTGTCCACCGCCAATTTTACGGACGTGCTGCTATAGTGCCCCTTACGCTTTCTGCTGCGCGGCTTTCGGGCATCAGTTCGACTAATATTGCTTCAAATAAATATCGACCAGGGATAGACACCGATGATCAACACTCGCACGCCGTTGCAGGCGTCTGTTTTCTTCATATTGTGCCTCGTCGCCAGCGTTGTCCTGGCGCAGAACGCACCTTTGCCGACCAGTCCAACTTATATCACCGTGAACGGAAAACCGATTCCGAAGGCCCGCGCCGATCTGCTGGCCAGCACTATGCCGTCTGCACAAAAGCCACGTGATGCCGAAGCCATGCGCAGGGCATTGGGCGACGAACTTGTACGGCGCGAACTGGCGGCCCAGGAAGCGGTAAAGCGCGGGCTGGACAACCGCCCGGACGTCCAGGCGCAGATCGACATGGCGGTCCAGAACGTATTGGGCAATGCCTATTTTTCCGAGTATCTGCGGGCAAATCCGGTCAGTGACGAGTTGATCAAGCGCGAATACGAGTCGATCCGCTCTACCCTGGGTAATCGCGAATACAAGGTGCGCCATATTCTGCTGGTTTCCGCGGCTGACGCGCAGGCGATAATCGACAGGCTCGCCAAGGGCGAGAAGTTCATTGACCTGGCAAAACAATCGCAGGATCGTTCCTCCAAGGATATTGGCGGCGACCTCGGCTGGATCAACGCCGCGACCTACGTAAAACCCTTTTCCGAAGCCACGGCCAAGCTCCAGAAAAACGCACATACGCTGAAGCCGGTGCAAAGCGAGTTCGGCTGGCATGTCATCCAGCTCGACGATGTTCGCGAACTGAAGGTACCGACGTTGGCCGAAGTGAAGCCGCAGCTGGTGCAACACCTGCAGCAGCAGATCATCGAACGTCACCTGGCCGATTTGCGCGCCAAGGCAAAGATCGAATAGCCGGAAGCACAATGGGCGGCTGGCCTGCTCGTCAGGAGCGCAGCGCCAGCGCCGCGCCGCTCAGCCGGCAATGCCGGTCCGTTGCATCCGGCGCCACAACGTTGTCCGGTCAATGCCGAGCAGTTGAGCGGCAACTGCCTTGCTGCCACGCGCCTTCTTGAGTGCCGCCAACAGTTCGGCGCGCATGGCGTCGGAGGCGCCGCCGTCACCCGCCCGATCCTCATCATCCGCGGCGCGCTGGCTTGGCGCCGGCTGGTCGGGCACCTCCTGACTGTATAGGAGAATATCCTGAGGCAGGCTATCTACTTCGACAATGCCTTTGTCGGCGCAGATCACACTGTGCTCCACCGCGTTTGACAACTCGCGAATGTTGCCCGGCCACGGGTAATTCATCAGCGCCTGCCAGGCGCCCTTGCTGAACTTGACCTCGGCCTTCTGGCCGCGCGCCACGAGATCCTCGAGGAAATGCTGAATCAGCACCGGAATATCCCCCACCCGGTCGCGCAGCGGAGGAATCACCAGCGGAATCACCGCGATTCGATAATAGAGATCACCGCGGAAACTGCCGCGATCGACGGCATCGCGCAGGTTGATGTTGGACGCGCTGATGAAACGCGTATCGACGGCGATGGTCTCGCTCGAGCCGACCATGTGGAAGCGGCGCTCCTCGATTGCATGCAACAGTTTGGCCTGCAAATGCACGGGAATTTCAGCGATCTCGTCGAGGAACAGCGAGCCGTGGTTGGCTGCGAGAAACTTGCCCCGGTTGCGGTCGACCGCACCGGTGAAGGCGCCTTTGGCATGCCCGAAGAACTCGGACTCCATCAAGCTCTCGGGAATCGCGGCGCAGTTGACTTCGACAAAGGGGTGACCCGAGCGCCAGCTTTCCTGGTGGATCAGTCGGGCAATGCAACTCTTTCCCGTGCCGGACTCGCCCTGCAGCAACACCGAGGCATCCGAGGCGGCAATCTGCCGAGCGCGTTCAAACAGGCGCATCATTTCCGGGCTGCTTGTCTTCAGACCGCAGATTCCCGGCGTCTGCAATGTCGCCTCCAGGCGCCGGCGCGGGCTGACGTCACGCACCACGATGACCCGCAACTCGCTCTTGCGCGATCCGGGAAACATGCGCCGGACCGTAATCTCCAGAAAACGCACGGTCTCCCCGACAGTCACCTTTTCCTCGAAGCGCATCGGCCGGTCACTGGCGGCCGCAATTCCATACTGACTACCGGCATCGAACGCCGCGCGATTCATGCGCTTGTTCCAGTTGACCTCGCCGATATCGCTCAACATCCTCGGCAGCGAATCCTTCGCCAAACCGAACATGTCGAGAACGACCGGGTTGTGATAAACCACACCCCCATCCGGAAGTGAAATGACGACACCGTCTTCCATCAGGTCGACAACCGACTCCAACAGCTCAACAGGAATCCCTGATTGCATCATTCGCCCCCCATTGCAACATGATGTTGCAGATTAGATACGCGTTATAAGCTTCTGATGTTTCGTGAAAATATGCCAATTTTGGTGGTAATCGAGCATGCCAGATGGGCTCTTGTGCAACATCATGCAACAGTATAGGATCAACACAGTGTCAAAAAATCAACAAGATAGCGATGGCACATAGCTTGCTTTGATGACAACCCCGCTCAACTCTGGCGGGTTTCGTTATCCGTTGCGAGCAAAGCATGGATAGAAGATAAATTTCAAAATCATTATTTGAGGAGATATCTCATGGCCGCTCTGTTTTCTGAAGACTGGATGGTTGATTTCGGCAATGCCTGGAATGACGAACCGGAATTGGGCGATGCGCTCGCCAAGATCGCTTTCAATTCGGTAATCGGCTATGGCTTCGAGGGGGAAGACAAGCCGCGTGGCGTTCTCGTCGTCGAGAATGGCTATGTGACCAAGGCAGCCGCCTATTCCGGCGAGAGCATGAACTGGGATCTGCGCGCCAGCCAGGATAGCTGGGAAAAATGGTGCAACAAGCCGCTCGGGATGCTCACTCTTGGCATCGCCTACACCTCGGGCAAACTCAAGTTCAAGGTCGGCGATTACGGCGCCATGATCAAGAACCCCGCCATGGCCGGTCCATTCATCAAGAGTTTCGGCGCCATGGGAACCGTCCCCCGCACATAATTGATCTGATAGGATTCGCCTACAAGGACAATTATTCAATGCGAAGGCCAGTGACGGTGAGGGGAAAGTCTCAATGACGCGGAAAAGCTTGGCCACATTGATGGCATTGCTGGTTTTGGTTGGTTTGCTCGGCTGGATGTTCGGCAAGAGCGACAAGGGCGCCAAACCAAATCCGGCAGTAGCCAAAGTGATGGCTCCGTCCGATGGCGAAGAAGAGTCCATGGGGCTGAGCGAGGTCGTGCAACAACGTCTCGTTACACGCACCCCGCTGGGCGGTTACATCGAGCCATTGCAGGTAATTCACCTCACTGCCCAGACCGGCGGACGAGTCGCCTACGTCGCCGGCCGCGAGGGCGTTCCGGTCATGGCGGGCCAGATCGTCGTCGGACTTGACGAGGAACGACTGATTTCCGATTACCGGGCGGCCTGGTCGCATCTGTCGAGCGAGATGTCGGGAATTCAGAACGCGCAGGTCCAGCTCTACAACAAGTTGTTCGGCCCGGCAACTTCGCCCATGGGCGGGACGCCTTTCGAGGCCTTTGATCGGACATCAATCCCGTTCTTCAACGCGGCGCGTGGCGTCGTGCCATTCATGGGCGGCCCCCCGTTGCAGACGCAGACCGATCAACAGCGTTCCTTCGCCAGCCGCAGTCAGGCCCGGAGCGAATACGAAAGGCAACAAGCGACGGTTGTCGCCTCGCAGGCCAAAATCGATGCCATCGAAGCACAGATGCGCGACCATCGCAGCATTGCGCCGCTCCAGACGATAATTCTTGCCAAGCATGTCGACGTCGGCGATACGGTACAGCCCGGCCAGAAACTGATGGATATTGCGCAGACCGACCGCCTGTTGCTCAAGGTCGAGGTACCCGCCCGCCTGGTGTCCGAATTGCGTTCGGGAATGATTGTGCCGGTTGCAATCGATGGCACCATAACGGTCGATGCCCTGGTGGATCAGATCTTTCCGGCGGCAAACAAGGAGCAGCACACGGTAACGGTGAAATTCCTGTTGCCGCCCGACGCGCCGATAGCGCCGGGCATGTTCGCTTCGGCACAACTGCCCGAACCGCCGGTGGCTGGCAAGGCAGTCGAGGTGCCCGTAATCCCGGTTTCGGCAGTTACCTACCCGGGCAGCCTGCCTTCGGTATTCGTCGCCAGCCGGGATGGCAGGGTCGAGTTGCGAGTCATACGACTCGGCGAAATGCAGGGAAATCGCGTCGCTGTTCTTTCTGGTCTCAAGTCCGGCGAAAAAGTCGTAACGATGCCAAAACGAAACTTGCGCTCCGGTGACACGGCTTTTGGCGAACGCGCACAGTAACGGCCTGACTGAGTTGACATGAAAGAAGACAGGATGGTCGAGGACAACAAACAAGAAATGGCAGCGGGGCATGGACAGACATCCGCGACGCCGCACACGGACGGATTCGCCGGTGGCTTGGCACGCAAGTTCATCGACTCTCCGCTGACCCCCTTGTTGCTGATTGCGAGCTTCCTCATCGGTCTGATGGGGATGATGATCACCCCGCGCGAGGAAGATCCCCAGATTTCCGTTCCGATGGTCGATATTTTCGTCGGCTATCCTGGCGCTTCCGCCGAGCAGGTCAAGAATTTGGTATCCGAACCGCTCGAACGCCTGATGAGCGAGATCAGCGGCGTCAAGCATGTGTATTCGATGTCGCAGGATGGGCGCTCCATGGTGACGGTGCGCTTCGACGTCGGGCAGCAGATGGAGCCGTCGCTCGTCAAGCTCTACGACAAACTGTATTCACACATGGATGTGATTCCCAAGGGCGTTACCCAGCCCTTGGTAAAACCAAAGGGCATTGACGACGTGCCGGTCGTTACGCTCACGCTTTCCTCGAAGGTTGACGACATCGTCACCCTGCGCAAGATGGCTATGGACGTTCAACAGAAACTCAAGTCCTTGCCGAACACCGGGCAGAGTTTCGTCACCGGCGGCAGCCCAGAGCAGGTACGGGTCGAGGTCGACCCCGGTCGATTAACGGCTTTTGCCGGTGGAATTACACTGTCCCAGATAGCGCGTGCCATCGGTGCTGCCAATCAGCGCACGCAGGCAGGCGACCTGATCGAAGGCAACCGGTCGTTCACGGTCTACTCCGGCGAATTCCTGCACGATGCCCGTCAGGTGGGCAACCTCCTTATCACCGTCCAAGAAAATCGTCCGGTCATGTTGCGTGACCTGGCCATTATCAGCCAGGGCGAAAGCGAGACGAAAACCATCGTCACCCACAGCCAGCGCCTCGATGACGGAAGGTTCTCCAGTCATCCCGCGGTGACCATATCCATTGCCAAGAAGCGCGGCACCAACGGTGTCGAGGTTGCGCGCAGTGTCCTCGACGAAGTGGAATCGCTCACGGGAACACTGATTCCGGACAGCATTCAGGTCAATGTCACCCGCGACTATGGCGCGACCGCCGATGAGAAAGTGTCAGGACTGATCTTCAAGCTGTTCATCGTCACGGTGATCGTGACACTGCTGATGATGCTCAGCATGGGCAAGCAAACTGCGATCATCGTCGCCATCACCATTCCGGTGGTGCTGTTGATGACATTGTTTTTCGCTTATCTGCTCGGATTCACCATCAACCGGGTCAGCATGTTTGCGCTGGTGTTCGCCATCGGCATCCTGGTGGACGACGCCATTGTGGTCGTCGAAAACATCTATCGGCGCTGGCTGGAGAAAAAACAGACCGATGTCGAGCTGACTATCAAGGCGGTCGATGAAGTCGGCAATCCGACGGTGCTCGCAACGTTTACCGTAGTGGCCGCGCTTCTGCCGATGGCTTTTGTCAGCGACATGATGGGGCCGTTCATGATGCCGATTCCGGTGCTGGCATCGGCGGCTATGGTGTTCTCCCTGTTCGCGGCGTTCATTTTCGTGCCCTGGCTGTCGATGCGCATCAAGCCGAGCATGGCGCAACTGGATGTGGCCGCCAAACGCGAACATGAGCAAAGCCAGAAGATCGGCAAAGTTTACGGAAGCTTGATCGGGCCGATCATGGACAACCGCCTGCTCGGCATGTTGACCCTGCTCACAATCATCTTCCTCATGCTGGCGGCAGTGTCACTTTTCTACTTCAAGGCTGTCGCCTTCAAGATGTTGCCGATGGACAACAAGTCGGAACTCAACATCGTCATCGACATGCCTGAGGGAACCGACCTGTTCGTCACTTCGAACCTGGCGCAGCGTTTCTCGGCAAGCCTGAATTCGATTCCGGAGATCGTTTCCTATCAAACCTACGTCGG
>Ga0105099_10002881_pt1 | contig 10045 bp, 11 predicted proteins | sample PPLLak3cmMay2015_2_FD_79138 | JGI IMG/M metagenome (GOLD analysis project Ga0105099, IMG submission 79138) | Freshwater sediment microbial communities from Prairie Pothole Lake near Jamestown, North Dakota, USA - PPLs Lake P8 Core (1) Depth... | ecosystem: Environmental > Aquatic > Freshwater >...
GGATAAAGTTACCTGAATTGTTTCAAAGCGTCCCAGGCCGGCCGGGGGTTGCCCTTTGCATCGGCTAATCCCATCGAACCAAAGTAGGGTTCTTTCCGGTCATGAAGAAGCAGCCAGTACATTCTTTCTACACCCAATTCAAACGCCTGCTGATATGCCTCGGTGAGCCACTTCGCCTGTTTTTCTGGAGAGCCATTATCCATCCGACCCTTGGCATCTGCAGGGACACTGATATATCCCGTCTCGGTGACCCATATCGGGCGTTCTCCTAATCCCGATTTTTTCATCAAGTCATGAATATGCTCTAAATAACTGCGAAAAGTAAGCCCATTTGCTTCGATATCGCTTGGGAAATAGTAATTGTGAACATTCACTACATCATATTTTTTAGTCGAAAGGATGGGTTGCAACCAGTTGTCATGCCACTTCCATGCCTCGCTTCGAGCCCCACCCAGCTGAACATTTCGGACGATACCGCATCCCATTGCAGAGGGAAGCACCTTGGCTTTTGGGTCAACTCTCTTAATCACATCATACCCAGCTTTCAATAGCTCTAAATAATGTTCCAATGTCCCCTTCCAGAAGGCTTCTCCGTTCACTTCGTTTTCAATTTCGTAATTGACTCCCTGTTCCCGATAGCGGTTTGCCAATGCCTCTACGAAATGGACCCATTCCTTCAACTCCACAGGCGAGGATTTTATTTGAGTCGAACCCCTTTGGCGATTATGTTTTTTGTCCTCCTCCCAAAATGTAGTTCGTATGGTAAATAGAATTTCGATTCGTTTGGTTTGGGCGCTCTTTAATAGGCGATCAATGGTGCTCCAATCGTATTCACCTGGACGTATCCTGACCAACTGCCATGGCAAAGGCACACGGATGGTTCCAACCCCCAATTGCTGAACATACTTTAATTCCTCTCCAAAGTTTCGAAGGGTCGTATTCAACCCTAAACGCTTTGTCTCCTGAGCCTCGCTTTGTAATATCCCGGCCAATGACAGCAAAACCAGGCTTATTATGGAAATAGCCCTTTTTATTCTCATATTCAGAACTTCTTCGCATACCGGTGAGCAAGGCTAAAATATGTTTGGGCCCGTTCCAGGGCTCCTTTTTTCTCTTCCTCTGGGATATGAGGATCATCTAAGCGAAAGCTTTCCACCTTCCCCCGAACATACGCCCGGTAACATTTGTAGAAATCCAGCACTTCCATTAATTCATGGTCTCCCGACTCCCCGATATAGGCACGGATGAGATGCTCACTGAGATCCTCTCTGTTATGATAATCGAGATCCATGGCCAAAAAAGCGATGTCCGCCGCCACATCGGTATAGCGGAACCTTTCATTGAACTCAATACAATCGAAAATGGAGACCTCCTCTCCCCAAAAGATATGCTCCAGTCGAAGGTCTCCGTGACAGTCTCGAATTCGATCGGTGGCGATCCTCTGATAGAATGTTTCCTTCTTCGTTCCAAAAAAGCCGTTCGTCCTCTTCTTTACTTCCTCATAAACTTCCCTGGAAATCGTCACTTCAATATATTTTTCGGTCTGCCCGAAGTTTTCGTCGGTATCTTGTTTCAGGCGCTCCGGCCTGGCAAAGCTTTTAATGCGATCATTCGTCTCTGCCAAAAAATAGAACTGAACCAACTTCTCCGATACGCTCTCAATCATTTTTGAAGTCACTCGTTTCTTCTCGAGCAACTTGTCCATCAGAAATTCTTCCGGAATCTGTTTCATCTTTACGGCAACCTCCAATAACTCTCCCTTGCCACCCAATAAAATCCGGTTCCCCTCTTCTGTAATTCTCTCGACCCCCAGATAAATATCCGGAGAGAGCCGTCGGTTCAATTTGACTTCTTGTTCACAAAAATATTTTCTTTTTTCAAGAGAGGTAAAATCCAAAAAGCCAAAATCCACCGGTTTTTTCACCTTATAAACATAATTCCCTGTCAAGAAAAGGAGGGAGATATGAGTCTCAATAAATTTTATGGTTCGGGGACGATCCGGATATATTTCAGGATTGAGAAGTGCCTCCCGGAGAGATGAGATTTGAAGTCCCTTGTTCATATCATTGAGTCGAGTGGTCCGATCGTCGAATAGTCCAGTAGTCAAAGATTAAGCGCTACAAGACTACTCGACGATACGACTGCAGAACTATGTCTTTTTTTCTATTTTTCTAATCTTCCAATCAAGGGGCGTATCATATTCTGTATCAATCGTAAGATAAATGATCGGAAGCGTCGTAAACTTCTTTTTTAACTCTACCGTATCAATGGGCTGAAACAAAGCCTTATTGTTTAAATAAGCCTCCTTGGTTAAGGCATTCGATTCATAATTCTCTTTCGTCCTTTTCAAAATCCGCTCAATGGATTTCTCCTCTGTGCAGGCACATTCCGCAACAACAAAGGCCCGATGGGTCTTTTCAGCCAATTCGGCAGCTTTCGCTCTCAACTCCTGAGTAAAAAAAGTAGCATCTAAAATCAACCCATCCTGGGTCTTCTTCAATGTATCCTCCGCCCGTCGGAACATCTCCTCATAAACCCTTTTTCTTCTATCCGGGTCTGAAGCCACCTTATTACTGAAGATATCTTCCCCCTTAAGAACTTCTAACCGGATCATATCGGACCGGAGAATCTGAAATCCTTTCAACCGTGCAATCTCCTCCGTGACCGGACTTTTCCAGCTCCCCGGTAGGCCCACGGAAATCAAAACACAGTTCTTAGGAATTTCAGATTGAATAACTTCCAAAAAGCCTCTCTCCATTAAAACCTCCCTGCATAAATGGTAGAAATCGTTTATACTTAATATATTTTATCACATTTTCAGCGCTTCCAAAACAACCTCATGTAAAATTCCATTGGTGACCAGAACGCCATGGTTCTTTTCCATTTTTATTCCGCATGAAAAATCTAAAGGACGTCCTAAAATATCTGACACCTCCCCCCCCGCTTCTTCAGCGATGATGGACCCTGCAGCATGGTCCCAAATTTTTTCTTTATACCCCGGCTCTGAAGGCGAAGGAACTCGCAAATAGAGGGTAACCTCCCCTCTTGCTACCACCCCATATTTTGCCTGACTGTCAATTCGTAGAGAGGGTCTTGAGATATTCAATTTCTTGGCAAGACGTTGATGAAAAAGATGATCCGCATGGTCGGGTTCAACGCTTTCTGTCATAGTGGCTTCGGAGGGATTCCTTATTTTGGAAACAGAAAGGGTTCGTTTGTTTACACCCTTTAAATCCATTTGGGTAGAACCCCTTCCCTTTAACGCAACAAAAAGACACCCCTTCTCTCCCGAAGGTTGACGAATATCCGCATAGAGGTTAGGACAGGCCAAAATGCCCAATTTCACTACCCCCTTTTCAACAAGCGCTAAAGCAATGGCATATTGATCTGCCCTGAGAAACCCCTTCGTTCCATCGATCGGGTCTATTGTCCAAAACCGATCCGCGATAGAATTGGAACTGAAATCAATCCAAGAGCACACCTCCTTTGATGAAGCGGTTGGAATGAAGGCGCGAACATAGTGTGTGACCTGCTCCAGGATGTTTGAACGAGCCGGCCTCCTTAACTCCTTCGCATCTTCCTCTGCGACGATCGCATCATCAGGAAATTTTTCTCTGATCAATTTGCAGAGTATCGCCTGAGATCCATAATCGGCCACCGTCACAGGGCTTTTGTCACTTTTCAGTATAGATTCCCCGCCGATAAGATCCTTTCTTATTTTTTGGCAGAGTTCAGAGGCTTTAACCGTTGCCTGAATGGCGGTGATTACTTCAGGAGAATGCTTATCCATCATATTTATCACATTAGCCAATTGAGGAATTCCAAAATTTCTCAATCCCTAAATTCCTGAATTCTTGTTTTAAAATAACAAAAGGAGGGGCATGACGACCTCTCCTCTCTCAATGGATTTAATGGTGCCGAAGGGGGGATTTGAACCCCCACGGGGATTACCCACCACCCCCTCAAGATGGCGTGTCTACCAATTCCACCACTTCGGCTTCATAATGCTGGGGGAAAGGGCTAAGGTAAAGATGCCCGTTTGGTTGAAGCTGATATCATTCATCTTGAACCTTAACCCTAACACCCTAAACCAAACCGGCCTCGTAACCTTTGCCCAATTACTATATTGGTTTACTTCTTCGGTTCAGGGGCAGGCGCCTGAGGTTGGACTGGCATCTCCGAGGGTGTGGCAGGAGACGTCGGAACAGGCCTCTCCTTCATAACCGTTGAAGCTCTTCTCGTGGAGGCAAACGTTAGAAGGAGCGAGGTAATCATGAAGACGATGGCGGCCACGGTGGTCAACTTAGAAAGAAATCCCATTGCCCCTGCACTTCCGAAAATTGTCTGACTCGCTCCTCCGAATGCAGCCCCCATGTCCGCCCCTTTTCCTGCTTGAAGCAGAACAATCAAAATGAGCGACACGCAAACCAAAATATGAACAATAATGATGACGTTCATAAATTCAAAACTCCACTTTTTTATTTTGCACTTCGAGAAGTTAAATTCCAATCACCAAATTCCAAACACCAAATAAGCTCCAATGATCAATAACCAAATAGGTTTGAGAAAATTAATGATTGAGATTTGGTTATTATTTGATGATTGGTGCCTGGTTATTGGATATTCGGTTCTATATATATCACAATTCCTTAAATCTGACAATCTTTGAGAAAGACTCTGCTTTCAGGCTCGCCCCTCCCACCAATGCGCCATCGATATTCCCCTGACTCATCAGTCCTTTGACGTTCTCTGGGGTCACACTTCCCCCATATTGAATCCGAATTTTATCCGAAACCTCTCGTGAACAAAGCTTTTCCAATTTTCCCCTGATGAATCGATGCACCTCCTCAGCCTGCTCTGGAGTGGCTGTTTTCCCAGTTCCGATGGCCCAAACGGGTTCATAGGCGATCACCATATTTTCTATTTCCTTATCGCCGAATCCTTTGAGCCCGACTTCCACCTGTCTCTCCATCACTGAAAAGGTCTTCCCCTTCTCCCTCTCGCTTAAAGTCTCACCGATGCAGAAGATGACCTTCAACCCCTGGGACAGTGTTGCTTTGATTCTTCGATTCACCGTTTCATCTGTTTCCCCAAAAAACTGCCGTCTTTCAGAGTGGCCGATAATCACATAGTGACAACCCACTTCTTTCAGCATGAGTGGAGAAACCTCGCCCGTAAACGCTCCCTTTTCCTCCCAGTAGAGATTTTGAGCAGCAAGACGAATGGAAGAGCTTTCAAGTTCCTTCCAAACAGCATAGAGCGCTGTAAAAGGTGGGGCCACCGCCACTTCCACCTCTTTGACTCCTGCAAGGGCGGCTTTCAATTCCCTGACGAGATCGATGGCTTCTCCCACCGTTTTATTCATCTTCCAATTTCCTGCAATGAAAGGCAATCTCCCCATTATCTCCTCCGCAACGCCTCAATCCCCGGCAACTCCTTCCCTTCGAGAAACTCAAGGGAGGCTCCGCCTCCGGTAGAAAGATGACTGATTCGATCCGCCACTCCTGCTTTATTCACAGCTGCTACAGAATCTCCCCCTCCCACAATGCTGAAGGCTGAGGAGTCGGCGATCGCTTTAGCGATGGCAAATGTACCCTGGCTGAATGGCTCCATTTCAAAAACGCCCATGGGTCCATTCCAGACAACAGTTTTCGCAGATTTGATCTCCTCCGAAAATTCCTTAACGGTTTCCGGACCGATATCCAAACACACCCACTCTGGTGGAATCTTATCATTTTTTACAATCTCCCTCTTCGCTTGGACGTCCATTCGCTCTGCAGCGATGTGATCAGAAGGAAGAAGGAATTTCATCTTCCCTTTCGCTTTTTTCAAAAGGTCGTGTGAGAATCCAATCAGGTTCTCTTCGACGAGTGACTTCCCCACCTGAAACCCCTCCGCCTTAAGGAAGGTGTATGCCATCCCTCCACCGATCAGAAGAGTAGTCACTTTACCCAGAAGATTTTGAATCACACCTATCTTATCGGACACCTTTGCTCCGCCAAGAATTGCCACATAGGGTTTTTGAGGGCTCACTAAAGCCTTCTTTAGATTCTCAACCTCTTTCATCATTAAAAAACCTGCTGCTACAACTTTCACAAATCGTGTCATTCCTTCGGTCGAGGCATGAGCACGGTGGGCAGCCCCAAACGCATCGTTGACATAAACGTCACAGAGGGAGGCGAGGGCTTTTGAAAAAGCTTCTTCATTCTTCTCTTCTTCAGGATGAAACCTGAGGTTTTCCAAAAGAAGAACTTCTCCTTCTTTCATTTCGCCAATCTGTTTCTGAACCTCTTCTCCAATGCAATCTATGGCTAAAGTCACTTTTTTCCCAAGAAGTTGGGATAACCTTCCGGCAACCGGAGCTAAGCTGAATTTGGAATCCTTTTTCCCCTTAGGCCTTCCCAGATGAGAAGCGAGGATGGTCTTTCCACCCGCCTCACTGACAAACCGAATCGTCGGAAGAGAAAGGAGAATCCGAGTATCATCGGTGATATTATTCTTCTCGTCCTGAGGAACATTAAAATCGACCCGGATGAAAACTCGCTTCCCTTTCAACTCAATTTCATCTATGGTGCGAATACCCATTACCTGCTCCTGCCCACATCATTGTTTTGTAATGCAGGTTAAGGTCAGGGCTCGGAAGCCAGTTTAGGTTAGGTATTTGGGTATGGGCTAACTTCTCATCAGACTAACAACTTAACCCATTGACCAAACTGGCATCTTCACCTTTACCGTTTGACAAACCAGTCTTATTTCTTCCCAAAAAGATATAATAACAACTCTGCCATTCGATTGGAAAAACCCCATTCGTTGTCGTACCAGGAGATGATCTTCACCAGCTTTCCACCGATGACCTTTGTGGACAGACCATCCACGATGGAAGAATGAGGATTTCCATTGAAGTCAATGGAGACGAGAGGCTCTTCGCAAAAACTCAAGATCCCTTTTAATTTCCCTTCCGCATAAGATTTTAAAACCTTATTCACCTCTTCTGCAGTAGTCTCTTTCTTCAACTCTATAACCAGATCGACGACAGAGACATTGGGGGTGGGCACCCGGATGGCCATTCCGTCCAACTTGCCTTTCAACTCTGGGATGACCAGAGAGAGGGCTGTCGCTGCCCCGGTCGTTGTCGGAATCATTGACATCCCTGCTGCCCTGGCCCGACGAAGATCCTTATGTGGGAAATCAAGAATCACCTGATCATTGGTATAGGCGTGGATAGTCGTCATGAGTCCATATTCCACCCCAAACTCATCTACCAATATCTTAGCAATGGGGGCAAGACAGTTCGTCGTACAGGATCCCATGGAAATAATGTGATGTTTTGAAGGATTATAAACCTTCTCATTGACCCCCAAGACCAAAGACACATCTGGATCTTTTGCCGGAGCGGAGATGACTACCTTCTTAGCGCCAGCTTCCATGTGTTTCGATCCCCCTGCTCGATCTGTAAATCTCCCAGTGCTCTCCAGCACCACATCCACTCCCAAATCTTTCCAAGGGAGTTGAGCCGGGTCTCTCAAGGCTAAAACCTTCACCTCTTTCCCATCGATCAAGAAACCATCCTTTTGGGCTTCCACCTGCGCTCCAAATTTTCCATGGACGGAATCGTATTTTAAGAGGTGGGCCAATGTCGATGCATCGGTAAGGTCATTCACCGCCACAAATTCCAAATCTTTCCTATTCAGACCTGCTCGCAGGACATTTCGACCAATCCTTCCAAATCCATTAATTCCAACCCTAACAGCCATAAGAATTTCCTCCTTTCAAATATTAGGCCTATTATATAACTTTTTTTTACTCGTTGCGTCAATATCAATATTTAATCCCCTCTCCTTGCGAGAGGGGATTAAGAGGAAGGGGCTCAGAACTTTGATTTCCCCTCTCCCCCTCCCAGGGAGAAGGGAAAATGCCATAGCATCAATATTTTTAGGAAAATTAGAGACTTCACAAAGAGGAGGCAACCTGGTATATTGGATGGATTAAGGATGAATGAAATGGAAAAGAAAACCCAAGTGACTCGAGACAGAGAGATATTAGAAATTGTTAGAGGCCTTCTTCTCTCGGGGGTTGCTTTCCAGGAAATATTAAAAAAATATAAAGAGGGCCGTCTCCGTTTCTCAAATATTGGCGTCTGGGTGGATGACAGAGGTAAGAGTCTTCTTTACAACTTAAAGGAGCAGTGCCACTCTCTCTATCGACATAAAGAAAAAAAGGCGATTCAAAAAAATCAGCGGGTCCTCGATCTGGTGATCGGATCCATCTTCCACGAGGCGATGAAGTTGAGAGAGAATATCTATCAAATGGAAATTTATAGGCCCAAGTACCTCCAGTACAGATTAAAGGTAGGGAAGGCCGTCTACGAAAAGGATTACCTCCAGCAGTTTGAACGAATTATTCTGAAGGCCCAACAAGGAGTGACCGAAGGGATGGAGGAGACTCGATCTCTTTTCCAAGATGCCATGGCACAACTCATCGATCTTTTCAAAGAAAGCGCTAAAAACGCCTTATTAGTCCGTTTCCTCTTAGAAAATCAAACCCTCCTCCAAAAGGTCTATGGTTCTAAAAAGGTAAAAATGATTTTTCAATTGATGTTCAAAAGAGGATTTTTAGACGCCTATCAGTTAGCCGGCCATAGTTATCTGAAGAGTGAACATTACGACCTCTCCTCAACCTATTTTTCAAAAGCCTTAAAAATGGACCCGCGCAGCCATGATCTCCAATTCCTTCTGAACTTCAGTCTCGGGATGAATGAGTATTATAGAAATGCTTATCCAAAGTCAATGTCCCATTTTGCCAAACTGATTCCCCTCAAATTGAATGGAAAATTGGAAAGGGAGTATCTAAGTAAAGTCGAAGAAATTTGCAATAAAATCTGTTTGGAATGGAAAGAAGAAAAGGGCATGAAATCTGCTAAAAAAGCAGCCCTTCTTGCTGACCGAATAAGAAAATGTTACGATGATATGAGAAGGAGCCCGTGAAATGCCTATTTATGAGTATCGTTGTAATCAATGTCAGAGTGAATTCGAAAAATTAGTATTAAAGTCTTCTGAAAAAATTGTTTGTCCTCAATGTCAAAGCAAAAAAGTCCATCGGATGATGTCTGCCTTTGCCTTTTCCAGCGGCGGGAAATTTAAGAGCACTGCCAGTTCTTCGTGCGGAGGCTGCGCAGCCACGAGCTGCTCCACCTGTAACAAATAAGCTCAAACCTCTGTTTGAGCTTATTTGAAATTCGAAATCCGAATATCGAAATCCTAAACAAATTCTAAATTCAAATTTACAAATTCAAAACTACCTGTTTGTTTAGAAGATTTGAATTTTGAACATTTAATATTGTTTCGCATTTCGGATTTCGTGCTTCGAATTTTCTCTTTAGAGATTGGTCAGTTGTCTTCTCATCTCCATCTCTTCCCGCAATCCATCATTTTCTCTCATCTCTTTTAAGGCCTCCTCAATCATCTGAATCATTTTCTTCTTGTCCTCGGGGAGTTTTCCATGGAGCGGAAGGAGATTGGAGATATGGTCGCTCAAGAACTGTGAAGTCACACAAAGCTCCTCCAAAAGGAGTTTTGTTTCTCTTAATATTGTCTCCGGCGAAGGAGACTTGAAATCACCCCTTAACATCGCCTCATGAATTAAAGAGTCGGGTTGCGGGATAAATGTTCGAACACGGATGAAATGGGGATCGATTTGATTCAATACATCTGCCGTCCCTCTGGCGTGTTGTTCCCATTTTTCCTCCCCGCCAATCCCCAATAAAACATATAAAGAATATTCGAATCCAGCTTTTTTAGCCTTCTTCCCAGCCTCAATCATCTCCTCCGGAGTCGCCCCCTTCTCAATCTCCTTAAGGAGTTCCCGATCGCCGGTCTCAAGGCCCACATGGAGTCTGTTTAACCCCGCCTGGCGTATTTTTATCAAATCCTCTAAAGGTTTCTTAGCTATGGTTTTCGCCCGTGCATAACTGGTTACCCTTTGGATATGGGGAAAAGAGGTAAATAAAGCGTTTAAAACGTTAACCAACACCTCGGTCTTCGCCACA
>Ga0105099_10002886_pt1 | contig 10028 bp, 18 predicted proteins | sample PPLLak3cmMay2015_2_FD_79138 | JGI IMG/M metagenome (GOLD analysis project Ga0105099, IMG submission 79138) | Freshwater sediment microbial communities from Prairie Pothole Lake near Jamestown, North Dakota, USA - PPLs Lake P8 Core (1) Depth... | ecosystem: Environmental > Aquatic > Freshwater >...
TCTCTAATTTCGATTGCTGGTTCGTCATAGTGTTTCTCATATCTTTCGTTATAATCGTCCAATTTCTTCATTTTTTCGCATAAATTGTGCACACCATCTAAAAAATCTTCTAAAGTTTTATTTTTGAAGTCAAAATTGTTCATAAATTTATCTCTGTATTCCCAAAACCTATAAAGTAATGGTCCTTGATATGTTAAACCACACTCTTGACACTTAATGTATCTCCAGCATTTTTCATCGTCTTCTGTAGCACTTTTTGAGTTTCTTATTTCTTCCATATGTTTTCTTGGGTCTGAAAACCAAACATTTTCACAATTTGGGCATATCTCTATGTCATCAGGGAACTTTTTTATTAAAAGCCAGTATCCTTTACCAAATTTCTCAAATTTTCTTAACATTTTTTGCAACAACCAAGTTTCTATATACACTCATGCTTTCACGACCACAAAATGGGCAATATATTTCATCAATTTGAGATATTGCTTTTTCAGTTTTTATTCTTTTTCCACATCCAACACAATCAATATATTTTTTACTTCTATGATTAACCATTTAATCACCTCAATTTTTATTCCCACAAAATGGGCAATGAATAGCTCTTGTTGACTTTACTTTTTTCAGTGTCCTTAAGTAATCTTTTGTTGCTTTTGGTAATTTTATTTCTTTACCGCATTTAGAGCACACAACATTTTTTGTTGTCATTATTTGCCTCCTCTATTTGTAATGCTTCCTCTAAAGTATCATTTCTTTTAAATCTAAACATTAGTTTTATTATTTTATCGTGTGTTCTTTCGTCAACAGAGTAGTAATCATGGTCTGGACTGCCTGGAAAACTTCCATACATACTTATTTTTATTATATATTTCATATCTTCACCTTTTATTATTTTTCGTATCATAGTCATGTGCTGTCAACATCCTTATTAACAGATTGACTTTTTGTTCAAGTCTTTTTAATGATAATGACATTTCTTCTACTTTTTTGTCCTCATATATAAATATTGATTCTTCTATATTCCTTTTTCTAGCTTGTCCTGCAATGTATTCATCTTCGTCTCTTCCCATTTTTCAACCATCTCCTTGTCGTGCATTTTGTATTGATAAACTACTCTAGCATTTCCTATAACAGAAAATACACATACAGATAATAATATAAGTATAAGCATGTTGAATATATCATCAAACATTCCTATTCCATCTGATATGTTTCTGTATAATATAAGTATTGACAGTGTAGCTGTTGCAAGTAACGAGTATTTTAGGTCTTTTACTATTCTTTTTCTTACTGTTATTACGTGTGCCCATTTTTCAAAAAATTCGTTGCTAAGTTCTCCTTTAAATCCAAGTTTTATGCTCCATTCAGTTGAATGATTTTTTATAGTTTTTATATCGTGTGTCATATATTCGTTTCTCCTTATATGAAGTTTTTTGTTATTTGTTCATCATTTTCTATTAGAATACAAAGTATTTTTTTGTCTTTCCAAGATGTATCTAGTCCATATATGCAACATCCTTTAATTTTTGAATATTTTGCTGTTTTTACAGAAAAGCTTACAATTTGTCCGTCTATTGTTTTCTTGTTATCTAAACTATCTGTTATTATTATTTTGGTCATTTTTAACACCCACAATCCATTAACTTTACACTATCTCCATAAATTGATATATCTCCGTCATAATAATAATGTAATATAAAGTATACAGTGCAATTATTGTTGTATGCAAATTTCATCAGTGAATAGTCTTTATCTTCTATTCTGTATATTAAATAAACACTTTCATCTTCCATTTGGACTATTCCATATTTATCCCAATTATTTTTTGTTTCAATATATTTTATTTTACCACAAATAACAGTATCTTCCTTATAAGAAGTTAGATGAGTTGTTACATAATAGTATACAACTGCTGCGATTGCAACTGTTATTGCTACCATAAAAACTACTCCCAATGTAGCGTCCATTCCTGCGTCCATACGTTCAATAAATTTTCTGTTAGCTTTCATTTATATCAATCCCCATAGTGCTTTTTTGAATGAATCGACACATTTAAGTAGTTTTTCTGAATTTATTTTTCCTTCAGAAAATTTGCTTATGTTGCTCTCAAGTATCTCCAGCTCTATTTTAATTTTATTTTCTCTTGATTTTTTTGCTTTGTCTTTAAAAATTATATTACTCATGTTTTACACCTCTGTAAGTATACTCACTTTCAATTTTGTATATTGTAATGAATGAGTCTTTTATATTTTTATCTAAAGAAAGATATACCAAATCATCTGACATTTGATTAAGTGTTGTTATCTCAATGAAGTATCTTTTTGTGTATACCATTTTTTCACCTACTAAAGGAAGGAGAGAGAATAGCGGATTCATGGTGAAGAGGATGCTTGTATGAAACTAACCGCCATTCTCTCATTTTCAACTAGTCCAAAAATTTGACTGTTTTATTCAGTACTTTGGCGAAATTATCTTCTGTGTGTGTCTGGAACTGAATGTTTTTCCCAATTATATGTTCTTTTATCTCTGTGAGAGAAACTTTTGCACCAGTACTAAGTGCGAATCCAGATTCAGTCAGAAATCTTCCAAAGCTTGAATTGACTGATATATATGCTGGAAAACCTGTTTTTATTGTCATTGGTTCTCCATTCTCACTTTCAGTTTCTACATATACATCAATGTAGTCAAACCCTGTCCTTTTCTCGTGTACAACATTCTTTACTTCACCTTGGTGAATACCATCTTTTAGGTGTGTTGCCTCTTGTACGACAAGAATGTCGTTTTCTAGGTCGTTTTCCATTGTTTCTGCCTTTGCATCTATTTTCTTGTTCTTTTTGTCCATATATATTTCCTATCGCAGTTAGCGACTCTGAATTTATACAACTTCTCCAAAATATTTATCTTGTGTTAAATCTTTATGCCAAGCAAGTATTTTCTTTGATTTTACATCTCTAATCATAATAACTCTTCTATATTTTGTGTATCCTTCTCTGTTTGTCCACATCATATTTACAGTTATTTCCTCACCTGTATAATATTCATAAATATCTTTTCTTCTATTATGAAAATTAACTCCACTTGTTGCCTCATTATAATATGTTCCACTTCTGTATCTATAACTTGGACCAATTTGTTCCTCTTTTTCATATACTTGTGATATGTATTCAGAAACTGGAAAATGTTCAACACCATAAAATTCAGAGAAAAAATTCATTTGTGTTTGTGTAGGTAATAACCTACCTTTTTTTGTAACTCCTAACCAGTTGTGTAATTCATCATATAATTCATCTGCATTTTTAATTTTTGTAATATCTACTACTTGTTCGAATCTGTTTATCCAGTCGTCGTAATCTTCATTCCATTCATAATTTTTTAATCTGTTTGCATCTCCACTTATGCTCATAGAACACCACTACCTTTTTTCTTTTTTTCTGCATCATCAAATTTTTTACTTAATTCATCAACTTTTTTCTTCCATTCATAATATTGCATTGTTTCACTAAATTCTTTGTTGTTCATATGTCCTCATCCTCTGTTATTGCAAATTTTTCAAGTTTAGAAGGAACATTTTTTATTCTTTTTATTGAATAATCATAATATTCTTTTTCTATCTCAAATCCAATGTAGTTTCTACTTAATCTTTTACATGCTACAGCAGTTGTTCCACTTCCCATAAATGGGTCTAATACCAAATCTCCTATATTTGAAAAATTACTAATAAAAAATTCTGGTAGCCAAAGTGAATAACAAGCTTCATGGTTTTTTAGTTTGTTTTCTTTATTTGCTCCTTTTATTATTGTATTAGATACGTTTGGTGTATTAAATATATCAAAACTTCTTGTTTTTGCTATTTCTTTTCTTGCAAAACATACAATGAACTCAAAACCTGTTCTGCAAACTTTTGCATTATTTGGTTGTGATGAAGGTTTTGCCCATATAAATATTTCTTTTATATTTTCATGATAATTTGACATTAATTTAAGGTAAGCGTCCTTATTGTTTTCAAGTATCGCAAAGTTAAAGAAAACATAATTTTTTGTTACTCTTAGTAATTCATCTAATACATTTCTTATAAATATATAATAGTCGCAATAACATGATTTATCTTTAAAATGTAGGTATTTCCCTCCAACATTGTATGGTGGAGATGTTACTGATATTGATACTTCCCAGTCTTTTAGTTTTTTCATTCCTTCTATGCAATCTTCATTATATATTTTGTTTATTTCCATTATAAATCACCTGTTTGTATAGCTGAAACTTTCTTCTGTGCATTCTTCTGCTTTTAATTGCATTTGTTTATTTCCATTTTCATTGTGTACTTTCCAATCCCAATATGAATATAAGCATATATTCCTACTTTCATCGAAATATCTTGTGTAATCTATTTTTATATTATAAATTCGTTCTAGTGCTATTCTATGCGCATTTGAACGAACAAAATTTGAAAACCCTGCAACATCTATATTTGTAATTAATTTTTTATCTGGTCCAATTCTCATTTTCCAGTTGTAAGTTAAACCTTGTTCTAAATGTCTTCTATCATCATAAGGTGTAAGATTTTTTATATTTCCAACTGTATTTTTATCTAATTTATCAAGACAAATTGCGTTATATCCACATCTTGAATCTAATAAATAAATTTTTGATAATAAAAATTGTCTTTGTATTGCTTTTAGTGAGTTCTCAATTTTATAAAATGTTTTTGGATTTTTTTGTACATCAAAGTCCCAGAATATAACATGTTTGCCATCTTCGCATAATGAAGATATTGCGTAAACATTAGGTTTTCTTCTTTCTTCAAGTACTATAAATTCATAATCTTTCTGCAAGTTCCTTCATCCTCATTATCATTTCGTATGTTCCTATGTCATTTATTTTTAAATAATCCAAAAATTCTTTATCATTATATAATGATTCAAAAACTTCTTTTTGTAATTTTTTTCCTAAAAATTGTTTATTTCTATATGATATCGTAACTAATGATTTTTCAAATTCGTTATAATTGTCAGATTTTTTATTCATTTGACTTTGATAATTTTTGTCAGAATAAGCGCCATTTTCAAGTATGCAATTTATATCTTCTTTAATAGAATTGATTCTGGATATTCTTCCTTTATGTCTATGATTTACCATTATTTTCTCCAGAGTTCGAAAAAGGTAATGTAATATTATCTGGAGATTTTATTACATCACCTAATCGAACTTACAACAATATTTATATAGTAAATACATTCGGAGTATATAAACTTATTTATATCTGAATATATATAATAAAACATACATTCATATATCTAAATATATATATATTCTAAGAATAATATAAAAATATTTTTATATATATATACGTAGATACATTTATATATATAATAGCTGATACTATATACAGGTGATATAAATGGGAATCATAACAACCTTCATAGTAATGCTTATTGGAGTGCTGCTCGCGCCAGTTCTAGCATCTGGTGTAAGTGCAACAGCTAATTCATATGGTATCGCTGGTACTGCAAACGCTCTTTTAGCGGGTGTGGTCATCACGATTTACCTTGTCTTAGTCGTGTACGCAGGAGCAAAAGAACTTGGAGCAATCTAAGTCTCTCGTAAGCATGGTTGTGGTGCCTGTGTTGATTTTTTTCGGCACATCTCCCTTCCTAGGCACCATAACCAAACAAATATTATTTGAAAAGGAGAAATATATATGAATAAAATAAACAAAAATAGATTTTTAGTTTTCATTATTATGTCATTGTTTTTACTTGGAATATTAAATTTAAGCCCTGTTGTTGTTGCTACAACACATTATTTTGAAAACTGTGAGAGTATTACTGTTCCAATTAATGGATATCTAAATAATTTAAATGGTATGACTACTTGGTCAAATAAAGAAACAATTACACAAAAATGGATGTCTATACGTAGCGATTATGGATATTACGTTGGTGGAAGGTCTTTAAGACAAAAAAGTTGGACTGGTTCAACAACTGCATACTGGAATTTTTCTGCTCCTATTATTAATATTTCATTTTTAGCTTGTGGTAATGGAACATCAAATGGCGATGGTACTGATAAATTATCTGTTTATTTTTGTATAGCTGATGGAAGTGTAGCAGGTTCAATTGTTTTATATCAAGCATCTAATACTGTGGGATTACTTGTAAAAGACCCTGACCATGGCACTGGTGGATATGGATATTTTTACTGGGGTATGACAGGTTATCCGAGTGGCGTATGGAGTGAATTGTATAGAATGCACATGCGGGTAGAAGGAACTAAAATGAATATTTCTATGCCAAATTATGGTGGTGCAAATAATGGTTATAAAAGAGTTGAATTAGGTGAATATGCCACTGAAATAGTTTCTATAAAATTTCAAGATAATACTGGACACACATATCCTTATGGTTATTATTACGATGATTTTGATATAAATTTAGGTGTTGCTATTGAAGAAATACCAGAAGGTGGTTGTGGCACAGATTTATCAGGTTATAATGTAATTGGAACTTTTCCTAGTGACCCATTTTTCGGAGATGGATGCTATGGAGGCACATATGGTTGCTATGGAAACAATGTATATACGTTAGAACAGAAATATAATGTTCCATCAGATATGTCAGTTAAAGCAGTTGGTTTGCTTTGCGATAGAACGCAATCTGACCAACTTGCAACGGCTGGTTGTTATTATGTTAAGGTAAATAACGGTACTAATTATGCAAATCCTTGCGCAGTTATAGATTATGACGCAAATTATGATTTAATATTATTTATATTTCCCACACTTGTTCAGGTAACTGGTAATTATATTTTGTTAGAATTTACATCCCAGTGTGCAATCCAAGGTGGCCCAAGTGGTACTAGATGGATTCCAGCATATCATGCTATTCCTCCTGATGGTGACGGCGACGGCATTGGAGGAAGTAGGTACAGTACATATGCAGCTAACGGTATGTATGATGGTTCTAGTTGCCCGTTTGATTTGGTATACTTTTTGTATTATCATTCTATTATTATAGAAGAAGAAGAAAGTCCGTTTGAAAATTGTTTTATAAGTACAGATAAAGAAGAATACATGACTGGTGAAAGTGTAAACATGTATTATGAAATTAATCAGTCTGCATATCCAACGACAATTGCATTATATGAATCAGGCGGTTCTCAAGTTACTGGAGGTTGGCCAATCTCGTTTCCATATACTATACCTGCAGGAGAAAATCAAGGGACTGTTTCTTATTCATTCTTTAGTAGTGGAACTTATGATATTAAACTAAGAAGGCAGGATAAAAATATAACTGGTTGTTCTATTGATGTTATTGGAAATAATGAAGATTTCTGGTTAGATACTAGACCTAATCCTTCTGTAGATTTTTTCAAAATACATTATCGGTATTTTAATGAACTTGGAAATCCAGGATTATTATTGGTTGGTACAAGACCTGATATGCATGATATCGGTGATGCTTTGATGTCTTGGGAAATAACTTCTAATTCTTCTGGAAATCAAACTTGGGTATATGAAAGTACAGGTGTTACTAAGTTATATGTAATTTTATATGCTTATTCTAGTGGAACTTACCAACCAGTTTATAATCATATACATTGGGTTGTTCCACAGCTCAATGTAGGAAATATAGATGTTGGTTCTCTTTATTATGTGCTTTTAAGTCAGAATGATTATTTCAATCAATGGTATAGAGGTTATCATTCTTATTATAATTTTGATGTCACAGTGAAATTAAATAATTTAACCATAAGAAATGTAGGTCAGGAACTTTCATTTGACTTCTTTTCTAAAATAACAGAAGGTCGTTGGTATAATGCAACATTAGTTCTTAAAACAACTAATGGAAGTAAGGTATTAGATTATGTTCAGTTTCAAGTAGTTCCATTTCAAGCAGGAATAAGTCCTGGTGGAGATTCATGGTCATTTTTAGGTGGATATAAATATGTTTTTGCAGTTGGAGTTTTATTAATATTTGTTCTAATACCAATGTTTCTTGCATCTCGTTTGGCGATAGATATTCCAGTGCTTGCATATATCGCATCAGGAAGTATTGGTGTTGTGTTTTGTGTAACTGCAGGGCTACTTGCTGTATACTGGGTTTTCTTTATAGTTGTAGTTCTTGTTGCAGTTGCAGTAATAATGTTCGTTAGATAGGAGAATATAATGACAATGTATGTTTCATTAAAACTAATGGGAGTTGTAGCATTCATATTAGTTTTTTCTTATGTCGCTTCAGGTATAATATTTATGGGAGGAGATATTCAGTTTGAATCTATTAATATTGATACTAAAATAGAAAGTGAAAATTCTAGCGTTTATTATTCTTATAGCCAATATATTGAAATAAATTTTCAGATATTTAAAGAGTTGTTCTATAACGGACAAAATTATGAATTGAGTGAAACATATCAATTATACAAGGACCAATTTGTTTTTGATATGTATGGCGCATTTCTTCATTTTGGACAACTATATTTTGAGTGTTTGATTCCTCCTGGTCTTGTTTCTTCTGGTTTAGAGTATATTGAACGTTGTATGACTGATTTTCCAGGAAGTTCTATCACTCGTGGAACATTTTTAAATGATTATTATGCTTATTTGCATTTCATAGGTGTAGACCCTTCACAGATAGATTTAACTGAAACTTCCAATATACCGATGAGAAAGGGTTTAGGTGGTATACAAGATTTATTGACCTTTGATTTTAAAGACCAAAATGGTTTGCCAACTATACCTAGTGAAGTAAGATTAGTTTTAAACTTATTCATCTGGCCAATGTGGATAATATTAGCTATTGGATTAATGCCATTAGTAGGATTATTTTTGAATGCTATAGGTGGCGGAGATTGGGTTTCCACTTTGATTAAAACAGCATTGATAGGAAGTATAATCGTAATAATGTTAGGATGGGTGATTTAAATGAACAATAATAATAAACACATATTAATTTTAACATCATTCTCTATATTTTGTTTTATTGCATTTATATTAATTGTTCCATGCTCGTCTGGAACAGTAACATTTAATACATATTCATATCCGTCAACTGGCACATATACTTTAATAACAATAACTGGTAATCATTCATGGAACGATGTATATAATGCTGATACTGGTGGTACTGGACATCAAAACATCACATATGTTTCGCCTAATTTATATTACTTTTCAAAGGACTGTTATTTTAACATTGGTGATGGTATAAAGAAATGTTCGTTAAATATAACAGATAAAGTTATTTATTTTAGAATGCCAGTTGGCTGGTTAGGTATATACGGTGCGTTGTTTGATTTTTTTACTGTTAAGAATTTATCTTCAATTAACACATTGAGGTCGTCTCTGAATTTTGAATTTAAATCGCAGGGTCAAAATGCTTTTTATCTGATGTACAATACAAATATAACAATAAACCAATCATATATAAGTAATAATGTAACATCTTCTGGTTCGTTGATGGAATTATTTTATGGCGTAGACAGTACTGTATCTCGTGTTAATGCTTTTAGGTCTAATGTTTTACAGGGTACAATGAATAAAATAAACTTATCTAGTATCGATAGTCAATTTAATGTTAAAAATCTTGTTTTTCTTTCTGTGTGTAAGTTAAATGCAGACAGAACTAACATTTACAATACTTCGTATGTCGCATCAAATTCATTACTCTACAATATCAATGATTTAAAAATTGAAAAATCAACTTATAGTATTGTTCTATATGGGAAAATGTTGGTAAAAAATAGTACATTTATAAATTGTAATTATGTCGGAAGGGGATTTTTTTCGGGTTCAAATAATGTAACATACAGAGATTGCAAATCTAATGTATGGTCAGTATACAGTAGTGTGTCTGGTGTTTTTATACGGCAATACACTTATATTTTAAAAGTTGTAGAAAATAATACTGGTATTAATTTATCAGGTGCACATATTGTTATTAAAAATAAATATAATACAATAGTATATGATGGCACTACTGATTCATACGGAAATATAAATGATGTCTATTTAAATAACAGCAGATTAAAAACAACAA
>Ga0105099_10002887_pt1 | contig 10028 bp, 10 predicted proteins | sample PPLLak3cmMay2015_2_FD_79138 | JGI IMG/M metagenome (GOLD analysis project Ga0105099, IMG submission 79138) | Freshwater sediment microbial communities from Prairie Pothole Lake near Jamestown, North Dakota, USA - PPLs Lake P8 Core (1) Depth... | ecosystem: Environmental > Aquatic > Freshwater >...
AGAAGCTCGTCAACCGCGAAGAATTTCTGAAACACCTGGTGGTGTTCGACCCCCAGGGCTGCCTGGTGATCCATTCGGGCAAGCGCAGTTTCAAGTTGACCCCGGAAATCGTCAAGTCCTACATGGGGGAACGGGGCCGGCGGGGCAAGAAACTGCCGCGGGGCTTCCGGACGGTGGACCGGGTTGTGCGCGAAGCGGCCGATGACGGGGGCACCCCGCCGAAAACGCCCGGCCAGGCCATGTTCGAGAACTTCTAATCCGAATATGACGCCTCGGTGTCAGTGATGACTCAGATCGCCGATCCGAATAATTGTAAATGCCAGATTTTTTACAACGGCTTCTGATTTTAGGGAGCAATGCTTCTTTTCATGTAATCGTTAACGGCGGAATGCAGTGTCTCAGCCGCCAGCTCCGCGCAATGCATGTTGTCTTCCGGTAGCCCGCCGATAGCCTTCTGAATCGCGTCGGCGTCGATATCCAGCAGCGCTTGAGGCGTTTTCCCTTTTGCAAGATCCGCCGCTGCCATGGCGCAGTTGAAGCTGAATGTGCAGCCGTCTGTCCAGTGGGTTGATTTTACGACCTTGTCAGCTTCAACCTGAAGACAGATCTCCATCGTATCTCCGCACCGGCCGGTGATGCGCGCCTTGCCGTCCGGTGCATCCAGGCGCGGATTCATCCGGTAGTGAGCCCAGAACCATATCCCGACAATGGCCATCAAGACGCCTATGCCGGCCAGCAGCGAGAACACATCCACTGTCCTTTTTCTCCGGTTCAGCAGGGTGTTGGAAAACGAGCATCAGCTCGTCAGCCAAGGCGGATATAAGCTTGAGGCAAGAAGCTTGAAGCTCTAGCTCAAAAAAATCAGGCTCCGTCAGCCGGGCTTCCAGCCTAACGCCTCCAGCTTCCAGCCGATTGCATGTGAGCATTTACAAAAGCCGCACAACGCCGGATCATGGCGCGAGGTGCTGTTTTTCAACATCCTGTTAGAGCGCCAGGGCTTCTTGCTCCGTGACCTCATCGGGATTTTTCAGGAACGGGTGCTCTTGAAAAGGGCGAATGACATGGATCATGAAACATGCCGCCAGGCACGCCTCATTGCAGGACGCCCCGTAAGCGAGGCACTGCTTGTGATCCACCCGGATGACGCCGTCCACGAGCGCGATGGCCCCGGCCGGGCAGGCCCTGACACAGGATAGGCAGTGAAGGCAACCTGAGGAGCAGATCCGGTGGGTCTCTTTGCCGGCGTCTTTGCTGCTGCAGCGAACCACGACCCGCGCGCTTTGCGGAATGAGACTGAACAACCCCTTGGGGCAGGCTCCGGCACAGATGCCGCACCCGGTGCACTTGTCTTCGTCGATGACCGGGAAATGATGGACCATCGTGATGGCGCCGAAAGGACAGGCACGCTCGCAGTCGCCAAAGCCCACGCAGCCGAATTGGCAATCCGTGGGTCCGGCAAATGCCAGATTGGCGGCGGAGCAGCTCCCGTAGCCGACATACGCGTATTTTTCATAATCGCTTCTCAGACATCTGGCGCAGTGCACCACGGCCACGGCACCCTCGATGGATCCCAACTGCTTGCCGGTGATCTTGGCCACAGCCTCAGCCACGGCCGCTTTCCCGGGGAAACACAGTGCAGGGGAAACAGCCGGGTCGGTGACCACCGCTTCGGCATAGGCTTCGCACCCGGCGAAGCCGCAGGCGCCTCATTGCCCGCCGGCCAGAAGTGCCTGGACAGCCTCGACTTTCGGGTTGACTTCGACCGCGAATTTATGGGCGGCCAGCCCCAGCCCGAGGCCGAAAAAAACGCCGATGCACCCCAAAACGGCCAGGCCTCCCAGGGCCAGGTTGATGTAGGACGGGTCCATTGGTTTCCTCATAACAGGCTAAAAAAGGGACATGCCTGAAAACCCCATAAAGGAAAGCGCAAAGAGGCCGGCCACGATAAAGGCGATGGGAAGGCCCCGGTAGGCTTCCGGGATTTTGGCAAATTCAAGCCGCTCGCGGACAGACGACATCAAGAACAGCGCGATCAGAAATCCGAGCCCGGCCCCTAAAGCCAGCATCAGACTTTCGTAAAGATTGTATTCATTTTGAGCCAGTGTCAGCGGAACCGCAATGATGATGCAATTGGCAATCACCAGCACCAGATAGACCCCGAACGCCTTGAACAGTTTGGGGTTGACCTTGCGCATGATGGTGTCGACCCCTTGCACCGTCAACGAGACCAGGCCGATGAAGACCACGATTTGCAGGTAGTCCAGCCGAAAGGGTTTCAGCACAAATTGGTAGAGAAACCACGAGAGCATGGACGCAAACACGATCACGATCGTAAAGGTAATCCCCATGCCGACGGCAGTTGACTTTTTCCGGGAAGTGCCGAAGAAAACGCATAGACCGAGGTATTTCGAAAACACAAAATTCTGGATGATCATGGCGCCGATCAAAATGGAGAGCAAGGTCCCAAAATACGGTTGTTTCAGCGTGAGTCGCGCCGTGCCGAGGGATTTTCCGTCGGAAAGGATCTCTTTGAGCATGACGGTGTGGCTGTTCTGGCGATTCATCGCATCGGTCAGCCGCAGGGTCAGGGATTTTCTGTCCCGGCTGAGCGCGGCCGCAGCAATGTCCGCAAAAATGTCCGGGTCTGCTATTTCATTGACTGAAAAGTTGGCGATGGTTTGAGCCCAGGCATCATCCACTGGTCCGGCGAACGCGATCGTGATTTCATGGCTGTCCTTGAAAACGGCGCTTTGAACGAAGGGGTGCTCTGTCTTGCACCCTGTTAGAAGGAACAGCCCCATGAAAAAACCGATGGCGCCCAGACGCCGAATGCGGGCGATGGCGAGGGCGGCATGCGGGTTCATATCCCAACCGTTGCGCATCTCATCCCCTTCTTTTTCGGCGTACGCTGATCGTTTCCGCATAATTGAAGATGGCCATCATAAACCCAACCGTGAAAAACCCAGCCGCCGGCAACACAAAGAAAAGCATCGGACGAAATCCGAGCACCTCAATGCCGAGAAACGTCCCCATGCCCAAAATTTCGCGAATCGTGCCCAGGACCGTCATGCCGAATAGAAATCCGACGCCCATCCCCATGCCGTCCCAAAATGAAGAGGCCAGGTCATGCCTGCATGCAAACACCTCCAGGCGCATGGTGATGATCGCAAATGCCACGATGAGCCTGACGAATATTCCCATGGCTTTGTAGGCGACCGGGACATAGGCTGCCAGTATGAGATCGATCACCGTGACCCAGGTGGCGATCGTCAGAGTGTAGGTCGGGATTCGGATTCGGGGGTGGATGTGGCTCTTGATCAGTGAGATGGTGCAGCTCGAAAACACCTGGACAAAAAGCACCGCCACCCCCAGCAGCAGCCCGTTCATGACGCTGGTGCTGAGCCCCACGGCCGGGCACATGCTGAGAGCCAAGCGGAATATGGGGTTCTCATTCAATATGCCGTTTAAAAAAAGTTGCTTATGTGTCTTGGGTGTGGTCGGCACAGCTCAATTTTCCCCTGTGTTCTGAAAGCCCTGACTATCGTCGCCGCGTTAAATATCCGGGATGGCCATCCTCCTGGCGTCGATCAATCAGAACGCCCCTTGAATCGCGTTTTCCCGGACCACTTGCTCCAACAATGTGATGCGGTGCACGGAATTTCGCACGATGCGCTTGACTCCCGTGGCCACCGCACTGCTGGAAATCGTTGCCCCGCTGATGGCATGGATCTCCTCGTTTTGATACTTTTTCCTCAGACCCCGGATGTCCTGTTCGGACAAGGCCCGTTTCCCCCATTCTTTGGTTTCCAGATATCGCTTGTGTTCCTCTGCCAGCGGAGATTTGGTGACGGTCAGCACCTTGATCTTTTCAAACGCTTTGCCCTGGAATTGATTTTTGAAGTACTCTTTTTCGATTTCCCCGCCCAGCCCCGGATCCTCCTCATGCGCGGTGATCTCCACTCCCCGAACGCTGAAATCCGGGTCCAGCGCCACCATGACATGGATCGCGTTCTTGTAACCGGGGAATTTTGCCGGGATGATGTATGCCAGGCGCTTGCCCTCCAGCTGCGCGATGCTGATTTCGTCTGCATGGCGAATGGTTTTCCGGGGACCCACCACCCCGGCAATGGCACTGCGGCGGTCCTGTTCGTCTGAGGCCCTTTCCGGCGAGAGATTCAGTTGGTGCCGGTTCATCAAGTGGCCGTTAAGATCGACCACCCAGAATTCATGCTCGGTTTTTCCGGCGGCAAAAACCGGCACCAGATACCCGGAGCGGATTCCCCCTTCATCCTCGACGATGTAGCGGTGAATCGTGCGGATCTTCAGATTTGACGGCGCCGGCCGGGCCTGGCTGTACCCCAACAAGCCGGCCACGGTTTGCTGGACATTCAAGAGCTCATTGCGTTTTTTGGCCTTGGCCGTGGCCATGAAGACCCCACCCATCACCCCGCCGGCAATCAGGCAGGAAACGGTCAGGGCGACGGCGATTTTGAAGATCTCCTTCATGCGGCGCCCCCGGAGAACCGCTTTGGCTTGAACCACTGATCAAAGGCTGGGGTCAAAGGGTTCATCAGCAAGATGGCATAACAGATACCCTCCGGATACCCCCCCTTTAGCCGGATGAGAACGGTCAAGGCCCCGATTCCGGCTCCAAAGAGGAGCTGGCCCGTTTTCTGGCTGGGAGAGGTGACATAATCGGTGGCCATGAAGAAGGCACCGAGGATCACGCCGCCGGAGAGAACGGCCAGAAGAGGGTTTCCCGAGAACAGGTGTTCGCCTCCGAAGACCCAGGTTAAAAAACCGATGGACACGATGACCGACACAGGGATATGCCAGGTGATGTAATGCTTATAAATTAAAAATGCCCCGCCTATCAAAAGCAGCAGGGCCGATGTCTCCCCGATGCAGCCGGGTCTCTGGCCGACAAAAAAATCGGTGTACACGGTCGACAGCGATCCGAATTTTTCGATAAAGGTTTTCATCCCGTAATGTTTCAGCACATGCAGCGGGGTGGCGGCTGAGACGGCGTCGACCCCCGGCCCCAGGTATTTGAACAGCGAGGCGCCCCGCAAGGGTTCCAGCCAGGCGGTGGTCATGATAACCGGGTAGGTGGCCACCAGAAAGGCCCTTCCGATTAGAGCCGGGTTGAAAATATTGAACCCCAACCCGCCCATGAGCGTCTTGGTCACAAAGATTGCCATGACGGCTCCGGTGACGGGCGTCCAATAGGGGACGCCCGGCGGGATGATGTAGGCCAAGAGCAGACCGGTGATCACGGCGCTGCCGTCGTTGATTTTGACCGGCCGCCTTAAGAATTTATTGGAAATCGCCTCGGTAGCGACACAGGCACCGACGCTGACCAGCGTGATGATCAACGTTTGGAGGCCGAAGATGAAGACCGACAAAATCAATGGCGGGATCAGGCAGGCCACCACCGTCCACATGATGGTTGCCACCGTCGCTTTTTGCTTGATGTGCGGTGAAACCGATACGATCAGGTCTGTTTGCATCATTTCTGTTTTTCTTTTTTCTTTTCGGCTTCGCGAATCCGTATGCGGGCCAGCCGAATAAACTGGACCAGCGGGCGCTTGGACGGGCACACGTAGGCGCAGCTGCCGCACTCGAAGCAATCGTCCACCAGCCCGAATTGGGCGGTTTCGGCTCCGCGGCCCGCCTCGACATAAATGCCGATGTTGTTGGGCTCGAGCCCCATGGGACAGGCTTGCAGGCAGAATCCGCAGCGAATGCAGGGGCCATAGTCCTGCGCGTCGATCTCCTCGCGGGTCAAAAACAAGACCCCGGCCGTGGTTTTGGTGATGGGGATTTCCAGGCTGGACACGGCAAACCCCATCATCGGCCCCCCCGCCACCACCTTAACGAGGCCTGCGGTCGTGCCGCCCAAATGCGAAACGATGTCGGATAAATGGGTGCCGATCGGAACGAGCAGGTTCGCCGGCCGTGCGATCCCTTTCCCTGAAACGGTGATGACGCGTTCGTAGAAAGGTTTGCGCCGGACCACGGCATCATAAATGGTCTTGCTCGTGTAAACATTTTGAACGATGACCCCGATGTGCGACGACCGTTTTCCAGACGGCCGCACGCGACCCGTGACGCTTTGGATGATCTGGTCGGCCGAGCCTTGGGGGTATTTGACGCGCAGGGGGCTGACCACGATGCGAAACGGGTCTTTGGCCGTGTCGTGATCAATGGTCCGGCGGAGGGCTGCGATGGCATCGGGCTTGTTGTTTTCCACGCCAATGACACAGGCACGGATGCCCAGAATCGTCAGGATGATCTTGGCCCCTTCGATCACCTCATGGGGATGCTCCACCATGATGCGGTGATCGCAGGTCAGGTAAGGCTCACACTCCGCTCCGTTCAGAATCAAGGTGTCCAACGACACGCCCGAGGGCACATCCAGCTTGATGTGCGCCGGAAACCCTGCGCCGCCCAGGCCGACGATTCCGGCGTCCTTGATCCGCTCGAGAAGCTCCTGCCGGGTGAATTGCCGCCACTCCTGCAGCTCGTAGGCGGGGGACGCGGCCTCCGGGTCTTTGGAGATGACGATGGCCGTCGCTTTCCCCGTCATGGGGTGAAGTGCGTCAGCCACTCCTTCCACCGTGCCTCCCAGGCTGGCATGCAGAGCGGCGCCGAGGTTGTCGCCCACCGACCCGATCAGATCGCCGGTGCTGACCCGGGGTTTGCGGGTGACCAGTTGCTGATAGATGCGCCCCGGGTGGCGGCCATACAGAAGGGCTTCAGTCGGTGGTTTCTGCGATGGTTTCTGCACCGACACCTGACAGGCAACCCCGACATGCTGTTTCAAAAACAAGCAGACCCTGGGCGGTGGAGGCAATGGCTCAATCGGAAGACCGGCGGTGACGTCCTTCACTTCGTCGGGATGCACGCCTCCGAGAGAGAAGGTCGCCGGCTTTTCGACCGCGCTGCCGTCAGTGACCATAACGGGTTCGGCTCCTTCCGAGCAGGCCCAGCCCATACGCTTCTCTGCTTTTCTGGGACAGTGCGGCCGGCTCGCCGAACTGCAGGGCATCCGTGGGGCATACGGCCACACATGCCGGTTCGAGGCCCTCATCGATTCGGTCCATGCACAGGTCGCACTTCATGGCTTTGCCGGCGGCGGCGTCCCACTGGGGGATATGCCAGGGACACGCCAGAATGCAGGACTTGCACCCCACGCACAATTCCCGCAGGATGTAAACCAGCCCGTCTTTGTTACGTTTTCGAATGGCGTTGACCGGACATGCGTTCAGGCACCAAGCGTCTTCACAGTGAAAGCAGGGAACAAATAGGGAGGACATCATGGGTTGTCCGTTCATGAGCCTTGGCCCCAGCACCACGATTTTTCCAAGGCTGGCCCCGGCCGGGACTTGATTTTTGACTTTGCAGGCGATTTCGCAGGCATGGCAGGCGACACAGCTGGCCGGATCCGTATAAATCAGGTAGTCTCCCATTTTATCTCTCCCTCCAGAATCAAACCCGTTTCACAGTGACCAGGGTGTGGTCAAATGCCGGACTCCCGCCCACCGGGTCCACAATCGACTCCTGGATCATCGCATCAGCCACCCCGCGTCGGTAGCTCCTTCTGGATTCAGGCTCCTGATGTCCGAATCCGTGAAGCATGAAAACGGCCTCCGGATGTATCATGTTCGTGACGAAGGCTTTCAATCGCCCCGATCCCACCGATGAAGCGATTTCGACGAGATCTGTGTCTTTGATCCCCAGTGCCGCGGCCCGATTGGAATTGATCCAGAGTACATTTTCGGGCACCAGTTCATTCAGGTAGGTGTTGTTCTGGGTCATCACGTTGGTGTGGGCGGCGCACCGGCCGACGATCAACCTGAATCTATCTTGGGGAGTATCCAGGTTTTCATAAGGCGGAAAGGATGCAAATCCGTGTTTTTCCATCAGACTGGAGACGAACTCGATTTTGCCGGAAGGCGTTTTGAACTGGATGCCGTTTTCCCGATTCCACAAGAGCGGCTTGTCGCTGAGCGAGACAAAGCCCTTTTTATCGAAATCCTCGGCTTGGATTCCCATGTCCGCCAGTTGATATTTCCAAATGTCTTCGATGGTCTCATAGGGGAAATACTCCCCCACGCCCAAGCGCTGCGCCAACTGCTTCAGAATCCACCACATGGGTTTGGTGTCGAATCGAGGCTTGATGCAGGCGATTCTCCGGTTGATGGCCGGTTTCAAGCCGGCCGCCATCTGCAGGGGGTCTGAGCGTTCGAGGAAAAAGGATTCCGGCAGAATCACATCCGCCCGCGATGTGGTTCCGCCGAAATTGATGTCGCAGGAGACGATCAGCTCCAGTTTTTCCAGCGCGCGCAACGTCTGCTGGTAATCGCACAGCGAAAAGAGCGGGTCGTAACGGAAGGCAAAAAGCACCTTGAGCGGGTAGGGATCTTCGTTCAACACCGCAGATGGGAACATGGCGCCTACACCATGGGCCGTGTCGGCGATGGGGAACTTGTCCTGCCCGCAGCCGTCAAACCTGCGGCCATCCGCCATTTTGGGGAACTGCTGATCTGAAAATTTGCGGATGCCGGCCGTCAACCCGACATCCTTGGGGCCTTTTTTGACGAACACCCCGCCCTTGGCTTCAATGCTGCCCATCAAGGCGTTCAGAATCATGATGGAACGCCTGAAATAGATTTCGTTGGGATGGCTCGATCCCCGGTACCCATAGTGAAAAATCACAGCGGGTTTGGCCTCGTTGATCTCCTTGGCCAGCTGAACGATATCGCCAGCGGGGATCCCTGTTTCACCCTCGGCCCACTCCGGGGTGAAATCTTTGACGAAGTTGCAGAGCTTGTCAAAGCCCTCAACCCAGCGATCCACGTATTTGACATCATAAAAATGGCGTTCCTTGATAATCACGTGCATCAGGGCGTAATTCAGTGCCAGGTCCGTTCCCGGGCGGATCATCATGAATCGGCTGGATTTTGCGGCGGTGATGCTCACGCGGGGGTCGACGGTGGTGAGCTTCGTCCCCTGTCGCATAGCGTCGAGCAGAGCATTCATGGCCTTGACTTCCATGCTCTCGAAGATGTTCCGGCCATACAGGATGACGTGCCGCGCGTTGCCCCAGTCAGCGTTGATCTGGGCGTCGGTGTACCCGGTCAGCGAGCGGCAGGCGGTGTTGATGGACCCTTTGCAGACGGTGTCATGCGAAAAATAATTCGGCGATCCGATCGCCTTCATGAACGTTTTGGACACATCCGTCGCCAGGTTCACGCGTTCGCAGTACACTGCACTCTTGCTGCCGTATTTTTCAAAAATATCCCGGCATCGGTCCGCCGTGTAATCCAGGGCGGCATCCCAGCTGGCGGTTTTCCACTGCCCGGCCCCGCGGGCACCGGAACGGATCATCGGCCCATGGACCCGCTGCGGATCATTGACCCAACCGACGGCCGCCGCGCCCTTCGGGCACACGCCGCCTTTCATGGCCGGGACATGGGGGTTGCCCTCGATGCTGACAACCTGATCGTCTTCAACAACTACGGCTATGGGGCATCTGACGGAACACATGAAACACAAAGTGTAAACCGTTTTCTTCATGAGCTTTCTCCGTTTGGCTATCCGTTGGCGCCACCACGGCCGCTGCGTTCTGGCTACCTGGACGGCAATCACATCTGCGCCTTGACGTTTTCGAGAAGATTCAGGCGGGCGCATCCCTGCACGGCTCTAGGTGATTTTGACTATTCTGAGCAAACCTTGTGCCAAACGGATATATTATAAAATATCAGCAATAACAGGTAGATATTTAAATGATAGGTGCTTGCACGGTGTTTTAGTTGCGATTTGCACGGTTAAGCAATCTATTAACGTGCATAATGCATTATTTTTGTTGGGAAAAAATGTAGGTTTAATTTCTCAGCAGTGTCGTGTTTGATGGATCTGCGCAGAGGTGACGGTCTGTTTGCAAGCACATTCGAATAACCATGGCAAAAACCAGTGGCCGTCTTTCAAGCTCATAGGGTCGCGGGTTGCATTGCCACGGGGTC
>Ga0105099_10002888_pt1 | contig 10027 bp, 7 predicted proteins | sample PPLLak3cmMay2015_2_FD_79138 | JGI IMG/M metagenome (GOLD analysis project Ga0105099, IMG submission 79138) | Freshwater sediment microbial communities from Prairie Pothole Lake near Jamestown, North Dakota, USA - PPLs Lake P8 Core (1) Depth... | ecosystem: Environmental > Aquatic > Freshwater >...
TCCCAGTCCCCGGGTTTTCCGGTGATTCCCAAATATCCCTCGACCGGTTCCCGGCCCAGCCATGTGTCGGTCAGGAAAAAATCGCTCGTCCCTTCCAGGGCGGCGGCGATTTCGAGCGCGGGGAAGTTGTTCGCCCGTCCCGGTCCGGGAATCGGCAGCGTCCGAATGATGCCGACCTCGGGAAATCGTTCCTTGAACCGGAGCTGGGCTTCGATGACGGGCCGGAGGTCCCGGACCCGTCCCCGCTCGTCGGTCAAGCTTTCGCAGTAATGGATCAAATGTGGCCTGTAATATTCCACTGCCCTGGCCAGAAGGTCTTCGTCTGGGAAGAGGGGAATCAGGGAGCTTTTCGCGCCGCCGTCCCGGGCGACTGCGGCCGCTTCCCGGACGAGGGGCTGGCGCCATACATCAGCCGAGACGAGGACGCTCCCGATATGATCCACCCCAAGATCGAGGCAGCGCTCCGCCTCCTCCGAGGTCTGGATTTCATAGATTTGGATGATCATGGGATTTCCGGCACCAGACTATACGTTTCCGCCTGCTCCGGGTCAACCGCGGGCACCTTGCCCTTTTCGACCGGAACGGCTATCCTCTTTTCCAGGGAAAAAGTCGAAGCGGTCAGGGAAACATTTTCAAAGGGATGTCGATATGAAAATAATGGCGTTTCCAAACAAAATCGGTTTCTTTTTTGTCCTCCCCTTGATTTGTATCGCCGCTTGTCGGGACGCACGTCAAGCCGAAGGGAACCGCTTGACTGAGAACGGGAATGGCATTGTCCGCCGTCCTCTTTTTTCCGACTTCCGAGGCGTTGCGCCGGCCGAATGGCCGTCTCGCGCGAAGAAGGACGAGCCGCTCGACCTTCGCAACTTCGACCTGAGCGGCTTTGACCTCGGGGATAAAACGGCCGACCTCATGGACGCCGATTTCGACAGCCGGACGAAATGGCCGGATCGTCTCCCGGACGGCTTCGATCCCTCCCGCCTCATGGATCTGGGCCGGAATCCCGGCTTGGGCGTCCGCTCCCTCCATCTACGGGGGATCACCGGAAAAGGGATCGGAATCGCAATCATCGACCAGATCCTATTAACCGATCACGTCGAATACAAGGACCGCTTGCGCTTGTATGAGGAATTCGGCCTCCCCCTATTTTCCGCCCAAATGCATGGCGCAGCTGTGGCTTCGATTGCCGCGGGAAAGACGGTCGGCGTTGCCCCCGAGGCTGACCTTTATTTTATCGCATCCTCAATTGGAGAAGGCACCGCGGATAATTTCAGTCGAGACTTCACGTTCGGCGCCCGCGCGATCGATCGTCTCCTCGACATCCAAAAGAAACTGCCCCCGGCCGAGCGCATTCGGGTCATCTCGCTGTCCATCGGTTGGGATCCCCGGGAGAAGGGGTATAAGCAAATCTGTGCCGCGGTCGAACGGGCCAAAAAAGAAGGGATTTTCGTGGTCTCATCGTCCCTGGCTCCGACATACGGCGGGAAGCTCCGGTTTCATGGATTGGGCCGGGCGCCCCTGGCTGATCCTGATCTTGCGGTTTCCTATGGTCCAGGCTCATGGTGGGAGGCCCAGTTCTATTCCTTGGGCGGCGGCCTATCAAAAAGCGTCGAGACGCTGTTGGTCCCCATGGATTCCCGGACCGTGGCCGGTTTCACCGGGCTCCAAGACTACACCTTTTATCGGAACGGCGGATGGAGCTGGTCCATTCCTTATATCGCCGGGCTTTACGCCCTGGCCTGCCAGGTCGATCCGGAAATCACGCCCGAAGCGTTCTGGGCCAAAGCTCTTGAAACCGGCGACAGCGTGACGATGCCCGCCCGCGCCGCGGTCATTCGTTCTCCGGAAGAGGCCGAAAAGTACCTTAAAAAGAATTTTCTCGAACCGCTGGCCCAGCTGAAATCCCGGACCAAGCCCGGCGATCTGGAAAAGATGATCGCCGAGGAATATAACCGGATGACCGGGAACAGGCTCGAGAAGATGAGCGAGGCCGAGTTCATCGCCTGGGGGCGGACGGTCGTAGAGGACTTGTCGAAACCCCATCCCCTTAAAACGATCGTCAATCCCGTCCGCCTGATCGAAGCCTTGAGCCGGAAGTGAAACGGTTTGTCTTTTCCGGCGGAGTGCGGTAGAAATACTCTTTCATTCGATCGATCGACCGGAGGCCCTTCATGAAATTCGAGCGCAACGCGTTACCGGTTATTCTTCTCGCAGCCGTCATCCTTGCCGGAATCGGCCATGCCCAGATGACGTCTTGGCACCAATGGACGTTCCTGCCGTCGGCCCAGATGGACGAAATTATCGGCGAAATCTCCGGCGAGACTGCCTACAACCACATTCTGACGATGAGCGGGTATCCCCGCGACCGCAAGGCGGATGAGTACGCCGGGACGTTCTGGGAAGCCCAGTATGTCCTGGACCGGCTCAAAGAATATGGCTTGGCCGATGCGGCGATCGTCCGCTTTCCCGGAAGCGAGACCTGGGATGGGGTGAAGGGCGAGCTCTGGGAAGTGAGCCCCGGCCGGGAGAAGATCGCCTCCTATCGGGACCTGACGGCGATGCTCGCCTCCGGAAGCGCCTCGGCCGACGTGACGGCCGACCTGATTTGGGTCGGCGATGGCCAGCCGAAGGATTTTACCGGAATCGACGTCACCGGGAAGATCGTGGTCACGTCGGGCTCGGCCGCCTCCGTCCATGCTCTCGCTTGCGGCCAAAAGGGGGCCCTGGGCGTCGTTTCCTTCGCCTCCCAGCGCCCTCTCTTCGACCCGCTCCAGATTCCCTTTAGCGGCATCGGCGGCCGGCGGGGCGGAGCAGCGGCGGAAACGAAGTTTGCCTTTTACCTGCCCCCGCGCGAAGGGGTTCTTCTCCGGAACCGTCTCCTCCGGGGCGGAAAAATTACGGTCCGAGCCGTTGTGGAGTCAACCCGGGTTAAAGCCGAGCTCCAGGACGTCGTCGCTTCCATCCCGGGGACCGATCCGCAGGCCCAGGAAGTGATCGTCACCGCTCATATCTTCGAGGGATACACGATGTTCGGGGCCAACGACAACACCTCCGGCTGTGCGGCCATCCTGGAAGCTGCCCGGACAATCCAGGCGCTCATCGCCGAAGGCCGGATCCCCAAGCCGAAACGGACAATCCGGTTCCTCTGGGCTCCCGAGTTTTCCGGGACGATTCCCTATATCAACACCAATCGGGAGCAGATGGCCCGGACTCTCTGCGACATCAACCTGGACATGGTCGGACTCCGGCTCACCGCGAGCATGGCCTTTTTCTGCTTCATGCGGTCCTCCTACGGCAATCCCCACTACGTCAACGACGTCGTCGAAAACTACTTCCGCTACATCGGGGAGTCCACCCGGGACTATGTGACCAACGGCATGGGCAGCGGGATCAGCCGCCGGATCGTCGCTCCTACGGGGAGCGAGGAGCCTATGTATTACTATGTCGGGACGGATTTCGGCGCTTCCGACCACGCGGCGTTCAACGACTGGGGCGTCGGGATCCCCGGCCTGGTCCTCAACACCTGGCCGGACCAGTGGTACCACACGAGCGGAGACCGGCCGGATAAGATCGACCCGACCCAGATGAAGCGGGCGGCGATCATCACCGCCGCTTCCGCCTATACCATCGCCTCGGCCGACGACCGGATGGCCGGCCAGATCGCGGCCGAGATCGTAAGCAACGCTTCCGCCCGCCTCGGCCACCAACTGGCTCGGGGATTGGACGAGGTGAAGACCGCTTCCGCCGAGTCGCTCGCGGCGGCGGCAAAAAAGGCCCGCGGGTACATCGAAGCGGCCGCCGTCAACGAGCGGGCGACCCTGGACTCCGTCCGCCAGCTGATTTCCGATGCGGCCGGATTCGGGCCCTATCTTGACGGGTTGAAAGCGGCGGTTACGTCCCAGGAGCAAGGCGCATTGCGGACCTTCGACGAGAACGTCCGGTGGACCGCCCGGGTTCTCGGCGTCAAAACGCTCCCCGACAAGCCTTCGGAATTGGAAGCCCGGGCGGCCAAGATCGTCCCCAAGCCCTTCCCGGAAAAAATCCGGGCCGGCGGCTATGGAGGATACCAGGCGGCGATTCAGGACGCCCTGAAGACGGCCGGACCGGCTGCAGACAGCCTCCGGCGCATTCCGTCCGACGAAATCCAGCTGCTGTGCAACGGCCGAAACTCCGCCTTAACCATCAAAAAGATGCTGGATACCCAGAACCGCCAGGAAACCCCTTTGTCGGCCGTCCTCGAGTACCTTAACATCTTAAAAAAGGCCGGATTCGTCGATTTTAAGTAAGAGGCTCTCTGCCATATTGTGTGGGTAGAGATTGGAGGCGATGGCGGCTCCAAGGAATGCCGTCTCCCGTTGTCTAACAGGATGAACGGAGGCATGGAGAATCTGCCGGAAGACGCGCTGATCGCTCGAGCCCGGGAGGGTGAAAGCGACGCGTTCGTGGAAATTGCCCGGCGCCTCCAGCCGAAGGTTTACGCCGTGATTTACGGAATGACGCGAAACCGGGAGGACGCCGCCGATCTGACCCAGGAGACGTTCCTGGCGGCGTTCCGGACGCTCCGCGGATTTCACGGGGATTCGGGCCTTTATACCTGGTTGTACCGGATCGCGGTCAACCGGACCTTGAATTTCCTGAAGAAAAAAGGCCGGGAAAAGAACGTCGGAGAATTCGATGAACAGCGAACGGCTCTCGACCCCCGGGAACAGGCTTCCGGGTCACCCGAGGGCGGCTCTCTGAAACGGGAGCTCGGACGGCGCCTGGAGGAGGCGGTCGCAGGTTTGCGCCCGGCTTTCCGGGCGGCGTTCAACCTGGTCGCCGTCCAGGGGATGTCCCACGGCGAGGCGGCCAAGGTGCTGGGATGTTCGGAAAACACGGTTTCCTGGCGGATGCACAAAGCCCGGAAAATGCTCCAGGCGCGCTTGAAACCGTATCTTCGCGAGGAAGATGATGCGACATAAAACCGCGGAACGTTTGCTTTCAGCCGACTTGGGCGGCTCGCTTCCGGCCGGTCGCCGGGCGAAGCTCCACGTCCATCTCGCTTCCTGTCCGAGGTGCCGGTCCACCCGGAAGGAATGGGAGCGGATCCAGGCCGGAGCGGCGGTTTCTCTCCCGTCCGAAAACGAGGCTTTTTGGGCCGACAACCTGGCCGGTCTCCGGGCGGCCATAGAAAAACCAAGCGCTCCCGCGGCGGATATTCGGAATCCGGCCCGACCCGTCCCCGGTTTTTTCCCCTGGAGAGCTTGGGCTTGGGGAGCCGGAGGCGCCGGCGCCTTGGCCGCGGCGGCCCTGTTGTTCGTCCTTCTCTTGCCTGTGCGGCCGCTCGATGATGTTTATGCCTTATCCTTCGGGGATCAGCGGATTTTTCTCGAGGAGGGCCTGGCCGCCGATGAGGCCGTCCTGACGGATTTCAACGAGTCATTAAGGGCCCGTTTGGCCGAATCCCTGGAAACCGTCCCGGACGACGTGGCTTTTCTGACAACCGACCACACCCTCTCGCTGGAGAGCCTTTCAGATGAAGATGTCGAAGAGATGATTAGCGAAATCGCCCTGGAAACAGGAGTGGGGGAGAAATAACATGAACGTCAAGAAGATGACCGCGGCGATGGCAATCGTTTTGCTCGGGGTTGGAATGCTTTCCGCCCAGGATCAGGCGGTTGCCCTCCGCCAGCGGATGCGGAACAATATCGGCAACCTCCGGCTGATCCGGATGACCCAGGCCTTGAACCTGACCGAGGATCAGACATCCCGGATTTACCCGATGTTCAATCGGGTGGAGAAAGAGAAGCTCGATCTGCAACGAAACCTGGCCCAGCACATCCAGGAGCTCCGGCGGCTCCTTCGGGATTTTGCGGGACCCAAAGCGGCTCCTGGATCGGACCGGGATGTCCGCTTTACCGAGCTTTCCCGCAAGATCGGCGAAACCCGGCGGGAGATCCGGGCTAAAGACGACGCCCTGGAGGCGTTCCTGGAGCAGGAGCTCGAACCGCTTCAACAGGCCCGCTACATCCTCTTCCAGATCGAGTTCAACCAGGGCCTCGGCGACGTTCTGGACCGGGTTCGGGGCCGGCGGGCCACTCCGCCCGCGCCAATTAAGAAAGAAGCGCTCTTTTTATTCGTTTCTCAGGGTGATGGCCGGATTGGCCCTGGCTGCCCGGAAGGTCTGAAGATTGACCGTAAGGGCGACGAGTCCCATGATCGTGACGGTCCCGGCCAGAAACACCCAAATGCTCGGGGAGATGCGGTAAGGATATGGGGCCAGGATTTTTCGAACGGCCAGATAAGCGGCCGGCCAAGCCAAGAGAACCGCTGCGGCCGCCGCTTGGAGGAATTCTCTATTCATGAGACCCGTGACCTGCCGGGTCGAAGCGCCCAATACCCGCCGGATGCCGATTTCCTTTCTTTTGCGGGCGGAGCTTTGGATCGCCAGCCCGAAGACTCCCGCGCAGGCGATCAGAACGGCAAAGAGCGAGACGAGGCCGATCATCAGGCTCCAACGGGATTCTTTTTCATAGAGGCGGGCTGTCTCCTCGTCAAGGAACTTATAGAGGAAGGGAATCCCGGGGGCGATGGCTTTAAATTCCCGCTCGATAATGCCCATGGCCTGATGCAGGCTGTCTCCCTTGAGCCGGATATATGCCCACCGGGGAGGCTCGGAGCCGAAACTGATCATGGCCGGCTGAATCGCCTGGTGAAGGGAGTCGAAATGGAAGTCCCGGACGACGCCGATGATCCTGGACGGAAGTTTGTTGATGAAGATATCCGAGAGGCTCTTTCCGACCGGCGATTCAGGCGCGCAGAGTCGGGCGAATGTCTCGTTGACGACGATCGCTCCTCGTATCCCCTTGGGGTCTTCCGGGGAGAACCAACGGCCTTCGCTCAACCGAAGGCCCAGGACCTCCCGATAATCGGCGTCGGCCTCGTTCCAGCGGATGATGTTCGGTGTCGAGGCGGAAGCTTTCTTTAAAAACATGGCCGACCAGCTCGTCATGGCGCTCTCGGATCCGCTGACCGATTGGATCTCGGGATGAGCCAGCAGGCGGGATTTCAATATCGAAAGGAGTTCGGAGCCGCCCGGCAACCGGGGAGATGCCTGGCGAAGGTCGAGGACGGCGATTCGCTTGGTCTCGTACCCGGGATCGGTCGTGAGAAGGAAGCGGCGCTGAAGGAAGAGGAATATGGCCGTGGTGACGAGAAAAATCGATACCCCGAATTGAACGATCAGCAAGGCCCGGTTGAAGCCGCCCCGCCGGCCCGGCAGGAATGAACCCCGGAAAAGGTCGACCGGCCTTGTCCGGGCCATGGCCCAGCTGGGATAGCTTCCCGCCGCCCCCCCGACGGCTATGGCCAGGAGGAGAAGGGCGCCGAGAGGGCCGCCGGCTCCCTGAAAATCGAGACGAAGTTCCTTTCCGGCAAAGCGATTGAAGGCGGGCAGAACGATAGCCGCGAGGCCGAGGCCTCCGGCCAGGGCCGTCAGGCTCAACAGCATCCCTTCGATCCGGAATTGATGAAAGAGATTTTTCCGTTCGGCTCCGAAAACTTTGCGCAAACCGATTTCCTTGACCCGGTCGTGAACGGCCGCCCCGAGGCTCAGGTTCATGAAGTTGAAACCCGCGACGAGGAGGATGAGTAAGGCGATCGAGACGAGGAGCGAGGAGTAGAGGGGAGAGCTGCGGGGCTTCAAGAGAAAGGAAAAGGGGTAATCCCCGGTGCCCCGATGGTACGCGGCGAAGGACTTGAGATAATGGCGGCCCGGTTTCCCGCCGGTTGAAAGATGCTTATCCAGGGAACCGGGGAATTGAGCGGAAAGATCGTCCGCTCGGGCCCCTTCCCGAAGCCGGACGAAGCAATACGCATCCGGTTGAGATCCATCGGGCCCGGCGCCCCATTGGTCGATCAGCGGTCCTTTGACCCGCCGGATGGGAACGAGAAGGTCGAATTCAAGACTGGAACGGGCCGGAATCTCTTCGGCGACGCCGGTCACACGGTAATCGGCGGTTTCGTCCTCGATTTTCATCGAGAGCGTCCGGCCCATGGGATCCTCCGAACCGAAGAGCTGCCGGGCTGTTTCCCGGCCGAGAATGACGGAATACGGATCGCCGAGGGCCGACGAGGCGTCTCCCTCAGCCAGGGGGAAGCTGAAGATGTTGAAAAAGGAGGGGTCGACCCCCAATCCGTTCCGAAGGATGGCCTGGTCGTCTTTCCTGATAACCACTTCGGCCTTGGCCAATCGGGTCGTCGCTTCGACTTCCGGGAAGCCGGCGGCGAGCTCCGAACCGATCGGCCCGCCCGTCGTCAGGGTGAGGACATCGTCTCCGGTCCCGATTTCAGACCTGACTTCGAAGATCCGCTCGACATGGGAATGGAACCGGTCAAAGGCGAATTCGTCTTGAACGAATAGAACGGCTAGGACGCAAGCCGCCAGGCCGATGGCCAGGCCGGCGAGATTGACGGCGGCGAATTCGGGCCGCCGGCGCATATGCCGCAAGGCCAGCTTTAGATAATTTGCGAACATGGACATCCTCCAATACGCGCTGTTGAAAAAGAATGCAGGAACCGATTTGACGACTTGTCCCCAATACCAGAAGGCCGCTCTTCCGGGCCCGCTCTTTGTTAAAATGAGGTAATAAAGCTCCTCAAAGTCTCCGGCGGCGGTGGACCTCAGCCGGGAGGGGATCACGCGGGCGAGAATTCGGCGGGCGAGGCGAGGAGGGCGGAGAGGCGTCCCCTTGGGAGAAATTCCGCTCATTTGGCCGGAACCCATTCGATCCCTCGCCACATCTCTTCTTGCGCTTTCCGGGCCGTATTCAACGCTTTAAGCCCTTCCTCGGTGATTTTATAGTACCGTCGGCTTTTTCCGCCCCGCTCGGCCGTCGGATTTCCGAGGTGCGACGTCAGCAACCCCATTTCCTCGAGCCGTTGAAGCGGGAGATAGATCGCGCCCATGGTCACCGAGCTTTTCGTCGTTGTTCCTATTTCTTCAAAAATCGTTACAGGATAAGCGTTTTCTTTAAGCTTGATGACCGCCAGGAGGAGGTATTCCTCGATTCTCGTTATTATTCGGTCCATTTCAGCCTCCTCTCTCATCATATGCAAGATTCATGCCTTAACAATTAAGGAATATAACCGGAAGGCGTGAGGTTTTGTAGCAAAGTTGTCCGGATCGCGTCAGTATCCGTCCGTTTTCGGACGCTGTTTTCTTCATTGGGATTTCCATCGAATGAGCCATCCGTGGTCCAATCGGGAGCCTTCCGCCCTAATTGCTCCAATCTCCCGAGGGCTGAGTTCTGAGGGTAGAAAATTTTTATTGACATCGGGTCCTCTTTCCGCTAGGATACATGAGCTGCTTCGTATCCTTTTTGCTTCTCATCAAAGAAAAAAGCCTGGAAGCCGGGACTTTTTTCTTGCGGACGCGCCGTCGTGGTGCGTCTGTTTCTATTTGAAAACGGCTTTTTCGCGCCAGCGTAGCTCAGCTGGTAGAGCGGCTGATTTGTAATCAGCGGGTCGGGGGTTCGATTCCCTTCGCTGGCTCATGAGCTGAGACTAAGGCCGATAAAACAATGACAAGCGGGCAGGTACCAAAGTGGTTAAATGGGACGGGCTGTAAACCCGTTGCGGAAACGCTTCGAAGGTTCGAATCCTTCCCTGCCCAGATCGACGAAGCGGGAATAGCTCAGTTGGTAGAGCGCTGGCCTTCCAAGCCAGCTGTCGCGGGTTCGAATCCCGTTTCCCGCTCTTACGGCTATCCGCGCGACGCCCACGTAGCTCAGTTGGTAGAGCACGTCCTTGGTAAGGACGGGGTCATCAGTTCAACTCTGATCGTGGGCTTTTTAAAGCATAATCAGAGGAACAGCCAAACGCCGGGACGATAGGAGGTCACGATGGCAAAGGCGAAATTCGAACGGACGAAGCCCCACGTGAACGTGGGGACGATCGGGCACATCGACCACGGGAAGACGACGCTGACGGCGGCGATCACGAAGGTTTTGGCGACGAAGGGCTTGGCCACGGCCAAGAACTACGACGA
>Ga0105099_10002889_pt1 | contig 10027 bp, 6 predicted proteins | sample PPLLak3cmMay2015_2_FD_79138 | JGI IMG/M metagenome (GOLD analysis project Ga0105099, IMG submission 79138) | Freshwater sediment microbial communities from Prairie Pothole Lake near Jamestown, North Dakota, USA - PPLs Lake P8 Core (1) Depth... | ecosystem: Environmental > Aquatic > Freshwater >...
CCATAAAGCCGTACGAGAGACTCCGAGAAAGCCCCAGCCCAACGGGGGATAGCTCTGTTTTGGGGTTTCCGGATGGAAGCTACACTGGCAAGGTCAAAATAAGGTAGAAAAGGCTTTGAGAAAACATGAGGTAATGTTAATACTTGTCTCATGTTGGAACGACCGCTTCTCATCCCGCTCTTTTCGCTGGGCGCCGGCATCTCCGCGGCAAACCAGTGGCAATTCACCTTGCCAACTTCCATCCTGTTTTTTCTTCTCGCCACCTGCCTCCTTGCGGTCTTTTGTGCACGGCGATTTCTTTTCCTGGCATGCCTTGCTCTCTGTTTCTTCGTGGCAGGGGTGGGCGCGATGGCGCCCCTTCTTGTACCGAATTTCCCCTCGGATTCGATAAGCCGTTTTGCCGGGGAAGAACCCCTGACAGTCGAGGGGATTATCGATGCCCGGCCGGAGTGGCAGGAAGCCGGAGGCAAAATATATCTGCGTGCGGTCCGGGTTTTTCGAGGGAAAACCGAGCAGCAGGTCAGTGGCAGGCTGCTCCTCTTTGTGGGCGATGGACACGCTGCCTTATTTACCGGTGATCTGGTTCGATTTGTATCCCGCATAAGCAGACCGAGAAGTTTCGGAATCCCGGGGGAATTTGACTACGAACGGTATCTGGCTTTTCAGAAGATTTATGCCACGGCCTTTTCCCGAACCGCATCCGAGGTGCTCCTCATCAGGGGCGGGATCGCCTATCCCGTGCAAAATTTGATGGACCACATTGCCGCAGATCTGGGAAAGCGAATCGGACGGCTCCTTCCCACCGACGAGGGGGCGGTGCTGCGAGCCCTGCTGCTGGGAGAGTCAGGGCTCGTACCGAAGGAAACCAGTGAGCTTTATGCCAGAACAGGAGTCAATCATATCCTTTCCATCTCCGGCTTTCATGTCGGCGTGATTGCACTTTTCTTCTTTTCCCTGCTTTTCTGCGCGGCGCGTTGCTCGCAATTTCTGCTGCTTTACGTCAATCCTCGCAGGACGATTCTTGTCCTGACAGTACCGGTTCTTTTCTTCTATCTTTTCCTGACCGGTGGCGCGCCGGCCACAGTTCGTTCGGTTATCATGATCTCAGCGTATATCATTGCCGTGCTCCTGCAACGGGAAACCGATCCGATTCATTCGCTGATGCTGGCAGCCCTCCTGATTCTCGCCTGGACACCTGCCGCGCTTTTCGATATCTCCTTCCAGCTCTCTTTCCTTGCACTCTGGGGAATTCTGGCCTTGACTCCGCTCCTCATGCAGCCGTTCCAAAGAATTAAGCCAGGGGCGGTCCGTAAGCTCCTGTTGTTTCTGATGGTTTCCGTTGCGGCCACTGCAGCGACGCTGATTCCGGCAGCCGGCTATTTCCACAAACCGACACTAACCGGTTTGGCAGCAAATTTTTTTGTTATACCTCTCATGGGATACGGCGGGGTGGTGCTAGGTTTTTCGAGCCTTCCGTTCATCCATGTCTTTCCGGTAATTGCCGGCTTATTCCTCACGTTTGCCGGATTTCTTGTATATCTATCCGGGGAAATTCTCACCTGCCTGGATTCCATCCCTCTTCTGCCGGTATGGGGGAGCAGCCGTTTCGATCTGCTGTTGCTGGTCGCCTTTCTCGCCTCCTGTACTTTTTTCGTGAGAAAGACGCGGCTCATCGCCTGCTGTCTGATTGTTGCTGCCTTCTTCCTGGTCAGAGTGACACCTGTCGAATCAGACTCCGGGAAGCTGCGCCTGGATTTTTACAGCGTTGGTCAGGGTGAAGCCAGCCTGATCACCTTTCCCAATGGGAAAAGGATGCTGATAGACGGCGGCGGCAGTTTCCGGGACGGGGGGCTTGACCCGGGGGAAAGACTCCTGGCACCGGCATTCTGGCGCAGGGGGATCGACCGGCTGGATTACCTGGTGCTGACCCATCCCCATCCCGACCATCTGAACGGATTGCTCTTTCTGGCCAGGAACTTTCCGGTTGGCGAGTTTTGGGAAAGCGGCATTCATGATGGGAACAGCGAGTACCTGGCTTTGAAAAAAATCCTCAAAGAGAAGGGTGTTCCAATTAGGAGGATTGACGCATCGGCAATGCCGATTTCCCTTGGCGGGGTGACTATTGAGCCCCTTTCTCCCCGGAGTTCTTTTTCAGTTGCAGGAATCGCAGGCAGTGGTAATCTGAACGAAGCCTCCCTGGTGTTTCGGCTGCGTTACGGGGATTTTTCGGTTCTCTTTACCGGCGACATCGGCAAGGAAACCGAAAAGCGGCTCATGGAGGAATCATCAGATCTGCGCTGCACGGTTCTCAAGGTTCCGCACCACGGCAGCAGGAACTCTTCATCAGAGCATTTTCTTGAAGCCACTTCGCCAGAGTGTGGCCTTGTCAGCGCGGGATATCGCAATCGTTTTCGTCTGCCGGCGGCGGAAACGCTGCTGCGCTTGCGACGGCGAGGCATTCCAATCTATCGAACAGATCTCGATGGCACAATAACCATAATTCTTGAAGACGGCAGGTGGTCTGTCGCTACTTTCCGGAGAGACAGGCATTTTCGTTGACAACCTTCCGATTTCTTTGATAGTTTGAGGGCCGATAGAATCACCTTTTTCCGCAGTCGCGAAGTGAACAACGGGTGTTTGGGGTATTCTGGATGGAAAAGATTCTTGTCGTCGAAGATGATCGCTTTTTTCGGGAGATGTACTCCCACCTCCTGAATGGCGAAGGGTATGAGGTTCATACTGCTGCTTCGGTGAATGAAGCAATGGGGTTATTGCGGGAGACAGAGTATCAGTTGATCATCTCCGACCTGGTCATGCCCGGAGAGACCGGTATAGATCTGCTCTTTCAGGTGAAACGACATAATCCCGACATCGACGTAATCATGGTCACCGGTAATACCAACGTGGAGACGGCTATCCACGCATTGAAAAACGGGGCACGGGATTACCTTCTCAAACCGGTTAATCCCGATGAGTTCAGGCATACCGTGGCCCTGTGCATGGAGCAGAGACGTCTCCTGAATGAAAATTCCGAGCTGAAAGGCCTTGTTCACTTATTCCAGGTGGGCCAGACGATCGCGAACTGCCTCGAGATTGAACGTCTGGGAACCCTGGTAGTGGATTGTTTCGTCAATGAGTTGGGTACTGACAGAGCGGTGGGGATCTTTCCCGATGAGGACGGCCGCTTGTCCCTACGTGAGATGCGTGGTATCGGATTTGAGGAAGCGGAGCTGATCTCTGATACCCTCCTGACCAGATACTCGAATAGTACTGATACCTTCTGGCTCCGGGAAAGGTTTGTGGACCTGCTTCCACCGACCGCCCTTCCCGCCACCCAGCTTTCGGAAGGAATGGATGAAGTACTCATCCTGTTTGTCCGTTCGAAGAAAGTGCTCCAAGGGATTGTGGCACTGTTTGCCCCGGAGGGTAGCTTCCTGCCGGTTGATATCAATCAGAGAAGCCTCCACTTTCTTCAGAACCAGACGTCGCTTGCTTTCGAGAACGCTGCCCGTTTTGCCTCGGCGCGCAATCTTCTCTACATCGACGAACTTACCGGTCTTTTCAACTACCGCTATCTTGAACTGGCCCTTGACCGGGAACTGAAGAGGGCGGAACGTTACGGATCCAGTGTTGCACTGCTCTTCATCGACCTGGATCTTTTTAAGGGCGTAAATGATACCCACGGACATCTCATCGGCAGCCGGGTTCTGGGAGAGGTCGGGGCCCTGTTGAGGAAATCGGTGCGTGACGTGGACCTGGTGATCCGCTACGGAGGTGACGAGTATACCATCATACTGGTTGAGACGGATGCGGAGAGCGCTGCTTTCGTTGCGGAGCGTATCCGTGCTACCATTGAGCGTCACGGTTTCATAGCCGATGAAGGATATGATATCCACCTGTCCGCTTGCGTTGGCTATGCCTGCTTTCCTGAGGATACCAAATCCAAGCTCGAACTGCTCGAGGCGGCGGACAAGGCGATGTATCGCGGTAAATTTAGTGGCCGGAACCGAGTGTTCCGGGCTCTGCTTGAAAAATGACATAAAAAGAAGATAGAAGGGACAGGACTAGTGGCGTTAACCGGCATTAAAGGATTCAATGACATACTTCCCGGCGAGGTCCGGAAATGGCAGCATGTGGAAGCGACCGCCCGGCGTGTTTTCGAGACGTACGGCTTCTCCGAGATCCGGGTGCCGGTGCTTGAAAAAACCGAGCTTTTTGCCCGCTCCATCGGTGACGCAACCGATATCGTTGAAAAAGAAATGTATTCTTTTGTCGACAAGGGGGAGAATGCGATTACCCTTCGGCCGGAAGGAACGGCCGGTGTCATAAGGGCTTTCATCGAACATAAACTTCACGTGGCGGACTCGGTTGCCAAGCTGTATTATATGGGGCCGATGTTTCGCTATGAGCGGCCCCAGAAGGGGCGTTACCGGCAGTTCCACCAAATTGGGGTGGAGGTGGCCGGTGTTTCTGATCCGAAGGTCGATGCCCAGGTCCTGACTATGCTCTGCCATTTCTTCGCCGAACTTGGCCTGGACGAACCCCGGCTGCAGATAAATTCCCTCGGCTGCCATGAATGTCGACCGGGGTACCGTCAGAAGCTTCGCGACTTTCTCCGGGAGCGTCTTGATTCGCTTTGCGACGACTGCAAGCGACGCTATGAAACCAACCCTCTTCGGGCTCTGGATTGCAAGTCGGCAGGCTGCAAGGACGCAACCGTCGGGGCCCCCTCGGTGCTGGATAACCTCTGCGTCGGTTGTGACGAGCACTTTGCCCGGACCAGGGGCTATCTGGAATCGGCCGGCACCGCATATGAAGTAAACCCGCGCATGGTCCGCGGGCTTGACTATTACACCCGCACAACTTTCGAACTGGTCACTGCCCGGCTCGGCTCTCAGAGTGCGGTCGCGGCCGGCGGACGCTATGACCGGCTCATCGAGGAGCTTGGCGGTCCGGCGTATCCTGGTATCGGCTTTGCCCTGGGTGTTGAAAGGGTTGTCCTTTTACTTGATGATGAAGGCTACGGCAAGCGTCCCGACCTCTTTATTGCCTTCCATGGTGAGCCCGCAGGCAACGAGACCTTCCGCCTCATGAGCAGGCTGCAGCGTCTTGGCGTTTCCGTGGAAATCGATTATGAGGGAAAAAGCCTCAAGAGCCAGATGCGGCGAGCGGACAAGTTCAAGGCCCGTTATACCCTGATCATCGGCGAGGACGAATTGTCAAAGGGCGCGGCAGCTCTCAAGGAAATGGATTCGGGAATACAGTCCGAGGTTCAGCTTGACCCGGAGCGGATCGCCGGGATCGTCCGTGGCGCAATAGAAGCGAAGACAGGGGAGCGGGATGGGCCGGGCGTTACCCGCTGATTTATATCCTTCCCGGTAAAAAAGGGATATTCAAGGCCGCTGCATCGAGGAGTTTTGTTGATGCTGCGGCTTTTTGCTTTTCGAAAATTATCTGTTCAAGGAGTTGCGAGGTATGGAATATCTTCTGCTCAGCGCCGGCGTCATTCTTGGAGCGGTTGTTGTCTGGCTCCTTCTTAAATCCCGGATAGAACTAGCCTTCAGTCGCGGCAAAACCGAACTCCAGTCCGAGGTCGCTGCCTTGGCGGAGCGGCTGCAGGGCCGGGAGGAGCAGATAGTCGATCTCAAGTCTTCCCTGGTCGCTGCAACTGACGAGCTTGCCGCATTGCGAGTTGCCTTGAAAGGGGAGACGGAGAAAAGGTCTGCCGCAGAAGAGAAGAACACGCGCATTGTGGAGCTTGAAATGTCGCTCAGGGGCCGCGATGAGAAGATTAGTGGAATGTATGGTGAAAATGCTTCCCTGAAGGCAAAAGTCTCGGAGCTGGCAACCCTGGTCCAGGAAGAACGAAAGGGCAGCGAGGAGAAGCTCGCTGTGCTTGATGCCGCCCAGGTGAAACTCTCCGCCGCTTTCAAGGCACTCTCCGCCGAGGCACTCCAGAGCAACAATCAATCGTTTCTTGAACTGGCCCAGACCCATCTGGAAAAGTTCCAGGAAGGGGCCAAGGGTGACCTTGCTCATCGGCAGATAGCGATTGATGAGCTTGTGAAGCCACTCCGGGAGTCTCTGGAAAAGGTGGACGGCAAGATCCAGGATCTGGAAAAGGTACGGACGACGGCCTACGTAAGTCTTACCGAACAGATTAAATTCCTGGCTTCCGCCCAGTCGCAACTGCAGGAAGAGACTGCCAATCTGGTCAAGGCGCTTCGCTCGCCCACGGTGAGGGGGCGCTGGGGAGAGATCCAGCTCCGCCGCGTGGCGGAGATTGCCGGGATGGTGAACTACTGCGACTTTGTGGAGCAGGAGACCAGCTCCGGGCCGGATGGTCGTTTGCGGCCGGACATGATCGTCAAGCTGCCCAACGGCAAACAGGTGGTCGTGGACTCCAAGGCCCCCCTTGCTGCCTACCTGGAGGCTCTTGAAGCTCAGGACGAACAGACGAAACTCAGAAAGTTGAAGGATCATGCCCGTCAGATCAGGGTCCACCTCGTCAAGCTTTCGGCAAAATCCTATTGGGACCAGTTCAAGGCCACCCCCGAGTTTGTTGTCCTTTTTCTCCCTGGGGAAAATTTCTTCAGCGCCGCCCTCGAACAGGATCCCTCGCTTATCGAATTCGGCGTAGAACAGAAGGTCATCCTGGCCACCCCAACGACCCTCATTGCCCTGCTCCGCGCAGTTGCCTATGGCTGGCGGCAGGAACACATCGCCGAGAATGCCCAGGCTATCAGCGAGCTGGGAAAGACGCTCTATGACCGTGTGGCGGTTCTGGCTTCCCATTTCAGCGATCTCCGCCGATCCTTGGAGCGGTCCGTTGAGTCCTACAACCGGGCGGTCGGTTCCCTGGAGAGCCGGGTACTGGTTTCCGCCCGTCGTTTCAAGGAGTTTGGCGCTTCCACCGGCAAGGACATCGAGACCCTTGAGGTGATCGATACTCGCCCTCGCAACGTGGATGTCCCTGTTTTCCTGCCGGACGATGATGAAACGGTGGGCTGAGGGAACTTTGATTGGTGCTGCTCATATTTTGCCATTGAAATCTGTTGATAAAACCCATAGTATCAATACACTATTTTCCGCGGTTAACCGACAGAATCCCTTCCGCTGTGTTGCAGTCCTTGCCAAATGAACTTCTAGGGAGATTTTATGACAATCAATACGCTTGATGCCTGTGGGCTGCAATGCCCCCAGCCATTGATGCTGGCGAAGAAGGCACTGGAAACGATGGCAGCAGGTGATCGCCTCCGGGTGCTGATCGATAACGAGATTTCCCGGGATAACCTGATCCGTTTCCTGAGGGACCACGGTTTGGCTCCTGCTCTATCCTTTGAGGCGGGTGTCTATACCCTGGAGCTGGAGAAGGTGGCCGGGGCGTCTCCCCTTGGTGATGCCGCGGCCTATTGCTCGACGGAGAGATCGCAGGCCGGGGCGGTACTCGTGATCAAACACCACGGCATGGGTTCCGGATCGGATGAGTTGGGGAAAATACTTCTGCAGGCATGTGTAAACACTCTCAAGGAGGTCTCCCCCCTGCCGTCGGCCATTTTGTGCTACAATGCCGGAGTTTTTGCCGTTGCAGAGGGTGCGCCCACCGTTCCTGCACTGGAGGACCTGGTTGAGCGAGGCGTCTCGCTGCTGGTTTGCGGCACCTGCGTTGACTATTTCGAGCTGAAAGGCAAGATCGCCACCGGTACTATCTCCAACATGTATGACATCCTCCAGCAACTTTCTATTGCAGAGCGAATCATAACCCTGTAGGTGTTGATGAAGCGTAACAACTATTTTGATAATGCCGCCACGTCTTTTCCAAAACCACCGGAAGTTGCCGCGGCAATGTCCCGTTACCTGAACGAGGTGGGAGGCTCCTATGGCCGCAGTGCGTATGCACGGGCCTTCGAGGTTGCCAGAACGGTGGAAAAGACCCGCGATCTCCTTGCCGAAAGAATGGGTGCCGGGGATGCGGAGCAGGTCGTTTTTGCCCCCAATGCCACCTATGCCATAAATGTGGTGTTGCGGAGCGTCCTGCGTCATGGTGGCCGGGTACTGATCTCGCCGCTGGAGCACAATGCCGTTACCCGGCCGCTTGCGGCGCTCACTTCCCGGTATGGGGGCTCTTTCGAGCTGTTGCCGCATCGTGCGGACGGACGCGTGGAGCCATCCAGGATCAAGGAGATGGTCACGTCGGACACGGTCCTGGCGGTGGTCAACCACCAAGGCAATGTTAACGGTGTCATCCAGCCGCTGGGCGAGATCAGGGAACAGCTCGGTGCGGTGCCACTTCTGGTAGATGCCAGCCAATCCTTCGGTTCCATTCCGCTGACTGTTGATGACTGGAATATCGATTTTCTGGCCTTCACCGGCCACAAAGCCCTTCTCGGACCCACCGGTATCGGGGGGCTCTACCTGCGGAATCCTGCTGAGGTGGAGCCACTGGTGTACGGTGGTACCGGCAGCGCTTCCGAAAGTTTCCAGATGCCCGATATCATGCCGGATCGTTTTGAGGCCGGAACGCCCAATATTGCCGGAATCTATGGGCTTATGGCCGCGCTTGAAACGCAACCGGCCAGCTGCCACACCCGCGAGGAGTATCAACGACTCATCGAGGAGTTGCACAGCCTGCCGTCTCTCCGAGTGTTGTGTGCGGAACGTTTCGATCACCAGGGCGATGTCTTTTCCTTCTATCAGCCTGGCAGTGATCCGGCAAACCTCGGCCGCCGACTGTTCGACGATTTCGGCATCGAGTCGCGCATCGGTCTCCATTGCGCGCCGCTGGCCCATCAGACGCTCGGCACCTTTCCGACTGGGTCCGTACGGATCGGTGTTTCCCGGTACCATTCCGCTAATGATTTTTCCTATCTGACAGAAGCGCTAAGGAATTGCTTACAACCATGACTATTTTTCTGCTCTTCACCTCGACCCGCGCGGTCATCAAAGCCGAGGAGTGTCTCCGCTTCCATGATCTTGACTGCCAGGTTATTCCGGTGCCGAAAGACATCTCCTCCGAATGCGGCATGGCCCTCTCCATTGCTAAAGAAATAAGGGAACGTGCCGAGTCGCTTCTGGTCGAGCTTGGCCTGGAAGTCCGGACTCACGACCCTGCCGGAAAGCGGGTTCCCCTTTTCGATCTGCTCACCACGGTCGAGCAGGGTGGCTGTTCCGCGAAGCTCCCGCCGGATGTCCTCTTTGATGCCCTTGGCCGATTGTCCGCACCCAGCGACCCAAACCTGCTGGTGGGGATCGGCACTGGAGACGATGCCGGTGTCTATCGCCTGACCGATGAGATTGCCCTGATCGAGACAACGGACTTTTTCCCGCCGGTCTGTTCCGACCCCTATGATTTCGGCCAGATCGCGGCGGCAAACGCACTCAGCGACGTTTATGCCATGGGAGGCAAGGTGCTTACGGCCATGAACCTTGTCATGTTTCCCGCCAGCGGAATCCCCTTTGAAGTGCTGCACGAAATTGTCCGTGGCGGGCACGATAAAGTCCTTGAAGCAGGCGGAATTCTGGTGGGAGGTCACACCATAGCTGATTATCCGCCGAAGTATGGACTGGCAGTGACCGGTGTTGTGCACCCCAAGTGTCTGATCAATAATTCCAATGCGGAGCCCGGCCAGATTCTCATCCTGACCAAACCGCTCGGAACAGGGGCCTTGGTGGCGGGGCAGCGCCTCGGACAGGCGTCCGCCGCCGATTATCAGCGGGCCCTCGATTCCATGATGCAGCTCAACCGGGAAGCCGCCGAAATCATGCAGCAGTTTCAGGTTCGTGCTGCAACCGATATTACCGGCTTCGGTCTTCTGGGGCATGCCCTGAATATTGCCAAGGCAAGCGGTGTCAGTATGGAAATCGATACGACAAAGATCCCTGCATTACCGGGAGCCCTGGAGCTGCTCGACGCGGGCTGTATCCCTGGTGCCAGTTTCCGTAACCTCAGCCATGTGGAGGCGTCTGCCGAATTTTCGCCAGACATGTCCTATTCCCGCAAGATGCTGACTGTCGATCCCCAGACATC
>Ga0105099_10002890_pt1 | contig 10025 bp, 13 predicted proteins | sample PPLLak3cmMay2015_2_FD_79138 | JGI IMG/M metagenome (GOLD analysis project Ga0105099, IMG submission 79138) | Freshwater sediment microbial communities from Prairie Pothole Lake near Jamestown, North Dakota, USA - PPLs Lake P8 Core (1) Depth... | ecosystem: Environmental > Aquatic > Freshwater >...
AGGCTACACCAACGAGTGTGAAAAACGCGGGGTATTGGTGTCCGGAATGTAGAAAAAATAAGACCAGGCGAAGGGAAGAATTTTAAGCAAAATAAGCGTGAGGGTTATAATGAAATGTCCGCATTGTTTAATTGCTTTTCATGATCAATGGGATCATAAGAATATTGGAACTGATATGGAGGGCATTTGGTCTTTTTTGACCCAAACTTGTCCTGTATGTAAGCGTTTTATAATGAAACTAATCCAGCAAAATGGTGCTTATGAAAATGGTCGAGAAATACTCGTTTGGCCGATGGCACATTCAAGGGCAACGCTGCCAACAGAAGTACCTAATGACTTAGCAGAAGACTACAACGAAGCTTGTCGTGTGCTTACATTAAGCCCAAAGGCAAGTGCTGCGCTTAGTCGCCGTTGTCTCCAACATTTTTTACATGAACAATGTCATATTATTAAACATGATCTTTGCAAAGAAATTCAAGAAGCTATTACAACTTTAAATTTACCATCGCAAATTGCAGATTCTTTAGATGCAATCAGAATCATAGGTAATTTTGCCGCTCATCCTTTTAAAAGTACAAAATCAGGAGAGATTTTTGATGTGGAACCGGGAGAAGCGGAATTGAATTTAGATGTTCTTGAAGCCCTATTCGATTTTCATTTCGTCCAGCCCCAAGTTATGAAGAAAAAACGAGAAGTGTTAAACCAAAAACTTGTTGAGGCGGGTAAGAAGCCAATGAAATAATAATACCATTATAATTATCAAAGATTCTTGATGATATAAATTTATGAAAGAGCACCGTGACACAATTAACAGATTATCGATCGGCCTGGATGAGGATCCAGCGAGATTCGAGGTTTATGCCGATCGGCTTGAAAATAGGCTCCAGGCCCGATTGGTTCAAAAGCTTGATTTTGATGACCTGAGATGCTGGGCGTACGATGTCGCCGGCGTCATGATCGAGCTTTATTGGGATGATGCCACAGGCCAGGGGATCTCGATCCGGATGATGGATGAAGAGAATGATAAGAGGTTGAGGGAAGTGGGGGAGAGGATATATGAACAAGCGTAATAATCAGATCATAGCTTCATGGGTGTTTGGGGGGCTTACATTTCTATTTCTTGTATTGGTGTTCGTTTTTGTGCCTCATGAACTTCCGGCGTTTAAGCAAAAGATACTGGCTTTTCTTGCTGCTTCACTCGCTGGGTTCTTCGTCTATTTTTTCTCTGGAACAATCAACATGTCCGGTAAACCGAAGATTCCATTTATCGGTCAGCTGGACCTCAAGGCGACCGGTGGCGTGGCAGTGTTTGTTCTTATGCTCTTTTGGTGGTACAGCGACTTTGCACCTATCAAAGTGCAAAACAAGTCCGCTGTTGTCCCTTTTATTGCAGCTGAGGATGTTCACCTTGGAGATAACGTATATCCTGAACGGTGGGGCTATAATCACAATCCGCTGAATGTTGCGATCTACCCTCAAAAGAGCCCCGGATTGGTATTCTTTGACAAAGATAGCGGCCATTTTCTTGCTGGTACAGACAATCAGACACACATCGGCCAATATTTTGTGAATTTTTTCAACGGAGTTGTGGCTGGATTGGATTTTTCAGGCTATTCTTTTGTATCTGCTTATGATGGGACTGGTGAAATTCCAAAGATACTAAAAGGCTACCTCAAAACCGGGCAGCAGCATGTCGTCAAACTCGGGGGGGGGACATTGCTGTACGCGAACGATGATGGACGGGGAAATTTTTATGAACGTTATGCGGCAGTTGCCGTGATTCGACCTGTTGAGTTTTCAATTCCGTTGGCACAAGCGGGCATGGAGTTTACAGAGTCAGCGGTGAATAAAGTCGAGTTTTTGATTGAATGTTATCATGGAGGAATACGGCCCGGACAACCACAAAATTTCGCGCTTTTACTAAATGGCTACACCCAGGAAATCAAGACTCAGTCTATGAATAGGAGAGAAAAGGAACTCGTCCGAATTCAAATTCCCCTTAACCATATAAACTTCAGGCAAGAGAACATCGCGGCTGTGTTTGTCTTGCCTTGGCAGGAAGATGGGCCGAAATCCCTCAAGACAGGAAAAGGTCCGGTCCATTTCCGCGATATTGGTATAGTCAACGCATATTTTAGGGTAGCTGAAAATTGAGAGGTGAACAATGAGATCAAACCGGTCACATATCATTCCGGCCGGCTAGTTATAGGCGGCGGAGTAATTCGTCCGGATTTGATGTTTCTTGAATTTTTTGTAAAAATTTAAGATTGGGCTTTCAAATTTGCCTCAGCAGGATCTTCAATCTCATTTAGGGGGGCGCAAGGTTTTTGGGGAATAGGGAAGAAAAATTTAATAATTACAATAGGGGGAGACTATAAATGAAAATTTTCAAATTAATTCAAATAATGATCATTGTTTTCGCTTTTTGTCTTGTATGTTCTGCTAATGAGGTTAAGGCAGAGACTTTGCCATATGAGAGTCCCGCAGCCATAAAACTGATTGAACAGTTAAATAATGCTAAAAAATTTGATGAGGCTTTGGACATTTCTGAACAAGCTATTCAGAGGTTTCCTATGGTCGAAATTTTTAAAAGTTGGAAAGCATATTTACTTGAATTATTAGGGAGAAATGAAGAAGCAAAACCCATTTATGAATATCTTTCAAAACATGCATCTGATAGTTATCAACAATCCTATGCTTGGTATTCTCTTTCGGGATTTGCTCGAAAATCTGGAGATACGGATACTGCGCTAATTTATGCGAAAAAAGCTGATTCAATTCGTTCGCATGATAACTCTAAACTTGGAATTGCAAATGTTTATTACCAAATTGGACAGTATAAGGATGCTATGAGTAATTATAAAAAGGCATCAGCTTATGTGGGCAGAGGTTATAAGAATAAAGAAACTGATATCAAAGAAAAATCTAACTATCAATACAGAGTCGCGCTTTGTCATGTTCACTTAGGAAATTTGGATGACGCAAAAGAGATAATTGAGAAAATTTCTAAGAAAAGACCCCAATGTTTTGGGTTTGTTGAATATTATGCGTTGCTTGGTGATGCAAATTCGGCCGCACAAGAGTTAGATCAGTATCTTCAATGTAATGAGCAGCCTGCACAAATTAGAATTTTAAAAGATATTGATAAAGATATCATGAAAGACTATGTAAAAGTAAAAGACGCTCCGGAATGGCAGGCGATTATTAAAAAATGGATGGCCTCAAATTAAAAGCGTCATGAAGAATTATCGCGATATAATTAACCGGCTGTCGATCGAGCTGGATGAGGAGCCCCAGAGATTCGAGGTTTATGCAGACCGGCTTGAGAAGCGGCTCAAGGCTCGGCTGGTTCAGAAGCTCGATTTTGATGATTTGAGATGTTGGGCGTATGATGTGGATGGGGTCATGGTCGAACTTTATTGGGATGAGGCCATGGATCAAGGGATCTCGATCCGGATGATGGATGAAGAGAAGGATGAGAGGTTGAGGGAGGTTGGAAAGACAATAAGAGAAGGATAAAGTGTGAAGCTTGAAGAGTAAAATATAAAGAGGGGGCGAAAAAGGATTATGGCTATTGAATCACGTCTTGAGCACCAGACTTTTACAGTCAAAGATCTCGTAGAAGATTATCGATTAGGAAGGATTGTTATCCCAGAATTTCAGCGGGAATATGTATGGAAACCTAGCATGGCTCCTAAATTAGTCGACTCACTTTATCGTGGCTTTCCCATTTCCTCCTTCCTTCTCTGGAAGAACACCAACGCTAGCGAAACAACGCGCACCCGCAGACGTGAACCAAAGCCGCGCTCTACAGATATATTTTGGTTGATTGATGGACAGCAAAGAATTATTACTCTTTCACGTCTGCTTAATGGTGATGATGGTATTGATGTGGTGTTTCATCCTGATGACGAACAATTTAAACTTAATAATGCTGCTACAAAAAGAGACAGTAACTGGTTTCGTATTTCAGATCTATGCGATGATGACAGTTACCGTAAGCTGAGGCGAAATCTTGTTGACAGCCCAGATGCCGATAGGTGGGAGGCTCGGTTTGAGGAGGTACGACGAATTAGGAATTACAATATTCCGGTGGTTCGCATGATGGATCATAGTTTTGCAAACGCCGTGAATGCCTTTACCCGCATTAATACAATGGGAGTCAAATTAAAATATGAGGATATAGAGAGCGCTAAGATTGCGGCTCGTCATACAGGTTTTATAGCCGATAATGTGGCGCCGTTTCTTAAAAAATTGCATCAACAAGGGTTTAATCGCCTTAATGTTATGCATCTATTTCGTGCATGTGCATTCGTGGCTAAACCAGACGGTCGGAATCGCACACCTCTACATGAGATGAAAAGGAGCGAAGTGATTCAAGCATGGAAGACAACTGAGAAAGCTACTAATGACGCTATAGGCTTAATTAGGAGTGAACTTGGACTTGTAAATATGAATATCTTGTGGTCTGGGGCTTTAATCGTTCCATTAATTGCTATATACACGACGATATCTCCACAAAAGCTTGATTCTAATAAACTTATTGGCTGGCTTTCGCTAGCCGCTCTTTGTCATCGTTATAGTAGTTCCAGTGAGTCTGCGCTTGAACAGGATCTTCGGGCATGTCACAGTTCTGATCCCATAGGTGCATTGTTACACAATTTACGAAACGATAGATCTCTTGAAGCAAAACCTAAGGATTTTTCTGGTACCCTCGCGGATCGTGGTGGCCTGCTCGCACTCTATATAGCGTGCATGCACCGCGGCATCCGTAATTTTTATACTGGTGGCAAGGTCTTGCTTCAGAATAATGTTGATCGCCACCACATTCTTCCACGCGCACAATTTTCTGAAAAAGAGCGTTTGAAAGCTGATAATGTTGCGAATATGGCATTCATTGCAGGTGACGTGAATAAATCTATTGGGCAAACTGGGCCCGAGATATACTTAAAAAAAATTAAAAAAGGTATTTTAAAAAGCCAATGCATACCGATAGATAGTACCTTATGGAAAATTGAGAAAGCTGAGGCATTTTGGCGAAAAAGATGCGATCTTCTGGCGGAATCATTTAATGAATATATTCGTAAATTGCTTCCCCAACGACATCTTTGATGCATAGGCATGTTTTATAACCACTACTTTTGAGCAGCGGCATCAAAGATGGCTTTCAAAATTGGCCTAAAATTCAACGATCTCGGGTGAAGCAAGGCGTTATAGAGGACAATTATTGAATGATGAATGCTGAAGGATGAGGGGTTGAGGGAAGTGGGAAAGATAATAATTAACGAAGCATAAGGAGCAAGAAGGGTTATTTTTATGTTGAAGAAATCTTTAGCTGATAAAGCTATTAAACGCGGTATTGAACAAGCTAAATTAGGCCAGAACCACGAAGCGTTACTGTCGTTTCAAAAAGCAATCAGCCTGTATCCTGATTATGATTATGCTCATTATAGCTTGGGAATCTATTATGCTAAGAAGGGGCAATTTGAAGAATCCATTGACCCGCTTTTTAAAGCCGTAAAAATAAATCCAACTTACCGTGAAGCTTTCAAAGCGCTTGGCCAGGTCTGCAGTCGGACCGGCCGGGACAAGGAAGCGGTCGGAGCTTTTGAGATTGCCATTCAATTGAATCCGGAAGACGCCGAAGCGCATGGAGGCCTTGGGTTGACTTATCTGTTGATGGATAATTTAGCGGGTGCGGTTGAGGAATATGATATTCTTAAAAAGATCAATTCGTTTTGGGCTGACCGATTGATGAGTGCCATGAATTCTAACGGGTGGCCGGCAGATCAGCAGATTCTTTAACATTCTCCCCAACCTGAAGGGTAATTTTAAGGATGAATTCTGAATGACAAAAGAAAAAGCCATCAAAACGTATAAATCATGGAAGGAATATATAGAAATTGTTAAAAAATTTCATAAAATTTTAGATCAGGTTCCGGAGTCTTTATTACCATATCCAGCGGATACTTTAGAAGAAGCGTTGAATAATATCATTACAAAAGAATATTCAGATGCAGGAGATAAAAAGGTGGCTGAAGAAGCAATAGGCAGCATGAAAAATATTTTATTTGAAAATCCTGACCTCAAAATGGCGATATTGAATAATTTGAGACGAAGCAGGGCCAATAGTGAACAAAGTTTGGCTTAATTTAACTTAGTTTACATAACCTATGTTATCAGAAGTTTAATGTTAATCAATTTTGCTAAGTTTAGCTTATAGTTTTTGGATTGTCAAATTAAAAGGGGAAAAATATATGATGGGTGACGAATTACGGTTCGAAAAGCTGCTTAATGGTGCAGAACCTTCACTTGATGATTACATTTTTTTTGTTGCTACTATGGAAAAACTAATGAATACAGGAAAGCATTGGCGTTTTCTTATTGATAGTTCTCCCAAGCTTCATTGGATACTTCAAGCAGTTGGTGATAAAAAATTCCAACAGAGAATTCAAGAAGAAAAACAGAAAATAGATATTGACGCTATAACCAAAAAATATGAAGAACGTATCCAAGCTCTATTCCAGGTTGAACCCGGCGATGAAGAGCACAAATTCATTATTGGTTCGACAGGTGGTCCCACCAGCGGAAGCGAATAATCTTTAGCTTATGGTTTTGAACTCAATCGGCTTCCAAAACATGCCCTAAAATCAACGATCTCGGGCAAGCGCGAAGTTTGCCTGTGCCGAACAGCCAGGCCCGCGGCCGAGGGGTGTCCAACAACGGCAAGTCCCCGAGGTTAGGGCGACCTGCCCACAATCTTCATTAAAAAATCCGACCCCTACTTCATTTGCTCTTCTTTCTTGATGTCTTTTATGATTCTATCTCGCCAGCCGTCAACAGCTTCCCTGATTAGCTCAACGATTTTATCCTGTAAGCTGACCCCCTCCATCGCGCAAAGAGATTTAAAATTCTTGTGCAGAATTTCCGGTAGGTTGCGGATTATAATACTCTTGGTCTGCTGATCAATTTCCGTGTTGCCAGCCATAGAAGATTTTTTCATTTTCCCTTTTTCCGTCATGCTTAGCCCTCCTGATTAATTTGATATCATTGTATATCAATATTATCAAGATTGTCAATCTTTTTACAAAAAACCGTTCTTGCTTTTTGATTTTGGTGGTAACATAAAGGACATTATGTTACCACCAAAACAGGGGTTAAAAAAATGACCGAACTCATGAAAATCGATTCTATCCCGGCCGACGTGCGGCTCTCCGAAGGTATGACGCCGGCGCTTATTGACCGAGCCGGGCACAAAGTCAAAAAACGGTTTTGGGAATTTCTAACCGCGGAGATCCGGAACCCGAACACCCGGCAGGCTTACGGCCGTGCGATCTTGGATTTTACAGATTGGTGAGAACGCCGGGGCTTGTCCAGGGCTTGGACATAAACGCGTAGATAGAGCCGATGACGGAAGGCACAAAAAATTCTTAATATGTAACTTTTTCGTTTTGTGACTTGAAGTCATTACACTTTTTTTGATTTAGGGTTAATAAAAGCAGAGATTGCAGGATCTGGTCCTTTAAATTTAAAAATAAGACTATCGTCATCATGAGGAGTATTTTCAACTTGAATGTCAATTATTTTCTTTTGTCTTATTAAAAAAGATTCAAAGGGATTTCGTATTAAATCGGGATTATTACCTCCTGGATGATTAAAGCCCAATGATTTACAGAATTCTTCTTGAGTGATTACTCCTGCCAGTAGACCTAGAACAGCGTTGGCAGAAATTTTAATTTCGTTGCTGTTCACTCTATACCCTCCCATATGTCTAAACTTTTTTGGATCATATTGACGTCTAATAGTTTCTCTTGCGCCTTCTGCTGTATTTTGTGGTTCCGGAAAACATTTTTCGATTTTTGCTAAACTATTTTTTATGCTTACAGGAAGACAATTAAAATTTTTATTTGTAAAAAGTTTTGCTTGAATTTTTCTCACCGGTAGTCTCCCCCCATACGGTTGGAATTTATCAGCATCCGTCCAAACGCTGGAGAAATATAGAATAAAATCAATAGACTGATTTTGCCGTAAAAATTCATTAATGGGACCAGCTGTACCAATGTTAGTGCCACCATTACAAATAATCATTCCCTTAGAACCACGATATGAGATTCTTTTAACTTGTTTGGCTTTGGATTTTAGCGCATTATAAATGGCATTTTGTGTCTTCGAGGGAGCCCTTCTATAATTGGGCATTGAGGCCAAAAGAAATTTTTGTCCGGGATTATATGAGATTTCTACATTTGTTTTAGCTGTAGAAATATGATGCTTACGAGTTGAATTGGGATTTTGTTGTATCTGATTCAAAAAAGAGTTAAAAGCTTTATTGAAAATTTCTTGAGCAAACTCCCCCTTTTTTGGTATCATAAGCTTAACTATATTTTCACGTTTTCCATCGATTTTCGAATAAGAATTTATTGTAAACCCAAAAGAATTTGCTCTTAGTTTTGCCTTTTTTATCCGACGAATTAATTCAATTTCGAATGCTTTTACCGGCGTTTCCTTTTCAAGCCCTTCATCACTTACGGTAGCCACATCCGCTATAAATTGTGCTTTTTCATCTCGTTCATTAACAAACAACAAGTCCAATCTGCTTGAACCATCAAGACTAGGTTCATGCTGTACTCTACCGATTTTACTGAAGGCATTAAGAACAGCTACTTCCCATTCGGTTTCAAGAGCTTGAAAATCATCTCTATTAAGCCTTGATACATGCTGCTCAAGCTGTTCCTTCGTAAGAAAATCAGCATTTTCATTTATCATTTGTTGAACCATTCTACGACAGAATATTGCCATAATCAAAAACTACCTAATAATGGGCCAGAAAGCCAAATGGCAATACTGGCAGAGTTTAGTTTAATATCATCTATCATTCAATACCCCTTCCAACTCATCCTTTGTAATACGGGAATACTGCACCGAGTAAGTGACATTTTTATGCCCTAATTGCCGCTGGACGGCCGCGATATTCCCGGTCTTTTGGATAATATGTTTTCCCATGGCATGCCTGGCGGAATGCGGCGTTTTACCCTCGACATCGGCTTGTTTACAGACGTCATCCCATATCCCATTTATAATGACAGGACTTAAATGGCCGATACCATGCGGGTTGGATCGCGGGGCTAGAAAGAGAATGTCACTTTTCCATTTAGCCGCGTCCCCTGCCCGCTCCTGCTCGATGTAATCTTTGATCGCAGCCAAGCCTTCGTTGGAGATCGAGTAGTTGTGCCGGCCGCCGCCCTTCTCTTCCACTAAAATGGTTTTTTCCTTAAAATCAATATCCGACATCCGGATTTTAGTCACGGCCGCCCGGCGCATGCCGGTTTCAATCAGAGCATAGATGACGGCTCTATTCCGAAAGGGCCGATAAGCCATGCGGACTGGCCGGTCCTGGTTCTTGAACCTGGCCCGATCCCTGGACCGGCCGCCGACCAGAGGCAGCATATCAGCCGCATCCAGCAGCAGACGCCGCTCCGCCGGCGTGATGGCTCTTTCAACTTCCAGGAGCGAGCCGGCCGGCAGCGCCTTAATCTTGGTCATGGGATCGCCCAAGGGAAAAGCCCGGAGCTTATGAATCCATTTAGAGAGTGTTTTGAGGTGCGCCAAGATCCGGTTAATGGTTCTATCGCCTATTCCTTGGGCTTTGAGATGTTCAAGGAACGATTTAGACAACCTGGGCGACCACATTTGCCTTGCATCACCTTTAACCTCGGCCAGCATGAAATTCCGGAACCCAAGCAGATCTCTTTTCTTGACCTTGATGGAAGACGACGCCGTGGTATTCTCAAACTTAAAATAAGCCTCGATCCAGAAACCCAGGGTGTCCGGAAACCCTTCCCGGATCGCTATCAAGGCCCCTGGATCATTTTGTATAGCCTTTTGTAAGGCCTTTTCAGGCTTTTTACCCATGAAAATCTCCTATTTTTAATACAAATAACTATACGAAAGATACCTTTCGTTAGGTAAAATGTCAAAAAAATTTACCCTTGACAATGATGCAGATATGATGTATCTTTACATCAAAG
>Ga0105099_10002891_pt1 | contig 10023 bp, 6 predicted proteins | sample PPLLak3cmMay2015_2_FD_79138 | JGI IMG/M metagenome (GOLD analysis project Ga0105099, IMG submission 79138) | Freshwater sediment microbial communities from Prairie Pothole Lake near Jamestown, North Dakota, USA - PPLs Lake P8 Core (1) Depth... | ecosystem: Environmental > Aquatic > Freshwater >...
ACAGTCCCAGGAGGCATTGAAGCGGATGCCCGGGACGCCCCGGTTGAAGGAGATATGGCAAGGGGGATCAGGATCTGCTCGCCCGGATGGATCATATCAATATTATCAAGGGAGCTGTTGAGTTTTTTCAATACCGACAGAAGTTCAACCAGATTCTTTTTCTCCAGGAGCTTTTTTTCCCGCAAGATCTGCCACAGATGATCTCCATCCTTTACGGTGTATGTCTCGGCAAGGACCTTTTTGCCGTCCACCTCATGAATCTTATCAGCGCTACCCGGATCAGCGGTCTTGACCAGGGAGATGTCATAGGTCTCCTCGCCATCCTGTGCAAAACACGGAAAACACATTAAAAGGAAGCTAAAAAGGATCAGGCCTGGCAAAAGACGGGATAATTTTCTAGGTGAAGGAAGAAATTTCAACTTTATCTCCTATGGAAAAGAAATGTTGCAGGCGGCTCCGGATCATTTCCACGTGCAGGAGCACACCCCTGGCGCCATGTTTACATGATTTACATATACAATAGCCTTGAAATTTTAGCTAGTCTAAAAATAATGCATCTGGCACTGCGGTTGATCTGCTGCTGTTTGAAGCCAGCAATTCCCGGTTAAGATCATGCAAAGAGAAAAATCAGGCATTTTGGTCATGGGAGGCCCGATTTTTTTTAAATTAAAATGGGCGGCCTGCTGAGGACCAGGCATAAAGCCTATGCAGCGGGCGGAAAGGGACCTCAATAGCTTTTAGGGATAGAGGTCCCGACACATATCTCAATATATACCCGCCCGCTTAACACCACCTTTTGCCGGTTCTTTGCATGTTATCCATTTTAATTTTAAAAAAATGGACCTCCCATGACAAGGGTGCAGGCTAATGCAAGATCTTAACCGGAAATTGCTGTTTGAAGCAAAGATATTAAACAAATTTTACCCAGCTTGAAAGATATGTTTCAACAGGTTTCTCATTAATATATTTTGTACTATATATTGATAATCTAACTTACAGGCATACATTATATTGTATTTTCCTCTTTACATTAGACCTGAAAAATGATAAAAATCGATCCGTTTGAATTTACAGGATAATCTAATAAAACCGGCCGATTATACCGGGAGGCGCATATGAGGATAAAAAAACTCTCCGTTGTTGGATTTAAATCTTTTATGGACAGGACCGAGATCCCCTTTCCCCTCGGGATAAGTGCCGTTGTCGGTCCTAACGGGTGCGGCAAGAGCAATATCGTTGATGCCATCCGCTGGGCGATGGGCGAACAGAGTGCCAAGCAGCTGCGCGGCCGGCAGATGGAGGATGTAATATTTAACGGAGCCGGTGAATATAAGCCCCTGGGCATGGCCGAGGTGTCAATAGTCCTGGAAAACGGCGACGGTTCTTTCCCGCCTGAATTCATGAACGAGAGTGAGATATCCATTACACGCAGGCTGTATCGGTCAGGAGAGAGTGAATATCTCCTGAACGGGGTACAGTGCAGGCTTAAGGATGTCCAGGAGCTGTTCATGGACACAGGTCTCGGAAACAGGGCCTACTCCATAATCGGCCAGGGCAGGATAGGTTCAATCGTGGAGCAGCGGCCTGAAGAAACAAGGATAATGATTGAAGAGGCCGCCGGCATTACCAAATACAAGAAAAAAGAGGCTGAGGCCCGCAGGAAGATGGAACTCACCCAGGCAAATCTCCAGCGCGTTGAGGATATACTTGTCGAGGTGGGAAACCAGATGAGGTCCCTCAAGAGGCAGGCTGCCAAGGCCGCACGTTACAAATCCGTGGGCAAGGAAATCCAGAGGCTTGAGCTTATACTGAACGCCAATTCCTATAATGAGCTCAAGGATGAGTCAGGCAAAAAGATCAAATCCACGGAAGACCTGGTTCAGCAGGAGATTGCCCTGGCCACCGGGCTGTCCGGGGGCCAGTCGGCCATCGAGACAATGAACCTTGAGCTGGATGACAAGGACAGGGAGATAGCGGCCTTAAGAAACAGGTATCTGAACGTTAAGGACGACTACAACCGGAAGGAGTCCGCGCTGGAATCCGTGGCAGGCGAGAAAAGGATGAAGGCCGAGCTTGAGAAGCGCCTTTATCAGGAAAAGGAAGACATCCGGAGACGGATCCTCGCACTTGGGGAAGAAAGGGCCGGCCTGCAGGAAAAGTCGGAAAAGCTCAGACAGGACTCCGGAAGCCTGGAAAGTCAGATCCCCATGGTGGAAGAGCGCCTGCAGAAAAGAAAGGCCCTCCTTAATGAGATAAAAGATGAATATGAAAACGTGAGCGCCAGGGTGAATTCCGCGGTCACCAGGGAGGCAGGCCTGAACCAGGAGTCCGGATATCTGAATAAAAGGATCAGTGAGATCACGGACAGCAGGTCAAGGCTGGAAAGGGAAAAGTCTGATGCGGGTCGTAAGGTTGAAGAGCTGATTGAGACCTCCTCCAGAAAAAATGAGGTTCGTGACGCCCTTACGGCAAAACTCCGGGATATAGAACAGGATATCATTGAACGGGACCAGAAGTCCGGCGAGCTTGAACAGATTAAAAAAGGCCTTGAGGCAAACCTGAAGACCGCAGATGCCGACCTGAATATCTGCCGCACAAGGCTTTCAAGCCTTGTCTCCCTCAACGAAAATTATGAGGGATATCAGATGGGGGTCAGGACTATCATGAAGGCCAAAGACTTCCAGGTCATGGAACAGGGCAGGATACTGGGCCTGGTGGCAGATGTCATTCAGGTGGAAAGCAGGTATGAGCAGGCGGTTGAGGCTGTCCTGGCCGACAGGCTCCAGTGTATAATCGTGGAAAGGCAGGAAGACGGCAGGGACGCTGTGGAATATCTGAAGTCCAGGGCCAAGGGTAAAGGCAGCTTTGTCCCACTGGATGTAACAGCCGTCAATGAGGCCGATTCCCCGCAAAACGGGTTTACGCCCATAAGGGACATAATCACCGTGAAAGACCCCTACAGACAGGTTGTACACATGCTTCTTGGAAACACCGCCATCGCGGAGAACCTGGAACAGGCCATCTCCGCATGGAAAGGCTGCGGCGGCAGGCAATCCTTTGTCACGCCGGATGGCGATATTGTCGACAGAAACGGAATAATCTCCGGTGGAAAACTGGCAAGCGGCTCCCACAGCCTGCTCTCAAGAAAAAGGGAAATCTCAGAGCTTCAGGAAAAGGACGGCAGACTTGCAGGGGATGTAGAAGCGCTGAAGTCCCGTATCGAGGAGATTGAACTAAGGATCGAGGATGAGAAGGCATCCCTTAATGGCCTCAGGAATGAAAAACAGCAATGCCAGGATAATCTCAATGAGATTGACAAGATTATCTTCCGTCTCAGCCATGAGCTGGACCAGTTGAAAAGGACGGCGGACAGGATAGCCGGCGATCTTGATGAAAAGGAAAAGGAGCAGGCCAGGCACAGGGATGACCTGGGCAAGATAGAGTCCGAACTCAGGCTGTGCGGAGAAGACAAGAGAAAGAGGGAGGAATACCTCCTTAAGAAAAGGCTGGAATTGAAAGAGTGCGAGGAGGAATTCGATGAGATCAGGAACGAGCTTAATAAACTCCGGATGGATTCGAGCCTGGCGATGGAAGAGCAGAAAGGCATTATCAGGGAGATAGAAAGAATTGATTCCTATACCGAGGAATCTAAAGACAGGATAGAAAAAACCGGGATGGAGATTGTTGAGGTTCAGGAAAAGCAGAAAGAGTACATTGATAAGGAGGAATCGCTCAAGGAGGAGCTTAAGGGCTTCTATGACAAGATGCAGCAGGCGGAGGAGGCATTGAATTCCGCTCAATACAGCCGCAACAATTACCACGCGGGCATTCGGGAGCAGGAGAAAAAATGCGAGTCCCTGAGAGAAGAGCTGGATCTCATAAAGGATAAAATAAGCATGGCCAGGATGGAGCAGTCTGAGATCAGGATCAAGATGGATAATATTGAGGAACAGGCAAAGGAGAGGTTTAATATTGACCTGGCTAACCTGTACCGGGATTATCTTGAGCCTGATTTCTCGGCAACAGATACGAAGAACAGGCTTGATCACCAGAAGGTCCTCAGAGAAAGGTTAGGCGATGTAAACCTGACAGCCATCCAGGAGCACGAGGCGCTGAAGGAAAGGCACGAATTCATCCAGAAACAGAAGCAGGATCTGCTTGCTTCCATGGAGGCCATTATGGAGGCCATAAGGAAGATCAACAAAACATGCCTGGACAGGTTTATGGAGACGTTCAACGAGGCTGACCTTAAGATTAAGCAGGTCTTCCCCATCCTGTTTAACGGAGGAGAGGCAGGGCTCCGGCTGACCGACGAAAAAAATCCCCTTGAAAGCGGAGTTCTCGTGGAAGTCCGTCCTCCCGGAAAAAAGCTGAGCCATATGGGCCTCCTTTCCGGAGGAGAAAAGGCCCTCGTAGCGATGTCTCTCCTGTTTGCTATTTATCTTATTAAGCCGAGTCCCTTCTGTCTCCTCGATGAGGTGGACGCCCCGCTGGACGAGGCCAACGTGGACCGGTTCAACAACCTCCTGCTTGAAATCAGGAAATACTCACAGGTCCTCATGGTCACCCATAACAGGAGATCAATGGAGATCGTGGACAGCCTGTTCGGCGTGACGATGGAAAAGGCAGGCATTTCAAAGATGGTGTCGGTCAATCTTAATGCCAACAGGAGCAATTAGTCTTCTTTAATGTTCTGGAAAAAAGACAACAGCGAAAAAAAACCCGGCTTCTTTGAGCGGCTGAAGCAGGGCCTGTCAAAGACGAGGACCGGCCTTACGGGAAGGCTTGACCAGCTGATATTGAACAGGAAGACAATCAGCGAAGACCTCCTGGATGAGCTGGAAGAGATACTCTATACCTCCGATCTCGGGGTTGTAGCAGTGCAGGAGCTTATTAACCTTGTCAGGTCGGGCGTAGCCAGGAAGGAGCTGGATAATCCGGACAGGCTCAAACAGGCATTAAAGGAGAATATAATTGACTTCCTCGGGTCCGTGGAAGCTAGGGGCGGCACCCCCTTGCCCGGTCAGCCTCTGGTGATAATGGTGATCGGGGTCAACGGAGTCGGCAAGACAACCACCATAGGCAAACTGGCCTGCATGTTCAGGGATCAGGGCAAAAAGGTAATGATGGTCGCGGCCGATACATTCAGGGCTGCTGCTATCGAGCAGCTGACCATATGGGGTGAAAGGTCAGGCGCTGACGTGATAAAACAGGCCCATGGCTCCGACCCGTCGGCCGTTGTATTCGATGCGATAAACGCTGCAATGACGCGCGGGACGGATATTGTCCTTATCGACACCGCAGGGCGCATCCATACAAAGGTAAACCTCATGGACGAACTCCAGAAGATACACCGTGTGACCGGCCGCAACCTCCCGGGCGCCCCTCATCATGTCTGGCTTGTTCTTGACGCCACCACGGGGCAGAACGCGCTTTCACAGGCAGACCTGTTTGACAAGAGCATCGGTATCACCGGAATAATCCTTACAAAACTTGACGGGACCGCAAAGGGTGGGATTGTTGTCGGGATATCCCGCCAGCTTAGGATACCCATCGTATTCATCGGGATCGGAGAAAAGATGGACGACCTCAGACCCTTTGACGCAGGCGAATTCGTTGAGGCAATATTTGCTTAAAATTTGGAGAATGAAATCCTATCTGACATGAATAATCTGACGGCTGGGATTTTCAGGTATATGGTAGAAGAAATATGGAAAATGTTACATTTCTTGCCTCATTTTACTGTATTGAAAACCAGGAGTTCAGTATATATTTGATTATCTATTCTCTACTTTTATCAAATTATAGAATAGCACAAAAAACATTCACTTAAGGCGGCAAGCTATCTGAAATTCTGCTGGGCTGATCTTTTGTCTTTTTGGATTGATATCTTGAGGTGCGTGCCCTATTTCCACTATTCCGGGTTTCGTATAGGCATAAATCCAGAAAATCCGAAAGAACCTCCATTGCCGCTTCCGTCGTCAGATCTGGATTTTATGATTCCATCAAGCTGCTTTCTGATCGATTCGCTTCGTTCTCTGACGAATGTTTTTAATCCCATGACGTTCATTAATGCCCCTGGCATAAATCGCTTTTCCATCCCGGGTTCCAGATCTTCAACAAGACCGCGCTCAAATTCTTCGTTGGAGAAAAATTTAAGCTCGTCAGTAGAAACAAAGGGTCGGACTATTTTCGCAATTTCGTCAATTCTTGGATTCATACGGTCAACATTGAACGGGCCATTAAGAAATTCCTCAAGGTAACGGTGGTATGTGTCAAGGTATGGCTTACAAGAAAGTAGTCGTTTTACCAAAGGTCGCTCATCAAAGCTTCCACCGGTTGGCTCATCAATGTAGAAGTTAATAAGCTTGTTGCGGTCGAGCCCGAAGTTGAAGGTTCCAAAGACCATGTTTAAATCCCAGGGGATGAGGACGAACTTACCATTGTTTTCATAAAGATAGTAGTTGTGGCCCATAGCAATATAATTATCAAGGTGCACAATAGCCGCGGATACGGCCAGGAAGCGAAGCACATTATCTACATCCAGCACCTTTTCGATTTTATCCGGAAAGGTTGCATCCGGTTCGTTATTAAGAATATCAAGGAGACGGAACAGGAGAGAGTGGTCCTTTTTGTCCTCGTTTGTTTTCAATTCCATTTGCTCCAAATAATCCCCGCCTTGATTTCCCGGCATACCCGGCATCCCTCTTCCTCCTGGCGGCTGGAAACCTTCCGGCGTATCAAACCCTTCAGGTGGCTGAAAACCTTCTGGAAGCTGAAACCCCTCCGGTGGTCGCATGCCTGCCCTTAACATCATTCCCCCCGGTGGCATAAAACCAGGTGGAGACTGGTCTTTAGATTCATCGATTTTGTCATTTGATTGCTGCTTCTTAAGGTCTTCCTCTGTCCATGATAAATAGCCAGCTACCATTTCAGGCTTATACAGGTTGCCGATATTATCATCAATATTGTTACTCAAAAAGTTCTTATCAATCTGTTCTATCATTGTATACAGACCCAGGCGGGTATCATTTACCCAGAGGTCTACAAAAGAAGTACGGGGAGTGGGAACACCCATTTGTTTAAACAATTCATAACCCAGGAACTCGCGAATAAGGGTGGGGTCACTGAAACCGTTATTGAAAATAAGCTTTTTCACCCCATATAAATTGCAGTCCTGATTATAGTAATCCAAATCAACCTTCAAACTGAATCTGGAGCTGCCGCTACTGGCCACTGTCATCAGTGATGAGCCCCCCTTGGGCCTAACTGCGACATCCGGTATGAGTTTTCCATCGTAGGACAGGTCTGCTTTAACGTATTGTTCCGCCATTGCGTTAGCACATAAAGACTCCCAATCCTTTTCAGTCATGGTGATGCATACCGTGACCACACGGTCCGGGAAGAATGGTTTTTCGTCTCCGACAGCAGAATTATCTTCGGTATAATGATAGCATCCTGTCAGATTGAAAGAGGATATTATAATCAGTAATACTGCGGTGATAAATTTTTTAATGCTCATCCACTTCATAGGATTACCTTAAGGTGTATTATAATTTCTCTGTCTGAATGTCCTAAATGGCAATATAAAACTGAATTATGCGTCAAACATCCCCGAAAGAGGATTACATAGGCCTATCTGCCGTTTTTTGATAGACTTTCCTCTGTCCAAAGCAAGATGCAACGCCGACGGTCTGCATCGCTGCAGTCTTTATAATTTATAAAAAAAACGAATTTTATGCAATTGAATAGATTTTCTGGAATCAACATATAGTGGCTGGGAGGAGGTGGGCTAAAAGTAAACAATGCCAACAACGCTACTTTATAAAACCTAAACTTTATTAAACATTAGATCCGCTAATCTTATTAAAATTATTTTCTTGAGTATCTGCATCTAAATGATCTAAAGGGATGTTGCAGTTTCAATAGCTTGTCGGGTTTTTCTCGATACTAGTATTACCACAGCAACCGATGAAATTAATCCCCCGATAGAAGATAAGAAGTTAAGATGATCAGATGAAAAACATTTTACTCATCAGTCGCACTCAAAATCGCCATTATCCATTTGATGACACATATCGGGCCAGCCGAACTTGATTCCAATAGACAATGAGGCCGAATTCTCTAACAAATTCTTTGAATCGAGGCGTCTGCTCTGAGTTAGGAATTCGGTTGTAACGTTTTGGACTCTGTCTGTGACGGAGAAGAGATAGGTGTCAATTTAAATACTCGAGCAAGTTTTGTCGCCCGCTGAAAGTCACTCCTTCGTAAGGCATCCCTGATGTCATCGAGTTTATATGCATCATCGAGTGACAGGTATGGAGACCATCCCTCATCCGTTTCAATCAATTCTACATCAACTTCTGCGACAAATCCCCCTTCGTGCACAAGTTTTGTATAATGTCGTTTATTCATTTTATTCTCCTTCTAATGCCATCAATCCAATATTCCGGATCAGGTCGGTATGCCGTTACTAAAACAGCTGGTGATGATAGGCCACGTGGGATGCCCCATACTACATGAATAAGACGTTTCTGTCGATCATTTTGCATAACTAAAACGCATGGGCCTTTTCTGTATTCCGGATAGTCTTTTAAAACAACCGAATCATTAATACCAGCAACAATCTCTCTAACGCTAATATCATCTGCTGCAAGTTCATCATATCCGTGCTCAGATATCTTAATGTCTCCACCATGGATTAATCTCAATATTTTATCCCAAGTGTCACTCATAATTAACCATATCATATTTTGAAATTTTTATCAAAACATCCCATGTCCTGCCGACATCTCCCCTCTATTTAAAGAATAACTGATTATTGTTATACCTTTATTGACACTCAAAATCGCCATTATCCAGTTGGTGACAGATGTCTGGCCAGCCGAATTTGTTGTTCGATATATGCCTTGGAACGATATACTTCCTATATATTGTGGGAGGGATGAAAGGCCTTTAAGCGGCAGTATGCTTGCCATAGCTCCATGCAGCCACAGGTGTGATCTACCTCCGACTTGTTTTTCTAACCTTCAATTTCATCAAAGATTGGATTACCTGAATCCAGGAAATGTCAGGGAATATCTAAAAGTCTTATGAGCAGTTAGATTTGTGGCCGGGAGTTATCGAAGCCTACAGCAATTATTCTTATTATTTTCTAAGACCCAATCATAGACCTTGGCATAAGGGGCATTTGCCTTGATTGATGCTATCCCCTTTTCCATCCCTGTAATCGACAAATATAATTTACTTTCACCAATAACATGTCCATTGGCCTCCTCCAATATAAAGTAATACTTATTGTTGTCGGACGTCCTGCGTACATAGGCTGAATCATTAGCGGCAGTCTTTTTAACTGACTCAATGCATCTAACAGCATCAATTTTTGTCTGATATGGTTCTCCTGTTAAGATAATTTTTCCGTTCGATGCCTTGAGATCGAACACATATTGCCCCCCCTTGCTTTTTTTAAGATCAAATTTTCCTGCCATGAAAAACATCCTTCATCCGAAAACAGGCATTTTCGGATTCAACCGTTCAGCAATTAGCTTTCAGCTTTCAGCAAAATATTTAAAAATCAATTCATTGGCTGGCTGCTGAAATGCGGCTGGGTATGGGTTAAATTCCATTAATGGAAAAACATAACGGTACGGGTGCAGCTTTAAGTTACAAGGACGAAAAAGACTATTCTCAAATTAATCATCCGCTCGGAAAAATCTGCAATGGCAAGGAAAGGCAGGGCTTTTAATCGGCCCTGCCTTTTTTTAAGCTGGCAAGCTATAATGCCGGAAAGCCATAAAGCCTTATGTCTTCGAACATCACAGCATTCCAGCTTTCTCGACTCCCGGCCCCTGTCGCGCCATAGTCCTACCTTATAGGACGAAGGCGGATCCCAGCGTGTCCTTACACCTGCGACGCTACAAAGAATGCGTTGCGTATTGTCTTATGAATCCTGCCGCACCTGCCTGTGCAGTCACCCAGGAGGAGGACTTCGTCTGCTGAGCCTATGAACTTCTCTGACTCATC
>Ga0105099_10002892_pt1 | contig 10018 bp, 10 predicted proteins | sample PPLLak3cmMay2015_2_FD_79138 | JGI IMG/M metagenome (GOLD analysis project Ga0105099, IMG submission 79138) | Freshwater sediment microbial communities from Prairie Pothole Lake near Jamestown, North Dakota, USA - PPLs Lake P8 Core (1) Depth... | ecosystem: Environmental > Aquatic > Freshwater >...
CTTGGCGGCCAAGTCCTCTATTTTTCGCGACAGGAAAATCCAGTCTCAGGCGAAACGATTGTGATAAAACAACCCGTCGTTTCCCTGAGAATTTCCTCGCTTATCCGGGTGCCCGTCGCCGGGGAAACATGGTACATTAAAATGCCAACCTCCCCGCGTGCCGGGTCTCCCTGGATTTCGTACTTCTTCACCGCCGACCGAGCGCCCGAAGACGGAGCGGATATTGGTTTTATCCGCATCTATCCACAGCGCGCGCGTCAAGCATCGGAGCCCGTGTCATGATGAGCTTTCGCGACGTCAAGACCGCACTCACCGACCTTTTAGGCAACAACGCCGAGGGCCGGTTCCGCGTCATCGGCTTTCAGAAGCAAACCAAGGGCGCCGAGGAAATGTCCGGGAATAATAGGATGGTTCAAATCTATTATTCCGAGGGCGCGTTTCCAAAATCGGGAAGAATGCGAGGCTCGCACACGCACGACATCGTTCTTGAAATCGATATTTCCGCAAGCGCACACGCAGAGGCCGACATGGCCGTACTTGATAGCACGACGGCAACGCCGCAACAAAAAGCCGCCGCGCTTTTAGCCATCAGGACCGCCGCTGAAATCGCTGACCGGTCAATCGATGAAACAATCGATGCAGTATACAGTATCATCATGGACGCACGAAACGAAAAACTCGGACTTCCCGTCGGCGAAATATCAAGCCGATGGATTGACCGTATTCAGAAAGACTCAACCATCGAGCGCGGGGAGCTTGTGGTCAAGACCGCAAACATCCGCTACACATGCCGCGTTCAGGAGTATGTACAGGGCGACATCGGAAACGAACCCGATACCGTCATCTTTAATTCAGGCGTACCGGTCGGCGACACACTCGGCGCGGGCGTGCTGGTTGAAAACGATAACACATAGGAGGGTATGAAATGACAATAACCCCCGCATCACTTGCCGCCGTCAACGGCGTCACGGTTGAAAATCAGCAATTCGCCGTCACCGCCGCCGTCGTGCCGCAAAAGAATTTGATTATAGGAACCTACGACGAAGCGACGTATGGGGCCGGATTAGCGAACATTCCCATCCGCGTATTCAGTGCCGAAGACGTAGGAAGCCGAACCGGATTCGGTCACATGCTCCACCGCCTTGCGCGTGCGGCATTCAGAGCCGGAACCGTTGAAACATGGATAGTCCCACAGCTTGAGGGCGGGTCAGACCCCGACCAGGCAGAGGGCGAAATTGACTTCACGCCGTCGGGCGGCATAAGCGCAGGAACCGCCGCGCTGTATATCGCAGGCGAACGCGTCGCACTCGCAGTTTCCGCCGGTGCCTTACCCGCTGACATAGCCGATGATTTTGTCGACCTCATTATGGCCGATGAAACCCTCCCGGTATTTGCCACGGCGCTCGCAGGCGTGCTGACCCTTACCGCAAAATCGGGCGGAACCTGGGGGAATCAGATCACCCTCCAGTTTTCTCTGAATTACGGCGAAGCCCTCCCGACCGGGATGGTCGTCGTCATGGATGCGGTCCTTTCCGGCGGCGTTGGTGTACCCGACATCCAGGACGCGCTCGACGCCATCGGAACCGGGGACGCGCAGAATGAGGAAAACTTCACAAACGTAATCCACGGTTATGGAATCGACACCGCAACGCTTGACGCGCTGTCGATTTACAACGGCGTCGGAAATACCGAGGTCGGCAACTACAAAAAAGAAGTCGCCCGCCCGTTCCGATCCCTTGTAGGAGATACCGTCGTCGGGATAGCAGGCAAGGCCGCCGCAATCGGAGCCGCCGCCGCACGCAGAACCGACCGAACAAACGGGCTTGTTTGCGCCCCTGGTAGCCCGAACCACCCGCAGGAAATCGCGGCCCAATGTGTCGGTGTTATGGCCGTCACCAACAGCACCCGCGCCGAAGAAACGTACATCGACAAAGAACTTGTGTCGATATACCCCGGCGTGATGGCTGACCGATGGACGAACAACTACGATGACCGCGACGCCGCTGTCCGGGCCGGGGTCAGTACCACCATGGCGAAAAATGGCGTGCTCACCATTCAAAACCTTATCACGTTCTACCGCCCCGCCGATGTAGCCCCCGAAAGCAACGGCTACAGGGCAATGCGGAATATCTCGATAATTCAGAACCTGCTTTACAATTATCGAATGAACTTCGAACGGTCAAAATGGAAGGGCATCACCATAGTAGAAGACACGAGCGCCGTTTCAAACGTAACGAGCCGCCTTAAAGCCCGCGACGTTGGTTCGGTTCTTGATGACCTCGTAGCCCTTGCAGACATTTTCGCCGGTAACGCGTGGTTGTATACCGCGTCTTACACAAAATCAGAATTGCAAAAAGGCGACAAAGTAACCCTCCGCGCGGGATTAACCGGATTCGACATAATTTTCCCGGTTATCCTTTCGGGCGAGGGCGGGATTTACAACACCGTGATTACCTTCGACACATCAATCGCGATTCTCCTTTCAGGAGGTGCTTAATATGAGCGCAGTAGGTACACCAAGAAAACTTGTCATCGACGGCGTGACATACGACGTGAAAGCCGACACCAACATCACGTTTAACGCGTCGATTTACGAAAACGAGGGAATCGCGACATCGGGCCGGACCTTGCAGAAAAAAACCAAACGCGTCCCCACAAAGGAAAGCGTGACGGTAGCCGCAGACCCGTCCGAAGTCGATGAGCTTAAAAGCAAGTCCGAAAGCCTGGCAAGTAAAACCTTCGCGGTCGAATACGCGGACGGTTCGACATACCGGGCAACGGGTCAGCTGAATTTCGAGAGCTGGGAAAGCGAAGAAGGAACCGCAACGCTTGTTTTAATTCCCGACAGAGACTGGACACTATTTCCGGCGTAAAAGGATAAAGCGATGAAAGACCCCGTATATATTCTTATCAGGACATCGAACCGGCCCAGGTTTTTCGAACGTATGATGGCGTCAATAGCAAGCCAAACATACCCGAACATTAAAACCATAGTCCACAGCGATGATCCGCGTGACGAATATGTACGGGGTGACGTCGTCATCAACGGCGCCAAGTACGGCCCCGCGTATGGCAATGGCACTTATAACCTTTACAACAACCGACTTTTGAAAAAGATCCCCGACGGCCCGGGATGGTTCCACTTCATCGACGACGATGACGAATACGCGGCCCCGGATGTTATCGAACGCCTTGTGGAATCAAGCCTCCGCGATCACGTCAACGTCGGGCGTTCTCAGCGTTGGAATAATACGATTTGGCCCCGTCACTGGGGAACACAAAAGAGCTTCCAGACCGAATGTTTTTTCATCCATACCGACCACAAGCACAAGGGCAAATGGTGGGGAAACACCGGCGGCGATCACCACTACAGCAAGCAACTGACAAAAGTCTTGCCGATAAACTGGATTGACGACCTCCTTATTTGCCGCGCGCAGGAAGGGAAAGGCCATGGCCGTTGTCTTGACGCAGGCGGAAAATCACACCGCCGAAAAATGGCACCCGGTTCCATGGTCCCGGTAATCGGCCTTACAATCTACCGTGCCAAGCGCCCGAAGGACACCATCAGACAGGGCGAAATCAAGCGAATACCCATCGAGCTTGCCGAAAAATTAGAGCGCGATGGAAAGGTTAAAATCACGCACTGGACCACATACGTCGAAAAGCCGCAACCGATAAACGTCTACGCAATGCAGTAAAAATTTAAAGCGAGGTTTAAAACCATGTTCGGGAAATCCGACGACGCCGAAAAATATGTAATGACAAAAGAGAGCGCGAAAAACGAGCTCAAAAAGATGCTTGATTACTACGAAATCGACATCGACGAAATCGAGGACAAAGACCTAAAACGCGCCATCCTACAGGGGTACGACCGCTTAATAAAAGCCGTCCGCCTTGGCCGTCTTGCCGTAAAAATCGAGGACGGAATCAAAATCCTCCAAACCCTCCGCGACGGCGTGACCGTGATTGAATACCGGGAAATCGACGGCACGGCAAAAACCGAAATGGCAGGCAAAGCCGCCGATGATAATTATGGCAAAGCCTACGCCCTCATGGGCTCCCTTTCCGGACTTGGCGAGGGTGCAATCAAAAAGCTAAAATCCGTTGACCTTTCACTCGCCGAGGTGCTTGGTCTAATTTTTTTATCGGTGTAGGCCGTCTGAATCAATGGATGGCCAACCTGTTTTTCCGCAAGCAACCAATAAGCGAAATAAAACGCTTGCGTTATGCCGAAATGCGGGAATGGAATGAGTATCATGAAATCATGATAAAAGAAGAACAGAGGCAGATTGAGAAATCTAAGAAGAAATAGCCCATTTATCGGAGCGCGGCAAAATGCCTGACTTCGCGGTACGAACATATTTCGGAGCGACCGACAGAATCAGCCCGGCGTTTAAACGTATGGGGTTTGAGGCCGATCGTTTCGGGCGACGTGCTGAAAATTCGTTTGACCGTGCGGGCCGCGCAAATAGCCGGTTCCGCACTATGCTCGGGGCGGGCCTTGGCGCTCTCGGTATCGTCGGCGGCCTTGACCTCATCCGACAGGGAATAATGGGGATAATCAGCGAGGCGTCAAACCTCGAAAACGCGGTGTCTGATTTTACCACGCTCACGGGCTCGGTTGAAAACGCGCAACAGGTCGTCCGGGAACTCCAAACCCTCGGGGCCGAAACCCCGTTTGAATTTGGCGACTTATCAGCGGCAACTCGTATGATGTTCGGATTCGGCGCCGCAACCCGTGAAAACCTTATTCCAACCCTCCGCATGCTTGGCGATGTCGCGCAAGGAAACGCGCAACGCCTCGACTCTATAACCCTCGCCTTTTCGCAAATCCAGGCCGGGGGCCGCGCATCAATGCAGGACGTGAATCAGCTCATCAACGCCGGTGTACCGATATTGAGCGAGCTTGGCCGAATGTGGGGCGTCAACGTAGCGCAGGCCCGGCGCATGGTAGCACAAGGCCGGGCGACCGGTGAAGTCGTCACCGAGGCATTTCAGAGAATGACCGGTGCGGGCGGAATGTTCCATAACGGCATGCAACGCGCAAGTATGACACTTTCCGGACGGTTTTCAACCTTTATTGATAACGTAAAAGTCGCCGCCGCCGCAATCGGCACGGCGTTAATGCCACAACTTAAATCAGCCCTTGACACGTTCATCGGTTGGGCCGAAGCAATAGGCGCATGGGCAACCGCAAATAAGGAAGCCATCGGCGCCGTATTCTCGGCAATCGGTCGCGCTCTTGGTGTGATTGCAAACCTCCTCCCGTATGTGGTGGGCTGGTTTATCGCATACAAAATCGCAATCATGGGCGTTGCGGCATGGCACGCCATAATCGTCGCGTCGGGTTGGATAAAATATTTATGGATGATGCGCTCCTTCATTACCGCCGCGACAATAAAACAATGGCTATGGAACGCCGCCATGACCGCCAACCCAATCGGCCTTGTCATTGTCGCCGTCGCCGCGCTTATAACCATCGGAATTTTGCTTTACCGAAACTGGGACGTCGTCAAGGAAAAATTTACCGCAGCAGGTCAGGCAATATGGGGCGGCTTGCAGATGATAGGACGCGGAATAATGACCGCCGTTATGGCACCAATAAACCTACTGATTTCCGGGATTATTTATCTGCTCGAATTAGCCTCCCGTATCCCCGGAGTGGGTGAACGCTTCGCCGCCGCCGCCGCAAGCGTTAGGCAATTCCAGGCCGCCGCAAATAGCGCCGCTGGTAGCCGGAACTTACTCGCCCCGAACGCGTCACAGGTGCAGGCCCAACAGGTCAACGTATCCGGAAACATCAACATCGCAGGCGCCCCGCAAGGGTCAAGCGCAAGCCGCGCCCGTGGTAGTGCCCCGGTCAACCTTAACGTCGTAGGAGCCAACCCATGAGCTGGGCGAATGAACTAAGGGAAGAAATCAAACTCACCTCTCCGCTCGGGTCGGTATTTTACGCGCTATGGCGCAACGATGAGCGTACGGTCGAAAAGAAACTTGGAATATTTGAAATCCCGAAATTCAAGGGCTCAATAATTCAAGACCTCGACGTAAAGGCCACATCGTACCCGCTCACGTTCTATTTCGACGGGCCTTTCCATAACCGCACCGCTGAAGAATTTTTCACCGCCGTCACCGAGGAGCGCGGACAATGGGAGGTCATCCACCCCGTAAAAGGGCCGCTCATTCTTCAACTCGTATCCTGCAAAGAATCTCTTTCACCAGTCGACGAAGGGAGCTACACCCGGATTGAAACATCCTGGCTTGTGCCGGCAAATCTCACGCGGGTAATTAGCCTTGACGAACTCGCAAGTTCTATTTTCGCCAATGCTTTCAACGTCATATCAGACGCCCTGACCATGCTTGCCCAACTCCGCGCCGATTTATACAGCGCCATACAATCAGCCATCGCCACGTTTAACGCCATCGCGGGACTTGTGGATTCAATCGTTGCTGAAATCACCGCCACCGTCGCGCTCGTACAGGATGCCTACCAATCAGCCCGGGCCGCCCTTGACAACGCCCTTTCCGCGTTCGGGGTAGGTAACGCAGACCCCACGCCCGTCGGGGAGGCCGCCGCCGAACTCATCACCGTCGCCGTCGATGCCACGGACGATTTCGCCGAACGCTTCACCGCGTACAACTCGCTTGTGACCGACACGCTTAACCTCGTACCCATGACCACCACCGAGGAAGATTTTAACACGCTTGTGTCAATGGAGTTTAACATCACCATGGCGCTGGTTGCCATCGCGCAATCGGTAGCGACGTCAACGTTCAACACCCGCGCGGACGTGGTTTCCGCAATGGATAACATCACCACGCTTTTCAATGATACCATGGAAGCCCTCGACGCGGCACAAGACGCATTTTCAACGCTCCCGATCAACCGGCAATATTACGCGAACTCACAGCAATATTCGTCTCTTGTTTACCTTTTCGCCCTTGCCATGCAATATCTGACAATTCAATTTTACAACCTCCGCGCCGAAAAGCGGTTCACGGTTACGACCCCGCGCTCCCCGCTTGAAATCACGGTTACGGAATACGGAAGCCTTGGCGACCGTGACGCGAATTATGATTTATTCATCCGGTCAAATCAGCTTGCCGGGAATGAAATTTTACTGATTCAACCCGGTCGGGAGGTCGTGATTTATGTCGGCTGACCAACTCGCAGGCAAAGACCCAGATGAGCTCACCCTCGTAATTGAGGGCCGGGAAATCATCGTCGAAAGCGCAAGGCTACTCCGAACCATGGACACGTGCGCCGATGCGTTGACCGCCTTAATGCCATGGGAACCCGGACTTGATGAAGAACTCGACCAAATAACCCGCCCGTATGGGTATCAGGCCGCGTCAGTTTACATCGGCGGCGAACTCCAAATGGAGGGCGTGCTCTACAACGTCGGGCAAAAACTCAGTAGTGAAGGATCCTCAAAAGACCTTGAAATATTTTCAAAGACCGCAGATATAATCGATTCAACCGTCATTCCACCATATGAAGCCAATAACATCAGCTTGACCGCACGATGTAAACAGCAATGCGAACCATTCGGAATTGAAATCGTGCTTGGCGACGGCGTGAACCTCTTAAGGGAGCGCCGTATTCTCTCGCGCCAATATACCGCCCGCCGCCGGGAAATACCATCGGGTATTCGGTCAATCAATGGACTTCTCGATTTGCGCCCGACCACGCCGTCGGTTGACATTGGCGGAACCTGGAGAATCACCGGGAGCCATATCGTCCGCGAAGAAGAAAAATTCAGCCGCGTAAGCGCCGAACAGACCGACAGTATATTTGACCACCTTAAAAAACTTGCATCACAGAAAGGGTTGCTACTATCCTGCGACAAATACGGAAATCTCCTCATCACAAAAGCCAACACCGAGGGCGAACCCGTGGGCACGATTGACGAAATTATCCCGCTGACATCGGCATACGAAACCCGGTTTTCAGGCCGTGACCGTTTCGCCATGTACCGCGCCCTGGCCTCATCTTCGCGCTCCCGTCGTACCGGTGGGGCCGGTGTAGCCCGCGACCCGGTCGTAACCGCTCCCCGCGTGCTCACCTTTCAGGCAGACGACAACCTCCCCGGAGAAGCCCCAAACGCGGCGGCATGGCGCAAGAACAAATCGGCCGCGGACTCCCTAGGGCTGTCCTTTCCGGTGAATACCTGGTACGCTCCGAACGGGAAACTATGGGAGCCAAATACGACCGTGACGGTTATCAGCCCCACCATCGGAATAAAAAATGGCTTTACTTTTTTAATATCACAAGTTGAATTTGTCTATGAATCGTCCGGCATAAGCGCGAATTTACAACTTAAGCCACCGACGGTATATTCTACCGGAGAAATAGTAGAGCCGTGGTTGGATACATAGAGGCAATAGTTTATATTTTAGGATTTTTTTGTTTCATAGACTTGGTTTATGAATATATGAAATGGTAAATTGAAATGGTTGGAATAATCACAAACCGGCAAATCGGCCCGAACCGCGACGGCGACAAATCGCGCTTGCTCTTACAGGTGCAAATGGTCGACGACGACATGCGAACCGTGGAGCTCGTGACCCAGGCAGGCGAGGACACCAACCCCGCCAACGGGTGCCGCGTCGTTGTGATAAACGTCCCCGGCTACAAGGTGGCCGTCGCCGTGACCGATGACCTGACCCCGGAGGTTGACCCCGGTGAAAAGGAAATCTATTCAACCGACAACCCAGCAACGGCAAAACAGGCCCGGACCTTATGGGACACGGCGGGAAACATCGTACACAACCAGGGCGCGAAATCGTCCGTGACGTATGCGGAACTTGACCTCGCTTTACAAGCAATGATAAATCTGATTATGGCACATGTCCATACAAGCGCGGCACCAGGGAACCCGACAACCGCACCAACGGCGCCGATTACCCTTGACATATCCGCCGCCGAATCCCCGACGGTGAAACTACCATGAGAGCATTCAACCGTTTCCAAGGCGACCCGGCGCTCCAAATCACCCTTAATGGCGCCGACATGCGTTTCATCGGCGGTCAGCCCGTCATGGACCAGGGCGTCAACAATGCCGCGCTTATCTCGCTATTCACCAAGCGCGGATGGTGGGGGAATGTGCTTTTTACCGACGTAAACCAGAAAATCGGCGCGGACTTCGAGGAAATACGGACTATCGTTGACGTGCAAACCCTTAACGATTACAACGACGCCGCACGCGGGGCGCTGAAATGGATGACTGATTCCCGCCTTGCCTCAAAAGTCGAGGTCAACGTCACCAATCCCGTCACGAATCAGATTCACACCAGGGTGTCGATATACCCGCCCGGGCAAGATGTGGAAGAATTAAAGTTCTTAAAAAATGGAATAAACTGGATTTCCCAGGCGGTCAACCCCGCGCATGAGAGGTTTTAGATGAGCTATAGGATACCAACCACCGCCGAACTTACCGCCGCGCACCTGGCCCGGCTTGAAACCGCAATCGCGCAATCGTCCCCGCTTAATGATAAGGCATTCTTGCGCGTCCTTGCCGCAACCGAGGCGGGGCTTGACATAGGCCATTATAAATTTGCCGCCGATGCCGCACTCCAAAACCTTGCGCTGACCGCAACCGGGACGGGCCTTGACCGTATCGGCCTTGACAATTCAACCCCGCGCAAGCAATCCGAAACCGCTATTTTAACCGCCGAACTTACCGCAACCGCCGGGACGGTTATCCCCGCCGGAACCGAGTTTACCGCCGACGCCAACGGGCTAAGGTATCGCACCACCGCCGAGGTTACGTCGGTGCTTGGCATTGCCACAATCCAAATCCGATGCGTTGAAACCGGAATCGTCGGAAACCTCGAAGTCGGGGACACACTGTCAATATCCGCACAAATCGCCGGGGCCGATACCGTGGCCACGGTGACGGTCGTCGATCAACTTGGCGTTGACACGGAATCTGATGCCGATTACCGCCCGCGTGTGCTTTTCGCTCAACGCGCCATCACCGGAGGCGGGAACGCAACCGATCATAAAATATGGGCC
>Ga0105099_10002893_pt1 | contig 10009 bp, 10 predicted proteins | sample PPLLak3cmMay2015_2_FD_79138 | JGI IMG/M metagenome (GOLD analysis project Ga0105099, IMG submission 79138) | Freshwater sediment microbial communities from Prairie Pothole Lake near Jamestown, North Dakota, USA - PPLs Lake P8 Core (1) Depth... | ecosystem: Environmental > Aquatic > Freshwater >...
CATTCACACATCATGGTTCGCATTCCTGTTGATCAGACTGATATATCTGCCCGTTTTGTCTATCCCTTTTGTGCATTCATTGATCGACAGCTATCCATTCTTTATGCACAGCAAGGGTATCGTGTGGGCAGCGATTCACAGCTGCTGAGGGCAATCGACAGCCATTCGCGTAAAAAAGTCCCGCTAGCAGAAAAGGAGTCAAAATGAAACCAATGAGCCACCATAACCCGGAAGATATCAGCACCCACTTCATTGCCCGCTTCACTTATGAAAAACCGGCACTGGACGGCCGACTGGAAAGCCCACCCTGGCTGAACACACCCCGTTCAAACCGGTTCGTTGATCTGGTGAGTGGTCAGCCGGGGTTTTTTGATACCCGGGTGTCTGTATTGTGGGATCGGGAATACCTTTACATCGCCTATTGGGTGCAAGAACCGAATGTAATGGCAACGAAAACAGAGCGGGACGATTTCATATACAATGAAAACGATGTTGAACTCTTCATTGCCGGACAGGACTGCTACTATGAATTCCAGATCAACGCCCTGGGCACAATATATGAAGTGTTTTATATCTGGCAGGATTCCTTCACCCGTGGCAGCCGTTTCGACACTCCGGAATTTGATTTGTTAAGCCACAATGTCGACATCCTGGGGGGATTTCAGGATGTTATGCGACACAAAAAACACCCGCGTGGCCGCCGTTGGGCCTTTATGGATTGGGATTTTCCCGGCTTGAAAAGCGCCGTTTTCGTTGATGGGCAAATCAATACCCCATCACACATCGATAAAGGCTGGCGGGTAGAACTGGCCTTCCCCTGGCAGGGCATGGGTGTTCTGGCCGGAGACCGTTCTCTTCCCCCCAAAGACGGCGATTGTTGGCACATGGACTTTTCACGCTTTGAAAAACTCGATTTTTGCGGAGTCAAAGCCCGTCCACACCCTGGATGGGCACTCAGCAGCCATGGCGTCTATGACTCTCATATTCCCGAACTTTTCACAAAAGTTATTTTCTCAAAAGACCCCTTGTAGCCATCATCCATGGGAAAAGAGCTGTCTATTCATGCCCTGATTATCGGTGGCGGCGCTTCAGGTCTTCTTTGCGCACTGACTGCGGCACGCCAGGGTAAGGGCGTTATTATTATCGAGCACAGACAACGTTTGGGTGACCGGGTAGCCATCGCCGGTGGGGGCATGTGTAACTTCAGTAACCGCAGGGTCAGCCCGGAAGATTATGTCAGTGCCAATCCCCGTTTTCTTCACTCACCGCTTGCGGCCTTCCCGCCTGATTCAGCCATCCGGTTTTTTTCTGACTTAGGTATCAGACTGGAGGAACGTGAATATGGCCAACTGTTCAGCCTTCAGGGGGGAGATGTGATGCGCAATGCGCTGATCCAGGCCAACCTGCAGACCGGTGTCACCATTCAGCGGTCAAAAAGGGTTGAAACAGTCTATAAAGAAGGGGAATATTTCTTTGTTTTATGCGGAGATTCAGTTTATAAAAGTAAAAAACTGGTGCTGGCATGTGGTGGTCTGTCCTATCCCAAGCTTGGTGCCAGCGATCTGGGTTACCGTTTGGCCAAACAATTTGGTCATCAGATTGTCCCGACAATGCCTGGACTTGTCCCCCTGATTTTCAATGAAAATGACATCAAACGATGGTCACCCCTGGCCGGTATATCCATTCCGGTCAACTGCACTGTCAGGAATATAACATTCTCAGGTGATCTTCTCTTCACCCATAAAGGAATCAGTGGCCCTGTCATACTCACCATTTCCAACCACTGGCAGAAAGGAAGCCCCCTGACCATCGACTGGTTGCCTGGCTTAGATATCAATCCGTTTTTGTCTCAATGGAAACAAAAGCCTCCCAAAGCTTCGCTTCGCTCCTGTCTGATCCCTATGCTCCCCAAAAGAATTCTGGATGTGATGATTTGCGACTCCTTACTGAAAAAATGTCCCAACCAACTGAGCCGATCAGATAGTGCCCTTGTACAGTCATCTGTTCATAAAACACAAATCACACCGCTCAAAAGCGATGGATATGAAAAAGCCGAAGTCACCAAAGGTGGCGTGGACACCCGGGGAATTGACAACAAAACCATGCAGAGCAGGATCGTCCCGGGACTTCATATCATCGGTGAATTACTGGATGTGACTGGAAATCTGGGCGGGTACAACCTGCATTGGGCCTGGGCCTCTGGATATCTGACCGGGCACTCTCTGTGACCATCACTCAAAGCCCAATCCATTCTGTTAACCTTCATTAAAAAAAAAATAAAAAAAGTTTTGCAAGAACAAAAAAATCTGTTATAATAGCGACTGTAGTTTGCAATGATTTTTGATAAAAGTTTCTTTTTCTGTTTCGTCAGCGTTTCGAGAATGCGCCACTATTATCTGTGAATTCAACTCCTTCATCCACCAAACAATCCACGTCATCTCAGAACGTAGACCTCTGTTCCACCACTTTTTGCAATAGGTACGTAGCCAAGGAGGGTATTAATGGCTAAAAAACTTTACGTGGGCAACCTGCCCTACAACACCAGCGATGAAGACCTTCGCACTCTTTTTGCCAGCTATGGTGATGTGGTCAGCTCCACTGTCATCATTGACCGTATGACCAATCGATCAAAAGGGTTTGGTTTTGTTGAGATGAGTAATGACGACGATGCACAGAAGGCCATCGACGAGCTAAACAACACAAACTTTAATGGTCGCAACATTCGTGTCAATGAAGCCCTTGAGAAGAAACCCCGTCGTGACGGCGGCCGTGATGGTGGTCGTGATGGTGGCTATGACCGTTATTGATGAATATACAAAAGCAGTTAGTTCTGTTTATAAATTTAGTACTTACAAAAAGCCAAAGGAGGCTTATTAATGGCTAAGAAACTTTATGTGGGCAACCTGCCCTACAGCACCAGTGATGAAGACTTGCGTGATCTCTTTACCCCTTACGGCGAAGTTATGAGCGCCAACGTCATCATCGACCGTATGACCAACCGTTCCAAAGGATTTGGGTTTGTCGAAATGACCAACAACAATGAAGCCCTGAAGGCCATTGATGAACTCAACAACAGCAAATTCGGCGATCGCAGCATCCGCGTCAACGAAGCTCTGGAACGCAAGCCCCGCCGTGAAGGCGGCCGTGACGGCGGCTACGATCGTTATTAATAGATAACGACCGCTTTAACGATTCTGGATTAAATGGCCCTACAAATCGGGCCATTTGGTTAACACATCAGGGAGACGGATGGCCTGCGGGTATGTGGGTACCGTCTCACTGAGTTATTTTTGGGGGTTCTGATTATCTATTAAAAATAGTGGTATTGGTTTGCTTTTTAGGAAATTGCTGATTAATATGAATCTTCCAAGAGAGGCAAAAATCAAGAATTCATTGGGGAGGGACGGAGGCGCAACCCCCACACCCCCACAAAAAGAAAGCTCGCAGTAAATCAGCGGAAAAACAGTGCTAATTAGAAGAAATTTAGTTTCAAAATGCGTTTTCTGCAGTTATAATGTTTAGGAAAGAAGGAGGCTTCACAATGAAAAAAACACTGATCACTTTTTCTCTATTGATGGTATTGCTCAGCTTTACCCCCCTGCAAGCCATGGATGCAGACCATCCGGTCAATTTTTACCTTAATTTCGGAGTCATGACCGACGACTCCTTCTCATTCGACCCCATTCTCTGGTACGCCGGTTTCAACCTGGATTTCCATCTTAACGACCTGCTCATGGTCAGTCCCGAGGGCAACTTCATCACCCAGGATTTTGTATTCGACACCTTCTTGCTGGAACCCGCAGTCCTTCTCAATGTCAAGGTGGACCATTTCTTTTTTGGAGCCGGAGTGGGGAAATGGTTTCTCTTATCAGGCGAGACTAAAGCTTCAAGCGACTTTTTTCTGAAATTGAACGCTGGATTTTCGGGTGACGGCGGCTTGCGTTTCCGCGTGTTTCTCAACACCTTATTCGACGATCTGTTTGGAAAGTCCATTAACATCGGCGCCCAGCTGGGCATTGGCATTTAATAGAAGCAGTTAAGGTAGTTGCAAAATTCAGAAAAGGTTATTTTATAAGATAATAGATCCAAAGGATCTTTTCTTTTTTATAGCTGATATATCAGGATATATGGGGGTGTTGGGCTCTAGCCCCACACCCCGTCACCCTCTCATAAAACCTCTTTGACCCGTCCAACTTGTCCAGTCTCAAGGCGTACTTTGATGCCATGTGGATGAGTTTTGGAGTTGGTCAGAATCTCCCGGATCACTCCTTCCGTTAGTCGGCCACTGGCCTGATCCTGTTTCAACACAATCCGGACTTTCTGTCCGGGATTAATATCACACCGATTTCTGCCATCTATCATTAGTAGTCCTTTTGGGCATAATTGCTGAAATATCGGACATAATCAGCCTCAGCTGCGATGCAGGCAAAACCTGCCCAGTTGGAATGATCGATGACATAACGCCATTGAGCCTCTGCCTCACTCTTCCGGCCATTAAAAAAATTCCAGTTCCCCAGGCCGTAGCCTAGGGCATCGTTCATAAAATCCACCAGTTTTTCATCATTCCTTTTCAGTTGCTCCAGGGGCAGACTCCCCTTAAAAAAAAGGCATAACCTGTAATAGGCCATATTTTCAATAATATCCAGATTCTCTTTTAATGGTTCCAGCAACAATCTGGCATCTTCATGTCGATCAAGGCGGCGCAGAATCATATAAAGCCAATATTGGCAGGCCACTTTCATATCATCGTTGCCAGATACCTCCAGACTTTTTTGATAGGCATTCAGAGCAGACTCCATCTCATTTTTAAGATAATAAGCCAACCCAAGATGATACCAGACATTGCCATGTAATGTGCTCAATGGAATGTTTCGCTCGTTGGGCAGGCCATCCGGCTCAATTTCATCTGCTTTTCCAGACATCAGCTCGCTGGCACGTAGAAAATCAGCGACTGCCTTATCAAAAGAACGTAAGGTAAGGTAACGGTGTCCCCGGTGGCGATAGAGCCGGGCTTCAGCAGGAAATTCCTTTAAGGCCTGGCTGAATATATCAATTGATTCTTTGTATTCTCCGATATATGCGGTTCTTCGTCCATACCAAATCCACTTTTCAACATTTTTGGGGTCCTTTTGCCAATCGGCCATTGCGGCAGCATGATTTTTCAGGTGAATAACCGGAACAGGCAAAGGCTTATACACCGCTTTACCCAGCAAGGAAGTGGTCTGAGGAGCATCACCGCAGGTATTGGCATCAGCCAATTCGTCCACACGCTTTTTATCCGGTTGATTCCGCCCACAACCAAGGCAGATCAGGCCAATAAGCGGTACAATCATGATTGAACGCATGGTGTATCCTCCTCCTCTTTCATTATATAAAAGGTACACTAAGTGCCATGACTTTGGAAGCCGTAACAAATCAGAAGGTATAATTAAAAAAAACGCACCATCGCAGAGTTTTACCAAAATCAGGATCATGATCTGAACTCAATTTGACGGGCAGCAAGTACTTGAATCCAATCTGTATCGGTTTCAGGACCCCAAAAAGATGATGAAACAGAGGCAACTGCAACCCCATAGTCAGAAAACTACGGGCATGCGTCCCTTCACCGTTCATAAAAATTATTCCAGGCAGCATCAAGGTCAGCTCTTTCTCCCTGGGGAAACGCAAACGAAATTCCAAAGGTGAAAGCTCAAACAAGCCGGCATATTCCTCCAGCTGATCAGCGCTGCCGTCACTGTTGTAATAGATGAATCCAATGCCGACTGAAGGATCCAGGGTAATAAACTGTAAAAAATCACTGAGCCATTCCATCCCGACACTGAACAGATTGACTGTGAATAATTGGGCCATACTGAAAGGCCGGGATAAAAAACCGGTATTCCATCGGGCCCGTACATGAAAGAAGCGGGGGCTCTTCAAATCGATCTCTTGTCGGGCCGGCATAATAGGCAGCACCTCGACTATTTGCCCATTTCGAACATGAATCAAAAGCAGATTATAGCTCAATTGCACCTGATTCTCTATTAAGCTGATCTCATAACTGCCAGCACCCTCTTGAAGTGCTTTATTGTATTCGATGATGCTTCTTTTCAATCGATTGTCATCATAACCAATTTCCAGTGCCCCACCACCACCGCCACTTATATGCCAGTAAAGCGCTTCCATTTCTCCTGAGGCATCCTGACGATGCAAGCAAAAGTGTTGGTAGTAATGAACGCAGGAGGTAAATATGTATCTGACTAACGAACTTCTTCCCGCGTCAGCCAAACGAGAAAACAACAATTCATCCCAAAAAGTTCCACCATTTTGTTGTCGATCCAAGCCCAGAATCAAACGCAAATTGTATTCCAATCCAGGTGCGTCTATCGGATTGACACTATTGATGGCAGAGTGATGCATGAATACAGCCACGTGACTTTGTCGAGCCACTGCCAACTCTGTAAAGGCCTTGAAAAAATTATACTGGGCATTCAATGGACTGGGAGAAAACAAATTCAAGCAATGTTGGTCTTCTTTTTGACGATTTAGTGCCCTCTTGAGCCTCGAAAATTGCTTGTAATGCCAACCTCGGGCCATTGAATCCAGCATCAGATACATCATGCCTTGCTGGACCAACCCATAACAGGTCATTTGATCAGATCCCAGAACAGGAAGAACCTGAATCCCCAGCTTTTCATAAAGCTCCATGGCTTCATCAATCACCGCTTTTTGCTGTTCAAGGATGAGGGCTTCATAATGAGCTGTATCCGGAGAAGGATCTGATTCAATTAATTCTATCAATTCCTGAAACACTTTGAGGTAGAAACGTTCTTCTCGGGCAATGTATAGAGCCTTGAACCGCTCTTTTAATGACGCTTCCGAAAATCTGTCAATATATTGCTGAAAAAGAGCCATTGATAACTCTGCAGGTATAGGTGCCAGTACACCCGCTGTAACCATCAACTCAGGCCAATTATAAAACTCTTTAAAATTCATCAGACCTTCCGGTGAACCAGCCAGATCACGGTGTGGAGTCTGTGGTCTGAATTGAAGCTTCATTACATCGTGATTTCCCAGAACCGGAAATATTGGCTTCTCCTTCACCAATAATTTAATGTATGGCGTGTTGTTTTCTTTATAATCCGCCATAGAAAAGGCCCTCTTTAGATGAAACCACTGTTCCTGATCGGCACCATTGAAAACATTGTCTCCATTGTGGACAATGAAGCGAATCTGTTCATAGACTCGCTTTCCCCTGTGCTGAGCGAACAAAATCTGTTTGGCCATCAGGTTAAATCGTGCGAAATCGTTTGACCTGACCAGATTCTGGGTATCAGCTATCATCACAAAATAATAATCCCCCTGTTTCTGCTCAGTTGCTGAACCATCAAGGCTGTTTATCTCATTGATATGAGAAAGATTGCTGTCGATCGCCTCTGGCCCTTTATTGAATTCAAAATTCGGCGGATTGTTGTAAAAACTGGAAGCACATCCATAAAAGAGAAAAAACGCAGACATAACCAGAACAGTTGATGGGAGAAAAGATCTTTTCATATTTAAAACAATGCAGACCATTCTCTTAAAAAACAACTCAACCCACTCTTGATCTGTGTTAAAATAGCATATGAAAAAAGCCATTCCTTTCCCACACTGTGCATTTATCTTTGATCTTGATGGAACTTTGCTCGATTCGCTTTCCGGAATCGCTAATGCGTTGAATGCGGTACTGCTTGATCAGAACCTGCCTGCCCATTCCCAGAATGAGTATCGCTTGATGGTAGGTGATGGTATCAGACAATTGGTCTCACGAGCCCTTCCACAAACCCATCAAAACCCGCAGTCAATAGATAAAACCATTGAAATGTACCAGCGGGCCTACAATGAAATCTGGCCATGCGAGACGGCCCCATTTCCGGAAATACCCGATCTTCTGAATCGTCTGTCCCAACAAGAAATTCCCTTCTCAGTTCTGTCCAACAAAACCCATGACGTCACTTGCCGTATGGTTTCCACCCTCTTGCCCCAATTCCCCTTTATTGATGTTTTGGGCCAACGCACAGGCATTCCCATAAAACCGGATCCCAGTGCGGCCCTGACCCTGACTTTACTTATGCGTAGCACTCGTTCCAACACCTTCTTCGTCGGGGACAGTCCTATTGATATGAAAACAGCCCTGAATGCGGGCATGAGATCTGTCGGAGTCAGCTGGGGTATGAGTCCTGAAGAAGAACTTTTACAGCATGGTGCCCGGTTCATTATTCGCTCACCAATGCAGTTACTTAATCTGTTGTCAGATTTTGAATCAGACCAATCTCCTTTTTATAAAACCTGTTCAGCCAGTATGTCGGGTTAAAGGGTACAGGCACTTTGCCATCTTCATCTACCATTCCCAGCCTGAGTCGGATGACATAAGACAGATAACGAGTCATACTGTCAGATCCTGCAAAGTCCGGTGCATCCTGATCGAAAGCAGAAGAAATGCCGCTTTTGTTTAATACATTGAAGTAGCGTTTTGCTTCTTTTAAAAAAGGTGCCTGTAGCCTGTTATAGAGCATATCGATATATCTTGCTGCCTCTGTGGCGGCCTTCTGGTGCTCAGCTTCTTTGTGCTGTAACTCATAGCACAGGCATAGCATCCACCAACCTTCCACAGCATATGGATTCTGGCCGAGCCAAAATTCAAGAGACTCTGCCGCTTGAGCATAATCACCCTGACAAAACAGAGCCTCTGCACAAGCCAGATCCATCAGATGGTATTGTGTTCCCTGTCGTGCCCGCTTAAAGATCTTCAAGGCTAAATTGAAATCTTGCCCGGCCATTGCGCGCCAGCCATCAATTATGGCTTCGACCATGGGTGAACGGAATACCTCCCGGGCCTCCTTTACCGCCAAGTCAACCTGTGCGGAATTACCCATCATCGTATTGAGCACAACCCGGTTGAGATGATAAGATGCTTCAAATGGTTCACGTCTGATGGAATCCTCAAGCAACTCCAAGCCCTGAGTTGTCTGTCCCTGAAAAAATAATAACCAGACCAAATGTTTGCTGCCTACCGGATCAACAAATTCCCGGTTCATTCTGTCTACTAATATTTTAGCCCCGGGAAAATCATAGCAGTACAAATGGGTCCATATTTCCAGAGTGCTCAGTAACGGCGAATCACCAAGCTTTGCCCTGCCTTCCAGGATGGTCTGATAGGCTTCATCCAGATATTTCGGGTGGTAATCAATACCTGTATTGTGATACTGCATCAGAGCCATACTTAGCTTTTCGTAAACAGGCCGGAAATCCGGTGCCATCTTCATGCATTGCCGGAAAAGTGAAATACTTTGAGACAACAGAGCAGGATCATAACTGGAAAGCATCATATCCGCCTGTGTATAAAGATCAAAAGCTTCCTGACCTGGAAATTCGAGCTGGTCAGCCTTAAAAATCACCCCCGTTTCAAAGGCCAATTGTGCTGAAATCACTGTGGGGATGGAAAATAATTGACTTATATCCTCATTGAATACCTTCGTCCAGACTACTCGGAAGTCATGTTGATCGATTATCCGAGCGGATAATCTGAGCCGTCCTTCACCCAAAGACAAATCGCCACTCAGAGTGAGACCAACATTGTTCCCATTGATGATTTGCTGGCTCCAACGAGTATCCGAATCGGCAAATTCTCGAGGAACAGTAAGAACCCTGAGACTTTGGCTTCGACTCAGACTGGATATTATTTCGGATGTTACCACCCCTGCCAGGTAACGTCCCTGCTCATCCAGACCACTTTTGATGGGCATTACCAAAATCGCTTTTCGCTCATGACTTAACGCCTCCCGCTCTCTGTTATCCATCCTGGAAATCCTCCAAAAAAGGATCCCCAATGTCAATATTATCAGGTAAAGCCATATGCGACCAAACCATTTCTTTAATCTGACTGGTCGAACGAGGCGCTGAGTTCGACTCATCATTTGAGTTGTGTTACCCTTTTCTCTGTCTTGCAAGGATCGCAATTCCGAAAGAAGTGCATCGGCTGAGCTGTATC
>Ga0105099_10002894_pt1 | contig 10008 bp, 10 predicted proteins | sample PPLLak3cmMay2015_2_FD_79138 | JGI IMG/M metagenome (GOLD analysis project Ga0105099, IMG submission 79138) | Freshwater sediment microbial communities from Prairie Pothole Lake near Jamestown, North Dakota, USA - PPLs Lake P8 Core (1) Depth... | ecosystem: Environmental > Aquatic > Freshwater >...
CAAGATCCGTTCGGTGCTTGATCCGAATCAAATCATGAATCCGGGAAACTGGGAAAAATGATAAAAGGACGCGGTTATGCTTAATGAAGAGATACTGCACAGGTGTTTTCGCTGCGGTTACTGCAAGATGCCTTCAAATTATACCGATTTGAACTGCCCTTCCTATCTTGCTTTTCGTTTTGAAACCTACTCGCCCGGAGGACGTATGTGGCTGCTCCGAGCCTGGCTTGACGGAAAAATTCAGCTCAGCAAAAGATTTGCCGAAATCATGTTCTCCTGCACCGCGTGCGGCAACTGCACCGAACATTGCCCTTTTCCCGGTTTTAAAAACCTGCTGCTTGAGACTTTTACGGCGGCCAAGGGAGCTTTCCTTGATGAGGGCAACGTTCCTTCCGGGGTGAGGGATTATCTGACCAGGATGCAGCTTCATGGCAATCCCTACGGCATGGCGGCCAAAAAACGCGCATACTGGGCCAATGAGTCGGGGATTGCGCCCTTTGCCGGCCAGGAATATCTCTTCTTTGCGGGCGATGAAGGCTCCTACGATACCCGCGGCCAGGAGATAGCGCGTTCCGCGGCCAAACTGCTTTCAAAGGCCGGCATCTCTTTCGGCATTTTAACCGGGGGTGAAAATTCCGACGGTAATGACGTCAGGGCATCTGGTGAAACCCTTCTTTTTGAAGAGCTTGCAAAAAAAAATACGGATCTTTTTAATAAAAACAACGTAAAAAAGATCATTACCCTCTCTCCCCACAGCTTTAATACTTTCAAAAAGGATTATCCTTTACTGGGCGGAAATTATCAGGTGTTTCATTACACTCAGGTTCTCGCATTCAATATGGGAAAACTGAAATTTTGTGAAAACCCCGAACCCGTACTGGCGACCTACCATGATCCGTGTTACCTCGGCCGCCACAACATGGATTACTACTCGCCCAGGATGATCCTCTCTGCCGTTCCGGGGCTTAAGATCGTAGAAATGGACCGGAATAAACAAAATGCCCTGTGTTGCGGAGGCGGGGGCGGAAATTTATTTATGGATCTCATGCCGTCCGGGGATCAAAGCCCTGCTCGGTTCCGTGTCCGTGAAGCGAAAGCCACCGGAGCAACCATCGTTGCGGTTTCCTGCCCGCTGTGTGCGATCATGCTGGAAGATGCCGTGAAGACGGAAGGACTTGCCGGAGATTTGCGGATCATGGAATTATCCGAAATCGTAAATGAGAGTATCATCTAATCAACAGAGATCTCTCCATCAGATAGATATTTGAAGCTCATTAGTTTAGATATTAAACAGGAGGATATTTTTATGAAGGAATGGCAAGAGCTTGGTAAAGAACTTGTCAACTATATAAAACCTGAAACATTCCCAACAGCAGTCAAATTTATGCGGCGAAAAAATGAAATTACGGACGGGACAAGGACTCCATTAAAAGACCTCAGGGTCAAAATAGCGCATTGCCAGGCACAGGCTATCGCCCGCAAATACGGATGGACCATTGCAATGAGTAAAGAGGATTTAGGATGCGCTATTTCCGCGCATACCTACGGTTGGGAACCAGCAAATACTGATGGGGCGGTTAAATTTCTTTTAAAAATGAATTATGCTGCGGATAGTAAAGCAGCAAATACGATTCTCCAGTCCTTCAGATCTCTTAAACAGGGTCAATTCGAGGCTGTTGTTTACTCACCCCTGGAACGGACCAAAATTGAACCTGATGTAATATTAATATATCTCAGCCCGGCCCAGCTCATGCGTTGTTTGCATGGCAGTACCTATCATACCGGAAAGCCGATTACATGTTCATTCTCCGGACTCGCCGCTTCATGTACGGAAGGAGTAATAGCGGCTTTCCTGGATCAATCACCTAAAGTCGTTGTTCCTGGCAATGGAGACAGAGTTTGGGCTACTGCACAGGATCACGAAATGGTTTATGCGCTGCCTTCTTCATATTTGAAACCTCTTGTGGAAGGACTAACCAAGACACATGAGAAAGGAATTCGTTATCCTGTCCCTGCTTTCCTGCGCTACCAACCCGAGGTGGGACTCACGCTCCCATTAACGGACATTTTCAAATAGAATACTGCGGAATCAGCGGGAAGCAATGGTTTTACTTGTCGATCAGGGCCGATTCATCTTCAGGTGGAGCGGCTTTTTCTCTCATACGGATCAATTAATTTCCCGTTTATTAAGATTGAAGCTCCCCGCTGCAAGCAGCGAGGAATGCACTCGCTGTTTCGGTTCAGCAGGTAAGCCTTAACGCTATAATGAACCAAACTTTATTGGTAAGAAGACGACAATGAGAGCAATCTTTTTCTTCCTGAAAGCAACAATCCTTTACACTCCATTAACATTCAACAATACAAGTGGTTATTGTTAATCGAGTGGCCATATACCACCTCATCCATCTCTTAGTGTCGGATATCTTTACAAACTCGTGAAAAAGCATATTATTATATCATTACATGTGGTTAAGTAAAATATGATGGCCATACACCACGAAATACACCATTTATTGACGGTTTTCTTTACAATTTAAGATTTTATCTCAGGCAATATAAGCTTCCTTTTATTGTGTAGAAAATATTTTGTTCATGTGCAAATCTTTATCTATTATGGCACGACGAGGAACGTACAAGAGTTCCAGGCAAACAGATAGCATTGTGGAATATTTTTTGCATTTAAAATCATACAAATAAGTCATAACGACAGCACTTTAAGAGAAAAGTTACAATTTATATAGGACAGATAGAAGTTCACGGCGCAATTATAAATACAGGGCCTCTTTATATTTGACTGCTCAATGGTGTGCGCTGAGTGGTCTTCTCTAACCTGAACCTTCGATGTGATAATCTCGCTGAAGATAAACAAAGGAGAAGTGATATGGAAAAGGCGTTGAAGTATTTTGGGATCGTTATCTGTTTGGTTGGACTCCATGCTGTTTTAGCACCCTGCGCTGAGGCCATACCAACGAAATTTGGGGATAATTACTATGAGTTCATTCAGGTATCTGATCCATTTACAGGTACCAACAATTCCTGGGCGACGGCCAGCACCAATGCGGCTAATAGCGTATACAACGGCCTGAGCGGTCATCTCGCTACGGTAACTTCGCAGGCGGAGAACGATTTTCTCTTTAGTTTAATTCTTCCTGGCAGTTTCACGGATTTCAAGGGTGCCTGGTTGGGAGGGAAGGAGCCAAGCGGGTGGCTTGTGGGCCCGGAGGCCGGACAGAACTTCATCTATAGGAACTGGGGAGGATTAGAGCCTAACAATGATGGGTACGCGTATATGAACATTGGCGGGTTCGCTGGCGGGCAGTATTCTGGAATCCCCTCAGGGACATGGGCAGATGATTCTTATGAACAGGGTGTTCCTGATTCGTTCGCTGACCCCGTTATTGGGTACTTCGTTGAGTATGAGGGAGTCTCACCCGTTCCCGAACCCGCAACGATGCTTCTTCTCGGTTTTGGTCTGATTGGAGTAGTCGGAATCAGGAGATTTAATAAGTAACGCAACACACAAGTAGTTATCCCAAAAAAGGCAAGGTCAGAAACGGCGTTGCTTTTTTTGTTTTTATCGAACACTTCAAGTCGTAATCACCGGTTTAATCTCATCAACTAAATCGTGTAGTAGTAGGTGCAAGCATAATATTTATATAAAAGCCGGCAGGATTCGGGGGAAAATAATGTTCTTGCCGGAAGTCAGTAAATCTCCGATATCGCCGAAAAAGCAAAACCGCAGATTGCAACCATTGATATTATTTCCAGGGTGTGTGATATATGAACTGTTCTCAGAGGGGCCTGAATCATCAAAGTGCATCAAAGACTTTCATCGAAAAAAAAGGAGATTGCTATGAGGGATGTGGACTACATCAGTGTTACCGAGGATAGTATCAAAAAGATAAAAGAGGGAGCTTTCTTAACCGTAAAATCGGAAAATGGTCTTAACACTATGACCATAGGTTGGGCCACATTCGGGTATGTCTGGAGAAAACCAATCATGATGGTGGCGGTGCGGTCCAGCCGGCACACCTTCGGGATCATAGAATCGTCCGGAGATTTTACCGTTACAGTTCCTGCGGGAGAGATGCGTAAAGAAATCGCCTTTTGCGGCTCAAAATCCGGCCGAGATGTGGACAAGTTCAAGACGTGCAACCTGGAAACAGCCGATGGCTGCAAAGTCAATTCGCCTATTATTAAAACCCGGGGACGCCATTATGAGTGTAAGATAGTGTACAAGTCCGCCATGGACTCGGTGCAACTCGATAAGGATTATGATTCGTTGCTTTATCCCCAAAAAGATTATCATACTCTCTATTTCGGTGAAATACTGGCTTGCTACGAAACCGACTGATACAGTAACTCCGCCGATCTGTGGAAGTAAGAACGCTATAAGCAAAGCCGGTAAAGCTGAGAGTAAGGGGCGTAGAAAGGAAGGCTGAAAGCTGAAAGAATGGAGCGTTCTTTTTAAAGGCTTTCGAGCGTCTCCCAGCGAAGATAGTTTGCCTCAATAGCCTGTTCCACCTCCGCGAGGCGTTTTTGAAGCGCAGCCATCTCCTCTTTGCTCTTTTTGTAGAAGAAAGGATCGGACATGGCCGCGTGGAGAGCTTTTTGCTCCGATTCAAGTTCATCGATCCTGCGCGGCAGTTCCGAGAGTTCCCTCGATTCATTGAACCCGAGCTTTTTTGCCTTCGGGGGCGGCGGGGGCGATCGGACTTTTCCGGCCTCTTTTTTTTCAGGCCGTGTATCAGCAGACACCGGCCTTTGCAGCAGCCAGTCATCGTATCCTCCGGCATATTCGGTCACAATTCCACGGCCTTCAAATACAATGGTGCTGGTTACAACGTTATTTAAAAAAGCCCGGTCGTGGCTGACCAGCAAAAGGGTTCCGTTATAATCGAATAGAAGTTCCTCAAGGAGCTCCAGAGTCTCGGCATCCAGATCATTTGTAGGTTCGTCAAGAACCAGAAGATTGGCTGGTTTGGCAAATAGCCTTGCAAGCAGCAGCCGGTTGCGTTCTCCGCCGGAAAGCACATGGACCGGCAGGCGGCATCTTTCCGGGGGGAAAAGGAAATCCTGCAGATGGCTTATCACATGGCGCCTCTGACCATTGAAGATGATGAAATCGTTGCCCTCGCCTATATTCTGAACCGCGGTTTTCCGCTCGTCCAGCTGGGCTCTGAGCTGGTCAAAATAGGCCGCCTGAAGCTGTGTGCCATGCCTTACGGTACCATTGTCAGGAGTGATTTCTTTTAACAGGATACTGAGCAGCGTGGTTTTACCCGCGCCATTGGGGCCGATGATGCCGACCTTATCCCCCCGCATTATGGAGGTGGAAAAGCCGCGGATAACTGGTGTTTGCCCGTAAGAGTGGTTTACCTCTTCGGCTTCGATAACCAGCCGGCCGCTCCTTTCCGCCTGCTGGAGTTCCAACCGGACATTACCTGTCTTTGTGCGGCGGGATCTGGCTTCCGCCCGTAATTTCTGAAGAGCCCGGACGCGTCCTTCGTTGCGGGTCCGGCGTGCCTTGACACCCTGCCTGATCCAGACCTCTTCTCTGGAAAGTTTTTTGTCGAACACCCGGTTTTGCTGTTCTTCGGCTTCAAATGCGGCCTCTCTGCGTTTCAGGTAGGTGTCATAGTCGCAGTCGTAAGAGGTGAGGCGGCCCCTGTCCAGCTCTATAATACGTGTGGCTATCCGTTTTAAAAATGCGCGGTCGTGGGAAACGAAAAGAAGGGTCTTAGCATAGCGCAGGATATACTCTTCCATCCAGATGATGGCATCGATATCCAGGTGGTTTGTGGGCTCATCCAGCAAAAGCAGGTCGGGTTCCTGTGCCAGGGCGCGGGCGAAAATCGCTCGCCGCTTCATGCCGGCGGAAAGGTCCGAGAACCTGCTTTCAGGATCAAGACCTGTTCGGGACAAGGCGTTTTCTATGGTTTTTTTTAATACCGTCAACCCGCCGTCGGTGTTCATTACCTGCGGCATCGGATCTCTTTTTTGAAGGTGATTCCTGCTGGTTTCTGTTTCTATCGGTTTAGAGATACGGTTATGTCCGGTCAGCAGCTTCCCCTTTTCCCCGAAGCCAAGGGCTATCGTCTCGAAAATCGTGCCGTCGGATTCGGAAGGCACCTCCTGTTCAAGGGCCGCAATGGTGATACCCTGCTGACGCCAGATATCGCCACTGTCGGGCGGAATGGCGTTGCACAGAAGCTTGAGCAGGGAAGACTTGCCCGCGCCGTTCCGGCCCAGCAGACAGATACGCTGACCTTTTTCGATTTGAAGATTAACATTTTCGAGCAGGGGAGCACTACCAAAGCCCCAGCACACGTCACGCATAACAATAACTGCCATATTAACCCGTTTCCCTACTTCGCATCCTTCTCTTGTGCTTCCAAAATTATCTCCGTAGTCACTCTTGCTACTTCACCCGCGAGTGTTGAGCATGTTTCCAGCAAACACGCCTTCATGGCGGCATTCATTTACTCCGGATTATACAAATTGTAAAATTGGCCAAAAAAAGACTTTGCAAATCAGCACATCTACAGTCTCCATATTTTTTCACGAAACAATCATGCAACTTTTTTTAAGAGTAAATTCGCTTTTAGCAACTTCATCGTATCGCTGAACTCTTTTTTTTCGCCCGAAAATATAACCGATAGCAAGGACTCCACCGGAAAGAGACCCACAGTGGCCATCACCAGTCAGGCTTACTCCATCCACCAAACCAGTAGCAGCCTTAATAATTTCATCATTTTGAACATCCAGAGCATCAAAGATTCCAGACAGGGTACATTGTGAACACCCGCCGCTTTGCATTTCATATTGTTTAGCTTTGTTAAACGCCATATCCATAATTTCATTACTTTCCTTTTTCATAGCAACAACTCCTTATTCTAAATGTTTTTTAATCTTGCTTTATCAGGGAAGAATACAGAGACAAAGCGCAATGGAGTAACGGGAGTAGTGAACGGAATATTGTAAGCGGATTTCGGGAGGCTGATCGCCAAGAATCTGAATGGACTTACGCAATAGCTGAGGCATTATTGCGAAGAACCTTACAAAGGTTCATGGTTCACTTCTACTTGCTGATGGCATTCTTTGATGCTTTTCCCCCGATGATTGCAGAAATAAATAAACCGTCTGCTGCTGCAATGCATTCACAGAACACAAGTTCCAGCGCAATTAAGTGCAGCAACTCACCGAACAAGAATCAAATAGCAGGAAAGTCAGCAGCATGGCCAAATTCATGGCTAAACCAACGGCTATACCAGTGATAATTGTTCTTCCATTTGCAGTCTTCATGCTCCACCTTCTTGCACCTGACATAAATTATGCGACTTTATGAGTCGTTTGACCTATTATATTTTCGGATTGAGAATAAAATTTTTCCTTTTTGGTTTAGTGTTACGCATTATATAGAAACTTTATAATATTTCATCATTTTATTGAATGGGCAGAAAAACGATTTTCCCTCCGTTTTAGTAACACCGAGGATTGAAAATTCGTTTCGTGCTTACCACACTTCTAAATATTAATAAAGCGTGTTTATTTTATCAATAATTGAAGATTTGCGGCCGCAAGTCCGCTGCGGCGAACCTTTGGCCGGAAATGCGCTCGCTTTATCGGCTCAGGAATCGTATGTCAAGATTTTTTATACATAATGTCGTTGCATTATATCTGTTGACATGCAAATGCGTCCTTCCTATACTTCTATCCACAAAAAGTAATATTCTATCAAAGAGGAAATAAAATGAATATACCCATTCGTATTTCCCTTACCAGCATCTGTCCTGTGCATATTCATGCTGTATCTAAAGTCACTACATGGCAGTGGTCAATTCTGAAATCTGCTTTTAAGGCATTAATGATTCTTCTCTTGTTTTTGCTGTTGACCATTCCCTCCACTGCTGCCGGAGAGATAAAAAGCCTGTTTCGTATCGGTACCGGAGGGTCAACAGGCGTCTATTATCCAATCGGTAAATTGATTGCAGAGGGACTGACCAAGCCGGTGGAAGAAAAGAACATCATTGATACCTCCGTAAAAGGTGTACCCGGAATCATTGGTGTTGCCCAGAACTCTGCCGGCTCAATAGAAAACGTGCGGGACGTAGTATCTGGCCAGATAGAAGCCGGTTTGGTTCAGGCCGATGTAGCGGCCTGGGCTTTTCGTGCGGAACACGCTTTTGCCGGAAATCCGAGCGGTCGCGCTCTTCGTGCTGTGGCAAGCCTATATCCTGAATTATTTCAACTTGTAACACGTAGGGATGCCAATATTCGGAGTGTACCGGATATTCGCGGGAAACGAATTTCCATTGATGAACTCGGTTCGGGAACACTTTCGGTCGTAAGGATTGTTCTGGCTTCCTATGGTCTTTCTGAAAACGATTTTTCTCCGGTATATTTAAAGCCCGTGTTTACCCATGACAAAATTGCTAAAAACGAACTTCAGGGCTTTGCCATGATGGCCGGAGCTCCGATGAAAGCGGTCACCCAACTCTCCGATACAGGGCTGTTTCTTGTTCCCATTGATTTAAAAAAAGCATCAGAAATTTCCGTTCGCTTCCCGTATCTTGTTCCGGGCAAAATCCCCTCCGGGATTTATTCCGGCATTCCGGAGACACCAACCCTTCAGGTCTATGCCTTGCTGGTGGTAAGTGCGGAAAGTTCAGAGGATCTCATCTACAAGGTGACTACCGCCTTGTGGAGTGAACGAACCCTTTCTTTATTGCAACAAGGTCACCCAATGGGAAAAATTATTTCTCCGGAAACTGCGCTGACCGGATTATCAATCCCGCTTCACGCCGGAGCGGAACGCTTTTACCGGGAAAAAGGACTGCTGTTAAAAGGCAGCCGTTCACCATGAAAGCTTCTCCCCGCTTTTCTCATATTCTTCAATGGAGTGTTATAGCAGTGGTCGTTGCCACAGTTATGACAATCGGTATTTTGACCAACATCACGCTGAAATCCATTGAAAAAAATCTTCCTGTCACCCTGCTTAGTGAGCTTGAAGCTCTTGACCGGCTGATCGAGGATCTTGCCGAAGTCGTTTCTGCTGCAGAATTAGCCAGGAAGATGCCGAATCACGAAAACTATATTCAGCTTCACTATATTACCAAAACCGTCTTTGACAGCGTTGTGAAATTTAGAGAAACATTTGTATTTGATAATCTCGTTCAGGCTTCTAACTTCCACGCTGTTGTGGCTCCGGCAATAAGCGACATCCAACTTTGGCTGACGGAAGGCGTATCTGGATATGGTCCGGAAACAATCACAACACTGGATATTGCACTTTCCCGGATTACCAAGGCATATTCGAAAGCCAGATACATGAAACATGACTCTCAAAGAATTGCCCAGAAAATCATGAATGAGCAACGTATTAGGCTGGATCATTTTTTGCTCAGCGTCAATCTGCTCTTCCTTTTAACACTGACTATTACGGTCATCATGATCTTTCTTATCGCCCGCAGGCAGGTGTTTCTTCGGCGGGAGATTAAAGCTCAGACTGCGCTCCGGAGTGCCGAAAAAGCGCTGCAAGAATCTGAAGAGCTATACAGCAAAGTGATTGCCGCCATACCCGATGTCGTGGTCCGAACCGATGTCAACGGTCAAATTCTATTTCTTAACGATATTACCCTTCAGGTCAGCGGATATCAACGAGCAGAGGTCCTGGGAAAAAATCTTCTGGAATTCATTGCGCCCGATGATCATGAGTCTGTTGTTGAGAACATGAGCCTCATGTTCGACCGTATACTGGGCCCCAGAGAATATTCTATAGTCATGAAGGATGGGAATAAAATCCCCTTTGAAGTCAATTCGGATGTTCTTCGCAGAAATGACGGGTCCCCATACGGAATCATAAACATCTGCCGTAATATCACCGAGCGCCGTCAGGCGGAGGAAGAAAAGCAACTTCTTGAGGAGCGCCTGAATCGTGCGGAGAAGATGGAGTCCCTGGGGTTGCTGGCCGGCGGCGTTGCTCACGATCTCAACAATGTTCTGGGC